>Ga0256406_1001442_pt1 | contig 38459 bp, 38 predicted proteins | sample RumenRJG_03DNA_FD_185986 | JGI IMG/M metagenome (GOLD analysis project Ga0256406, IMG submission 185986) | Bovine rumen microbial communities from Lethbridge, Alberta, Canada - RJG_03 | ecosystem: Host-associated > Mammals > Digestive system > Stomach > Rumen | place: Canada: Alberta | collected... | reverse complement strand
CAGGAAATTTATTATAAGGAGCGTACAAAATGAGTACGGAAAGACACATTCAGTTATCACAGTTTTTATCGGACAGCACCAGAGTTTATTTCTGCCGCGGCCGGCAGGTTTTCGAATTTTTGAAAACGCTGCGGACGGCAATCAGGGCTTCTCCTGCTTTTAACATACACGGGCGGCTGTTCATATGTTACAATGTATGTACAGTACAGAAGATTTTACGGAGGCAGGAGATATGAAAAAGCAGAAAAGGTGCGCTGCGCTGCTTGCAGCCGCTCTTTCCGCATCTTTGATACTGAGCGGATGCGGACAGGGTGACACCGGCGAAACGGAGACGGAGACAGCCGCCCAGCTGAGCGATTTTGATCAGTTCATGCGGGACGAATTCAAGGAAGCCGTCAGCACAGATACGCTCACGCTGCACTATTATGTTGCCAACCCTTCCGCTTACGGTATCGATGACAGCGGCAAGGCTACCTTCGGCAGCGTTGACACCGAATATACCGATGACTACAGCAGCTCACTGCAGGAATCCCTGGACGGACTGCACGCATTTGACTACGACAGTCTGACATCCGATCAGCAGCTGACCTACAAGGTCTATGAGACCTATCTGAATACGGAGAAGGAATACAGCACAGAGGATCTTTTCTATTACAATGAGCCGCTCAGCACGATGTCCGGCGAACAGAGCATGTATCCGATCATGATGGCGGAATATGATCTCGAGGACAGAGAGGATATCAGCACCTATCTGAGCCTGCTGGACGATACCGACAATTATTTCTCACAGCTTCTCGCCTATGAACAGAAAAAGTCCGAGGCCGGCCTTTTCATGAGCGATGAATGCCTCGATGAAGTCATCGATGCCTGCCGCAGTTTCACGGACGATACCGATGACAATGTGCTGATCACCAGCTTCGAAGAGCGTCTGGATAATATCGACGGTCTGACGGTGCTGGAGAAGAAAAGCTATGAGAAGAAGAACAAGAAGAAGGTTGAAAATGTCGTGATTCCGGCCTATGAGGATCTGGTAAACGGCCTGGAGAAGCTGCGCGGCACCGGTAAAAATGACAAAGGCCTGTGCTATTACGATCAGGGACAGAAGTATCTGGAGTACCTGCTGCGGCAGACGGTCGGCACGAACAAGGACGCCGCCGCGCTGGAAAAAGAAATCGAGAGTGATATTACCGGCAAGATGAACGAGCTCCAGTATCTGATTGTCGACGACCCGACCCTGATCGACGGATTTTACGATGATATTTCCATGAGCGACCCGGATAAGATGCTGAAGAAGCTGCAGAAGAAGCTGGTATCCGATTTTCCGGAGGCCGTCACCGATGATTACGAACTGGAATATGTGCCTGATTCCCTGGCAGACAGCACGAATCCGGCCTTCTATTTCGTGCCGCCGGTCGATGTCGACCAGAATATCATTTTCCTGAACAAGTCGCAGATCGATTCCAATATCTCGCTGTTTGACACGCTGAGCCACGAGGGCTATCCGGGCCATCTCTACCAGCAGACCTATTTTAAAGCGACGAATCCGGCGGAAATACGTCTGATTCTCGGTTACAACGGGTATATCGAAGGATGGGCAACCTACGTGGAGCATTACTCCTTCGGCTGGGCAGGGCTCGATGAAAACGCCGCCCATCTGCAGGCACTGAATCTCGAGCTCACGCTGGACATGTATGGCTACCTCGATCTTGCCATCAACAATGACGGCTGGACGGAAGACCAGACGGCCGACTACCTCGCGCAGTTCGGCATCAGCGGCAGCGATACCGTACATGAGGTTTACATGCAGATCGTCGGAAATCCGGGTTCCTATCTGCCGTACGTGGTCGGCTATCTGGAATTTCAGTCGCTCTACGACAACGCGCAGGACAAGGCCGGTGCGGATTTCGACCCGGTTGCCTTCCACAAGGAGATCCTGACGATCGGACCATGTTCGTTTGACATCCTCGAGGCGAGAATGCTGTCCGACGGATACATCAATTCGACCGTCAATACCGATGACAGCGGCAGCCTCTGATTACGAACCTGTTATTTTACAATAAGAAAACGTGTCCGCATCCGGACCTGCCAGCACTGGCAGACCGCCGGATGGCGGACACGCTTTTTTTACTGCAGAACCGACTGTCAGTCCTGCGCGATCATCTTATTTTTTTCCTTGACCAGATTGGAAAACTCCTTGAATTTCGGACCGGCCGAATCGCCGCACAGCTCAAACAGGATTGCCTCCGAGCTGGTAATCAGCACACCTTCCTGCTGCGCCCGGATTATGGCGGCATCCATATCATCTTTCCGTTCAGAGGTAACCGCATCCAATGCGATAATCGGCGTAAATCCCGCCGCTTTCAGATCAAGACAGGTCTGCAGCACACAAACATGCGTCTCACATCCCATGACAACCACATTGCGGCGTCCAAGCGTGAGGAATTTCTCCATGATCTTCTCATCCTGGCAGCAGCTGAACGCCCGCTTATCCATGAAATCCCGGGTGCCCGCCGCTTCATAGATCTCCTCCACACTTGCGCCGAGGCCCTTTGTATACTGCTGTGAAATAATCACCGGTATGCCAAACAGCCGAAGGCCCTTCAGCAGGAATTCCGTTCTGTGCAGAACACCTTTGCAGTTGTACATCGCAGGAAGCAGTTTCTCCTGCATGTCGATACAGATTCCGCATGTTTCTTCTGGTAAGATTCGCATCTTTGATACACCTCCCCTGAGCATGCCGCATGCATCTTCAAATATCCGTCTTCTTCCCCACCAGATAATTGTAGATATCACGTCGGGCAACGCCTCTTTCGGCTGCGACCCGCTTCATGGCTTCTTTCCTGTCCATCCCCTGATCAAGGAAGATCTTCATGTGATCTTCAACCGAAATATTGTTCCATTGTTTCTTTGCAGCTTCCTCGAGCGCCTGCCGGGAAGCTCCATCGAGTACTAACACGATCTCGCCTCTGGGGCTGTTTTCGGTGTAATAACTGATCGCATCAGAAAGTGTAGTACGGTTTACAGTTTCATGTTTCTTCGTAAGCTCGCGGCAGACAGCGACCCGCCGGTCACCGCCCGCTGCTTTTTCAAGAAGCGCCAGCGTCTTCAGCAGCCGGTGCGGCGCTTCATAAAATACCGTTGTTCTCGTCTCCGTCTTCAGCCTGTCCAGAACGATTTTCTGCTCTTTCTTATCCCGCGGCAGAAAGCCCTCGAAGCAGAATCTGCGCGTCGAAAAGCCGGAAACAATCAGTGCATTGACGCAGGCCGCCGCCCCCGGAATCGGGGAAATCTCGATGCCGGCCTCGATGCACATCTTCACAAGCTCTTCACCCGGGTCAGAGATGCCCGGCGTCCCGGCGTCCGTAATCAGCGCCACGTCGAGTCCTTCCTGCATCTTCTCCACCAGGTATTTTCCCTTGTCGAATTTATTATATTCGTGGTAACTCGTCATCGGCACATGAATGTCGAAATGATTCAGCAGCTTGATGCTGTTGCGCGTATCCTCCGCCGCAATCAGATCCGCCGCCTTCAGTGTCTCCACCGCACGGACCGACATATCCCCGAGATTGCCGATCGGTGTGGCCACCAGAAATAATCTTCCCATCATCGCGTTACCCGTCAATATCCGTAAATATCATATATCTCGTCTGTATATACGCCCTGCGCCTTGTAGACAATCAGCGGCTTTTCCACGGTAAGACGCCGCTTTCCGCCGCGCACGGCTTCAATCAGAACCATATTCGGTTCCCTGTCCGCAAACGGATACACCATCCGCATACGTTTCGGCTCCATCCGGTACTTCGTCAGCACCTCGAAAATCTCAACAAGCCGAAACGGCCTGTGCACAAGATAAAAACGGCCGCCCGGCCGCAGCACACGCGCCGTCTCCCGTGCAATATCTTCAAATGTACACATCACCTCGTGACGTGCAATCGCCTTCGGCAGCGATGGATTCTTAAGCCCGTGCATGTCCGTCATATAAGGCGGATTCGACGTCACCACGTCGACAGAAGAAGCCTTGAAATAAGGAGAAAGATCCCTGACATCGCCGGTAATGATATCGATCCGGTCTTCCAACCCGTCTCCGGCAACACTTCGTCTTGCCATATCCGCACTGTCAGCCTGAATCTCTATACCGGTCAGATGCTTAGCCGGCGTCTTCGCCGCCATCAGGACAGGGATAATCCCGGTTCCTGTGCCGAGGTCGACGACCGTCTCGCCTTCCTTTGCCTGCGCAAAGCCGGACAGCAGGACCGCATCCATGCCAAAACAGAACCGCGCCGGATCCTGAATGATCGTAAGCCCGTGGCGGTTCAGGTCATCCAGACGTTCACCCGGTTTAAGTATCGTCATTGATCCTGATTTCCCTTATAGTGATCCGTCTTCCCGCCGCTGCCCGCGGAAAAACTGTTCCTGCCGGCGCCCTTGCTGCCGCCGGCGCCATTTCCTCTGGCAGAATTTCTGCCCCGGCCCGATCCGGAACTTCTGCCCGAACCGCCGTTTCTGCCGAAACTAAAACTGCTGCCATAGCCGCCGTTGCGGCTGAAATCGCGGTCGCTGTTCCTGCCGGAACCGGTGCCTCTGCCGGAACCATTATTCCTGCCGGCGCCTGTCTTCCCGGAGCCCTTCGATGTATTGCTTCTGCCGGAACCATTGGCCGCATTGTTCCTGCCGGAACCTGCCTGGCCGCTTCTCTGTGCGGCGCCGCTCCTGCCGGAGCCGCCTGCAGTACCATCTCTATGGCCGGCGCCATCCGCAGCGCTATCTCTATGGCCGGCGCCATCCGCAGCGCCATCTCTATGGCCGGCGCCATCCGCAGCGCCATCTCTATGGCCGGCGCCATCTCTGTCAGCACCATCTCTGTGGCCGGCGCCATCTCTGTCAGCGCTATCTCTATCAGCGCCATCTCTGCCGGCACCGCCGTCCGCCTCCGGACTGCTGTCACCGCGCTCTGTCATCGTCTCGGCGCTGCTCTCGCCCTCCGGCTCCGCCGCTTTGTCCTCACTGCGGCCGCCCTTGCCGCCGCGGCGTCCCTTCGGCCGGAATTTAAGCTCCGACGCCTTGTATTCACGAATATCCGTGTCGCCGTCTTCCTGCGTGATCAGCACTTTCACCGTCTGCCGCAGCACATTGACACTCTGCACTTCACCACGCTCGCCGTTTTCCAGCGTTACCTTCTCACCGACGTTCGGCAGTTTCTTATTCAGCCACTCATAGGTGCTCTCTTCATTTTTCAGACAGCACATCAGACGGCCGCAGACACCGCTGATCTTCATCGGATTCAGCGAGAAATTCTGCTCCTTCGCCATCTTGATCGATACCGGCGCAAAATCCGTCAGAAACGTCTGGCAGCACAGCGGCCGGCCGCAGATGCCGATTCCGCCGAGAATCTTGGTCTCGTCGCGCACACCGATCTGCCGCAGCTCGATACGCGTCTTGAACACAGACGCGAGATCGCGCACCAGCTCACGGAAATCAATCCGTCCGTCCGCGGTAAAATAATACAGCACCTTATTGTTATCAAATGTATATTCCGCACTGATCAGCTTCATTGGAAGCCCGTGCTTTCTGATCTTCTCCAGGCAGATCTGATAAGCCTGTTTCTCCTTCTCGTGATTGTCTGCCTGCCTCTTGTCATCTTCCTTCGTGGCAACCCGGATCACCGACTTGAGCGGCTGAACCACCTTCGAATCGTCCACATCGGTCGGTGCCAGAATCACACGCCCATATTCCACGCCGCGGACTGTCTCGACAATCACATTGTCATGCAGCCGGATATCGTAGCCGTTCGGGTCGAAATAATAGAGCTTACCGGCAGGCCGGAAACGCACACCAATCACTCTGATCATTAATATTAATTCTCCTTTATCGCCAGCAGGAGCATCTCCATCGCAATCTCAAAATTAACATTGGCATCCAGCCGCAGCTCGGCTGTATCAAGCGCCTTCAGAATATTGTTGATACTCTCGTAGGAAGCAATATTGGCCTTCTCCTGCAAATACTGGTACTCATTTTTAAACACAAGCTGGTTCACATCGTTGGTAGCCTTGAGTACCAGAACATCGCGGTACCATACCTTCATGATATCCAGCAGATCATTCACATCGATGCCATTATTGGTAATCGCACGCACCGATGAGCAAAGTTCATAATCCTCCATATGATCAATTCTGCGGAGGATATCCAGAATGAATTCCAGATTCTCCATGAAATTCTGCGAAGTAGCCATGCGGACAGCCTTGCCCGTCAGACCCTGCGCATAGGCGGCGCAGACCTTCGCCTGATAATCCGGAATTCTGTATCTCTGTTCAAGAAGCTTCTCGATCTTCTCCGTATCCACACTGCGCAGATTCAGCACAATACAGCGGGACCGGATCGTCGGCAGAATCGTGCCCGGCGAGCTGACAAGAAGCAGAATCACCGCATAGGCCGGCGGCTCCTCGATCGTCTTGAGAAGCGCATTCTGCGCCTCCACTGTCAGTTTGTCCGCCTCCGGAATGACATAAACCTTGTAACCGTCGTAATACGGCTTCTCGAAAACATCATTGATCACCTGTTCGCGGACATCGTTCACACCGATGCTGGCTGTCTTCTCGTGCTGCACCACCTTCACATCCGGATGGCTGCCGCTGTCAAACTGATGACACGAATCACACATATTGCACGCATCACCGTAACCGGCCTGACACACCAGCGCCTTCGCAAAAGCACTCGCCACCAGTGTCTTGCCTGAACCAGGCTCACCGCAGATCATATAAGCGTTAGATACTTTGTGATTTTTGAGCGCCGTCTGCAGATATCCGATCACCTGCTCATGCCCGATAATATCCTTAAAACCGTTCACAAAATCACTCCTTTCGCACAGAAAACAGCCGCCTGTCAATTGGCTGCAAAACTCCTTTATATCATTTAATTATAGCATATTTCCGGTTCTTATATCAATACAGGTCCATGTCGTGCATAATCTCCGCACAGCACTTCTCAAGGTCCTCATTGACATAACGCCGCTCAATACCGCAGGATGCCAGCTTCTCCTCCGAAAAATCCTTCAGGTCCGCCAGATAGCGCCGGCACATCTCCGGATAATTCGGCTTTTTCTGCGCCCGCTCCCGCGCAAATGCCCGCAGAAACCGCTCATTGTCATCCACATCGATATACAGCGGCACTACCCGCGCCGCACCGAAATACTGCCGGATGCTGCAGTACGCCTCGAGCGTCCCGATCATCAGGGAATCCGCCTTTTCAAGGTCAATCTGCCCGTCATCGGCGGTAAAATAGTGCCACTCCCCGCCGACAACCTGATATGTCCGCGCCTCGATAATCTGCCCTGCAGACTGCATCTGCGCATACTGCTTATCCGTCACAAAATGATAATCGAATCCGTCCGTCTCGCCGGTACGCCGCGGCCGCGTCGTATACGGCACAATCTGGCGCAGCGATGGCCGCCGCTTAAGCAGCATTTGGAAAATGGTATCTTTCCCGGACGCACTCTTGCCCATAATACAAAAAAGTCTATGCATAATCCTTTACCACCCGGACCCGGCCGTCACAGCCGCGCACCTGAAAACCGCAGCGCAGCCACCGCCTGATAATCCGGACCGTCTCCTCTGTAATCTCCTCGCCTGGTGCCGCAATCGGCACATCCGGCGGATAAAGATAAATGCAGCCGGCGCTGCACCGTCCCACGGCCCTGTCCAGCTCTATCTCCTCGGCCGGCCCGAATGCCGCTTTGTAAGATGGCATCACCTGCCGCATCTCCGGCATTTCCAGATCCTCTGCGTCCAGATACTGATCCGGCCGCAAAGCCGCCGCGTCCATAAAAGCATGATCCGTATCCATCGCACGCAGCACAGCGATGAGCCGTGCAAAACCCGCCTCATCATCGCCGACCGTCGTCATCGCCAGCACATAATCCGGCTCCGCCATTTCCGTTTCCAGATGATAGACGCGCCGCAGCCAGTCCGCCGCTGCCGCCCCGTTCAGCCTGTGCCGGCGCACGGAAAGGACAAGTTTGGACCGGTCCAGATCAAAGGTGCCGCGCCCGAAATCCTCTGCCTCCGGCAATTCAAAATGACGCAGCTCATGAATCTGCGCACGCAGCCGCGTAAGACGCCGCGTGTAGGTATCAAAAAGCTCACCGCCGCGCTCCTGCATCATGTGCATACTGGCATCAATGCTGCCCATCAGGATATAGGAAGGGCTGCTGCTCTCAAAAACATCCAGCATATCGCGCACCCGCTGCCGATCCACCAGCTTGCCGTTAACATGCAGCAGCGCCGTCTGCGTCATCGCCGGCAGCGTTTTATGCGTACTCTGAATCACAAGGTCCGCCCCGCAGCTGACCGCGCTTTCCGGGAAATAATTGGAAAACGGAAGGTGCGCTCCATGCGCTTCATCGACAATCAGCGCAAACCCGCTCTCATGGCAGATCTGCGCAATCTTCCGGATATCGGAAACCACGCCGGGGTAGGTCGGGGAAGTAATCACAACCGCACCGGCCAGAGGCCGGCTGCCCGCCGGGGCGGCCTTTCGGATGGCCTCCCGGACCGCCTCCGGCCGTATGCCCTCGGCGATGGCGAACTTTCCATTGATTTCCGGATAAATATACACGGGATTCAGCTGCAGCACCTCAATCGCATGATAAACCGAGGCATGGCAGTTTCGCGCGGCGATAATACGCCCGCTGCCGCAGCAGGCCGCTGCGATGGCGGCCAGAAGCGCACCTGTACTGCCATTAACCACAAAATACGTCTCTTCCGAGCCATAAAGACGCGCCGCAAAATCCTGCGCATCCTTTAAAATACCCTGCGCATTGTGCAGGTCGTCCGTGCCCTCAACCTCCGTCACATCCATCCGGTAAACATTTTCCAGGCCGGGCGGCGCCAGGCGCCGCTTATGTCCCGGCATGTGAAAAGGATAAAGATCCCGCTCTCCATACGCCTTCAGAAATTCAAAAAGCGTCATTCGCTCTTCCTCAGATAATCACAGCAGACCTTGCCGACCGCCGAAGGCGCTTCCATGTGAGGCATCGCGCAGGTATTTCTGACCATATGCGAAATGATTGCCGGATCGGCACTGCGATATGCTTCAATCGTCCGGTCAATACCCGGCAGATCGCGCCCGCCGACAATCATCGCCTCGCACTGCATTTTCCGCAGCATGGCAAGCGCATCGCAGGCATCATAACCGGCAATATGACTCGAAAGCGTAAATCGCGCACCGGAACCATTCAGATGTGCCGCCTCCGTAAAACTGCGAATCATCGTCTTCGATACGCAGCCCTCATTTTTAAAATATTCATGGCGGAATCTTGCCGCCACCGCCGGATAGGAGAACAGGCAGGTGTAAATGCCCGTACCAATCAGCGGCATCTCAATCAGATTGCCAAGCACACGGCTCGGCTCATCCGTTCCCCTGTACATGTGTTCCGGCGTCTCCGGATTGATAAAAATCAGCCGGCCGAAATTATCCGGCTTTGCATATCTCGCCATGATCACAGCCGATGAAGCACGGCCGCTGGAAATCACATCGGCCGTATCGCCGACGACATTGTCGATAAAATCGTTGATCGCCTTTGCATAGTAGTAGCCGGTACAAACGACATTCTTCTTCTCCGAACGCCCGTAGCCAGGCATATCCAGCACGTAAATTCTGTGTCCGCGCAGAATCCGCACCGCAAAATCTTTCCATTCACAGCCGCAGCAGTCCGGCCGCAGATCATGCACCAGCACAACCGGCGAACCCTCGCCATATATATGGTAGAAAATATTTCCGAATTTCCAGTTATAAATACTGCCCGAATCGGGCTTCAGCATATTTCTGACGGTTGCCAGGTAAAAGCTCATTTTTTCAGCCGCATAGATCGTGCCGGCCGCTGCACCGGCAAATTTCAGTGCCTTCAGCATGCCATTTTCATTTTTACCCATAAAAAAGCCGTCCTTTCTTTAAATTCTTAGTGATATTATACCCTAATTCCGGCCAATTATTCTTAAAATAATGGTAAAATAGTATTGTGTAATTATGAAACCTTATGCTATAGTAAAAAAATAATTTAACATATCTGGAAATCAAATTTCTGTCGGAATCAAATGACGGAGATATATATATTAGACATAACTAACTTTATAATGAAAGAGGATTGTCATGAAAACAAAAATTGCAGAATTCTTAGCAGACTATATTCCTTCTCTCAGCAAAGAAGAAATCGAGCAGCTGATTGAGACACCGCCGACACAGGACATGGGAGACCTTGCATTTCCGTGCTTCCGTCTTGCAAAGTCCTATCACAAGGCACCGGCTATGATTGCCTCTGAACTTACCCAGAGCATGCAGAAACCGGAATTCATCAGCGATATCCAGGCAGCCGGCCCATACATCAACTTCTATCTCAACCGCGCAGAGTATGCCGGCAATACCCTGAAGAAAATTGTCTCTGCAGACGACTACGGACACTCTGACGAAGGTGAAGGAAAGACAATCTGCATGGATTATTCCTCACCGAACATTGCCAAGAATTTCCATGTCGGTCATCTTCGTACTACTATTATCGGCAATTCTATCTACAAGATCTTCTCAAAGCTCGGCTATAAAGTCGTCCGGATCAATCATCTCGGTGACTGGGGCACCCAGTTCGGCAAACTGATCGTTGCTTATAAGAGATGGGGCAGCAAAGAAGAAGTGGAGAAGAAGGGTATCCAGGAACTCATGGATCTCTATGTCAGATTCCATGAAGAAGCAGAAACTGACGACACACTTAACGACGAAGCCAGAGCTGCTTTTGCAGAGATGGAACACGGCAATGAAGAGTATCTGAAGATCTGGGAGTGGTTCAAGGAGATCAGCATGAAGGAATTCATGCGTGTCTACGATATGCTCGATGTTCAGTTCGATGCCTTCACCGGCGAGAGTTTTTATCGCAATATGACACCGGAGATTCTGGATATGCTTCGTCAGGATCACCTTCTGGTTGAAAGCGAAGGCGCGCTCGTCGTTCCGCTTGATGAATACGATATGCCGCCATGCATCGTTGCCAAGAGCGATGGCAGCTCTATCTATGCTACCAGAGATCTGGCCGCTGTATTATACAGAAAGAAGACATATGACTTCACCAAATGTCTTTATGTAACCGGCCTCGAGCAGAAGCTTCATTTCAAACAGATCTTCAAGGTTATTGAGCTTATGGGCTATGACTTTGCCAGCGGTCTTGTACATGTACCGTACGGCCTTGTCAGTCTCAAGAGCGGTAAGATTTCCTCCAGAAAGGGTAATGTCATTTATGCTGAGGACATCCTCAATGAGTCAATTAACAAGACGAAGACAATCATCAGCGAGAAGAACCCGAATCTTGAGAATAAAGATCAGGTAGCACACGATGTCGGTATCGGCGCTATCATCTTCAACGATCTCTACAATCAGAGAATCAAGGATGTTACCTTCGACTGGGATAAACTTCTGAACTTCGACGGTGAGACCGGTCCGTATGTTCAGTATACACACGCAAGAGCAGCCAGCGTTCTCAGAAAAGCCGGCTATGACGAAATCACAAAGGATGATATCCGCGCTCTGGTCGGCAAAGCTGATTTTAATGTACTTACCGATGATGCGTCGATTGCCCTGATCAAGGAACTTGACCGTTATCCAACCGTTATCAAGTCAGCCGCTGAAAAGTATGAACCTTCCGTTGTTGCACGTTACAGCATGGATGTCGCTCATGCATTCAACACCTTCTACAGAGACAATCAGGTAATTGTCGATGATGACAAGGTGAAGACGGCCAGACTGGCTCTGGTTGCCGTTACCAAGGAGATAATCAAAGATTCTCTTTCACTTCTTGGCATTCACAGCCCGGAGCGTATGTAATAAAATAGTAGATAGCTGTATTTCAGGAATGTCGGTGTTGCACCGGCATTCCTTTTTTATTTGCCGTGTTTCACGTGAAACATTTTGACTTTCCTTGCCTTCCCGTGTTTCACGTGAAACATTCTGACTTTCTTCGGCTTCCCGTGTTTCACGTGAAACATTTTAGTTTTCTCCGCTTTGCTGTGTTTCACGTGAAACATTTTAGCTTACTTCTTCTAATGTTTCACGTGAAACATTTTGACTTTCTTCCCCTTCCCGTGTTTCACGTGAAACATTATGACTTTCTTCGGCTTTCCGTGTTTCATGTGAAACATTCTGTCTTTCTTCGTCTTTTCGTGTTTCACGTGAAACATTCTCGATTTCTTTGGCTTCCCGTATTTCACTTAAAACATTTTGACTATCCTTGCCTTCCCGTGTTTCACGTGAAACATTTTTCAGGTTTTTGTCGTTTGATTATTCTTTTTCACCTTATATAATTATGGAATTTAAATGATATAAATGCTATACTGATAATTGTCATCCTGACATAGCGCAAAGGGAGGAATATATGGGTAAGGTTATTGTTATTGCTAATCAAAAAGGCGGCGTAGGTAAGACAACAACGTCAATAAATCTTTCTGCCTGCCTGGCTAATAAGAATAAAAAAACGCTCACAATAGACATTGATCCACAGGGAAATGCATCCAGCGGTCTTGGTATCAACACCAAAGATCTCGATAAAACGGTATATGAACTTCTTCTGGGTGAAGCGTCTATAGATGAGTGTACTACGAAAACTGTCGTTAAGAAGTTATCTCTCGTTCCATCTAATATTAATCTGACCGGTGCTGAGATTGAACTTCTTGATATGCCTGACAAAGAGCATCTCCTTAAAAAAGGTATTGCCGAGGTCAGGGATAAATACGATTTCATTATCATTGACTGCCCACCTTCTCTTAACATTCTTACTTTGAACGCGCTGACGGCCGCTGATCAGGTCATAGTACCTGTACAATGCGAATATTATGCTCTGGAAGGTCTTACACAGCTGATTTATACCATAAATCTTGTGAAAAAAAGCCTGAATCCGGATCTTTCAATTGCAGGACTGGTATTTACGATGTTTGACAGCCGCACTAACCTGTCTCAGGATGTCGTTGACAACGTGAAGGAAAATGTACAGCAGTATATCTACAAGACGATTATTCCGAGAAATATCCGTCTTGCCGAAGCGCCAAGCTATGGTCTTCCGATCATCATGTATGATCCGAAGTCTTCCGGCGCACATGCTTACAAAAAGCTTGCAAAAGAGGTTATAGCACAGAATAAGAAGAAAATATTCTAAGAAAAAGGAGAAATATGGCATCTAAAAAAAGATCCGGTCTTGGAAAAGGCATCGGTGCTCTTATTTCCACCGATAGTCCTGAAAAGGAAGAACCAAAAGAGCCGGAGATTAAGGTAGTTGAAAAAATAGTCGAGGTTCCGGTCACGGAAAATGCCGAAATAAAGGTAAATATTGACAATATTGATCCGAATAAAGACCAGCCTCGCAGAAATTTTGATGATGAATCGCTGCAGGAACTTGCCGACTCCATTAAAACGCACGGTATCATTCAGCCCCTGATTGTCACAAAGGGAGAAAATGGCCGTTATCGTCTTATTGCCGGTGAGAGGCGCTGGAGAGCTGCCCGTATAGCCGGACTCAAGGAAGTTCCTGTTATTATCAAAGATTATACAGACGACCAGGCAACCGAAATTGCATTAATTGAGAATATTCAGCGTGAGGATCTGAATCCTATTGAAGAAGCCGAAGCTTATCAGAGATTAATGGATGATTTCGGGCTCCGACAGCAGGATGTTTCTGAAAGAGTATCAAAAAGCAGAGCTTCCATTGCGAATTCTCTTCGTCTTCTCAACCTGGATGACAGGGTAAAGCAAATGGTCGCTGACAATATGATCAGCAGCGGGCACGCCCGTGCTCTTCTCGCAATTGAGAACCCTGATCTGCAATATGATACGGCAATGAAGATCTTTGATAACAATCTGAGCGTCAGAGAGACAGAGAGACTCGTAAAAGCCGTACTTGCCCCTCCTAAGGAGCCAAAACCGGACAGCGGTAACTCTGCAGTCTATCATCAGATCGAAGAAAACCTTAAATCTGTCCTCGGATCCAAGGTTTCGATCCGTCACAGTGCAAAAAACAAAGGAAAAATTGAAATTGACTATTATTCGGCAGATGATCTTGAGAGAATCATTCAGCTTCTCTCATCCATCCAGTCATAATATGTGTTCGGGAGGTATTTTTAATTAATGGAAAGTAAAATTTTTGCAAAAATGAGCATTGATCCGGGTATTCTGGTCATTCTCTCATTAGTAATCGCTATTGCGGCTCTTGTTGCTTTGATTTTTCTCTACGTTAGACAGTCAAGACTGGAAATCAGCTATAAGCTGTTCATGCGAGGCCGCGGTGCCAAGAGTCTTGAAGAAACGCTTCATCAGCAGCTTGACAGTATTGATGTAGTCAAGGATCAGACGGACACGATGAATGCTCGTATTTCCTATATCGAAAAGAGCATGAGCAAGTCCTACCAGAAATGCGGTATTGTTAAATACGATGCCTTCAAGGAACAGGGCGGTCAGCTCAGTTTCGTCTGCGCACTGCTGAATGACACCAACACCGGATTTCTTCTCAACTGTATCCACAGCAGAGAAGGTTCTTACACCTATATTAAAGAGATTGTAAAGGGCCAGTGCAATCTTCCTCTTTCCGAAGAAGAATCGCAGGCAGTAAATGAAGCAGTCAATGCCAGCTCTCCGATTCCGGTATCCAAGATTGCCAAGAACGCTGAGTCATCCTTCAAAGCACTCAGCAAAAAGCGTCCAGCGGATAGCAGCGAAAAAGAAACAGAGAAAGAAGAAGACTCTGCTGAAGAATAAAAGCTTCTGCCGATCAGGCAGCAATAACAAAAAAGGAGAAGTCCAGCCGGACTTCTCCTTTTTTAGAACATATGTTCTTATAGTGGTTTTTTTGATGGCATACCTGCTTTTCGCGGGTATCGCTTCGGTGTATCTTTGATTTTATGAATTTTGAGCAGCGTCCGCGCATATTCTGTATCCGGCAGCATAAAAGATATGCTGTCGTGCTCGCCAAGTGCTCCGCCGAGCATCCCAAGTGCTCGTTTGGCCTGCTCAGTCTCCTGCTCAGCGTCACCTGCCTTATAAGCCACAAAGCAGCCGCCCGTCTTTACAAACGGAAGACAATATTCCAGAAGTACAGGCAGAGAAGCAACTGCTCTTGATACACACAGATCATACTGCTGCCGATACAGATCGTTATGCGCCGCATCCTCTGCACGGCTGTGTACGGCTTCAATATCCGTAAGTTCCAGTGCTTCGATGACCTCATTCAGAAATCCAACTCGCTTTGCCAGTGAATCCAGCAGCGTAATTTTCAGATCAGGAAACACGATTTTAAGCGGAATTCCCGGAAATCCTGCACCGGTGCCTACATCTATAACACGCATACCGCTTTCCGGCTTAAATGCTCTGACAAGCGAAAGACTGTCGATAAAATGCTTATCAATGACTTCTTCCGGCTGCGTTATTGAAGTCAGGTTCATTACTTTGTTTTTCTCGCAAAGAAGGTCGTAATATTGTGAAAACTGGTCGATCTGATGGCTATTCAGCTCAATATCCAGCATTTTCATCTTATTTCTGAGATTATCGCCTGATATCATCGTTTTTCTTTAATTTCCTTCCTTATTCTGCTTTGCCTTCATGGCATTATACTGCGTCACATAGATAAGCAGAACGGTAACGTCCGCCGGTGTCACGCCGCCTATTCTCGATGCCTGCCCTATACTGTGCGGCCGGAATTCAGCAAGTTTCTGCTGTGCCTCCAGGCGCAGACCCTGAATCTGATTATAATCGATTTCATCCGGAATCACCTTTGATTCCATTTTTCTGAAATTTTCAACCTGCCGCAACTGCCTTTTGATATAGCCCTCATATTTAATCTCGATCTCGACCTGCTCGGTAACTTCCGCGGACAGAGCAGGACGGTCCGGGTCGAGCATGCCCAGCACATCATAGCCGAGCTCAGGTCTGCGTATCAGTTCACCGAGCGTTGTACCGGTTCTGAGCGGCTCACTGCCGTGCTCTTTGAGAAAATTCTGCACCGATGCACCGGCACCGATCGTCACCGAATTTACCCGTTCGATTTCCTTGCGGATCTGCTCTTCTTTCTGCAGAAGGTGCTCATAACGTTCATCGCTGATCAGACCGATGCTGTGTCCGATGCCCGTCAGCCGCTGATCCGCATTGTCCTGTCTGAGCAGAAGTCTGTATTCTGCCCTCGATGTCATCATACGATACGGCTCACGGATGTCTTTTGTCACAAGATCATCGATCAGTACACCGATATATCCTTCGGAACGCTTGATAATCACGGGTTCTCTGCCCTGAACATACATGGCTGCATTGATGCCGGCAATCAGGCCCTGCGCCGCTGCCTCCTCGTAGCCGGAACTGCCGTTGAACTGGCCGCCGCTGAAGAGACCATGAATCGCCTTGAATTCAAGCGTGGATTTCAGCTGACGCGCCGGAATGCAGTCATACTCGATCGCATAGGCATTGCGCACGATTCTGGCATGTTCAAGTCCCGGGACCGTGTGATACATTCTGTACTGAACGTCCTCCGGCAGAGAACTGGACATCCCGTCGATATACATCTCGTTTGTGTAATTGCCCTCCGGTTCGATAAAAACCTGATGGCGCGTTTTATCCGCAAAACGGACAACTTTGTCCTCTATAGAAGGGCAGTAACGCGGGCCGGTTCCCTCGATGACACCCGCATAAATAGGAGAACGGTCAAGATTTTCCCGGATGATTTCGTGCGTCTGCTCATTCGTATAGGTCAGCCAGCAGGGAACCTGTTCCTTCTGTACAGACTCGGGATCCGTCGTAAAGGAAAACGGCACGATCTTCCTGTCGCCGTACTGCGGCTTCAGCTTTGAAAAGTCTATTGTCCTCTTATCCATTCTGGCCGGTGTGCCGGTCTTGAAACGAACCAGTTCGATACCGTGATTTCGGAGGCCTTCTGAGAGACTGTTTGCCGCCTTCAGACCATTCGGTCCCGTGTAGGTGATCGATTCTCCGCACAGACATCTCGCCTTGAGATACGTTCCCGTCGCAATCACGACAGCCTTGCAGGGATAAATTCCGCCGGTAATTGTCTTCACACCGGTGATGCGGTCATTTTCCGTCACGATATCGACAATCTCCGTCTGCTTCAGCGTCAGATTTTCCTGATTTTCCAGCGTCTGGCGCATCCGCATGCTGTAAGCTGCCTTATCTGCCTGCGCGCGCAGCGAGTGGACAGCCGGTCCCTTGGAACTGTTAAGCATCTTGGACTGTATGAAGGTCTTATCGATATTAACACCCATCTCACCGCCAAGTGCATCGATCTCCCTGACCAGATGGCCTTTGGAACTGCCGCCGATATTCGGGTTGCACGGCATCATCGCCACGCTTTCAATACTGATTGTAAAAATAATAGTCTGCAGCCCCAGCCGTGCACAGGCAAGTGCCGCCTCACAGCCGGCATGGCCGGCTCCGATCACGGCAACATCATAGGGTTCATATGTGAATTCCATCTGCGATACTCCTATTTTCCGACACAAAAATCGCTGAAAATTCTGTCTGCCACGTCATCCTGCACCGATTCACCGGTGACAAGACCCAGCTGCTGATATGCCGCTGTAAGGTCAATAGACAGAAAATCTTCCGGCATCTTATCGTCTATACTCTTTCTGACCATCTTCATGCTCTCGAGCGCATCCCGTATAGCCGCCTTCTGCCGGGCATTGGTAATCACTATCTCATCATTATACAATACATCGCCGCTGAAAAACATGTCTTTGACGATCTTTGCAAGTTCATCCATACCGCTGCCGTATTTTGCAGAAATGCTGACTATCGGTGCGTCTGTCACCTGCCGGATCATCTGCGCGCCGGTTTTCTCCTCCAGATCTGATTTATTGAGGAGAACAATGACCTTCTTATCCTTCACAAGATCAAGAATCTCCAGATCGTCCTTTTCCAGCTGACGGGAACTGTCGGCCACAAACAGCACAAGCTCCGCATCTTCCGCATACCGTCTTGCACGGTCGACACCGATTTTCTCAATCGTATCGTCTGTATCGCGGATGCCTGCCGTATCTATGATATTGAGCAGAATACCGTTCAGAGACATCGTCTCCTCCAGTGTATCCCTGGTTGTACCCGGTATGTCGGTGACTATTGCACGGTTTTCGCCGAGCAGACGGTTCATAACCGATGATTTTCCGACATTCGGCCGTCCGACAATGACGGTCCGTATGCCTTCTGTAATAAGGCGTCCGTTTTCTGAGGAAGCAAGAAGCTTTTCAAGTTCCTCGATAAATCCGTCCACCTGCGGGGTGATTGTCTCCGTCAGATTTCCATTGTCAAAATGTTCCGGGTCGTCGAGCAGTGCCTCGATCGAAGCGACCACACCGAGTATATCATGCCGCAGCGAATTGATTTTATCACGGATGCTGCCGCGCAGCTGTTTTTCAGAGCAGGAGAGAGCCATTTTATTTTTCGCCCCGATGACATCGATCACCGCCTCTGCCTGTGACATATCAATTCTGCCGTTCAGAAAGGCTCTCTTGGTAAATTCGCCTGGTTCGGCCGGTCTTGCCCCGCTGCGAAGCAGAAGATCGAGGATCGTCTTCATGACCACCACGCCGCCGTGGCAGTCGATCTCCACCACATCTTCCCTTGTATAAGTGTGCGGTGCCCGCATGACCAGAACAAGGACTTCGTCAATCAGTTCTTCCCCGTCATAGATATAACCGTAATTGGCTGTATAAGAAGGTACGTCATCCAGCTTCTTCCTACCGGAGACGCTCCGATACACTTTATCTGCAATCTCGACGGCCTGCGGTCCGCTCATCCGCACAATGCCGATGCCGGAGCTGGTCAGGCCTGATGAAATAGCCGCTATCGTATCTGATTCATACATAGTAAACTCCCAACATATTCAAAAAGTGCGCACTGCTTATATGCCAGTGCGCACCATTTCATTGCTGTCTTCGTGCAGATTCCGGTTATTCTGCGTTATTGCCGTCAGACGTAACACTGACTGCCGGTTCAGCAGCTGCCGGTTTTGCCTGCGCGGCTGTATTAACTGATGAAGCTGCCGTATTTGCTGCCGAAGATGCCGTATTTACAGCCGATGCTGCCGTGTTTGCAGCTGAAGCTTCTGTATTTGCAGCCATCTCAGCGGCGTTTTCCGCTGCCTGCTGTGCAGCATTCTCTGCGGCCGTTTCCTCATTTCTGAGGTTATCCCTGTCCGCATTTCTCTCTGCACCGCGTCCGGCATTTCTGCGATCCTGCCGGCGGCCGTTATAACGATTGTATCCGCCGCGTCCGCCGCCTGTCCGCTTGCCTCTGTATTCCTTCTTGAGCGTTACGACAACCTTGCGATAAGGCTCATCGCCCTCGCTGTGTGTCTCGACAAAACGGTCATTCTGCAGTGCGGAATGAATAATCCGGCGCTCATATGGATTCATCGGCTCGAGAACAACTGACTTTCTGGTTCTCTTTACCTTATAGGCAATATTTCTTGCCAGATTTTCCAGTGTGGCGCGTCTGCGTTCACGGTAATTCTCCGTATCCAGCTTGATCCGGATATACGCTTCACTCTTCTTATTGACTACAAGATTGATAATGTACTGCAGTGCGTCGAGCGTCTGCCCCCTCTTGCCGATCAGAAGGCCCATATTCTCGCCCTTCACATCGATATTCATGCAGCGTTCCTGTTCGTCAAAATCAATAGTAAAAGAGGCATCCTGCATATTCATGGCATCAAAAAGCTTGCGGAGAAATTCCTCTGTCTCCGGCACGATGTTCGGATTTACAGGCTTTGCCTGCTTTTCCTCTTTCTCCTCTGCCGGCTGCGCCGGTGCATGTTCTGCCTGTTTTGCTTTCATCAGGGCAGGAGCTGGTTTTGCAGAAACCGGTTTCTCTGCTGCGGCATTTTGCTGCGGCATTTTCTCCGGTGCTGCGGCCTGCTTATCATGCGCTTTTCTTGCCTGCTTTGCCTCATCTGTCTTTCCGTTATTATTAGCGGCAGCCCCTGTATTTTTCATGGCTGCATCATTTCTGCGGGCAGATCTTGCCGCATTCTCATTCCGGCGTGGAGCCGGCTTTGCGGATTTTCTGTCCGTACGGGCGGAGCGGTTCTGCTTATCTGTGCTGAATTCTCTGTCCGCCTTTTCATTTTCCTTACGTAAATTATCAAAGGTCTTTCCGATCATTTCGGAACTGTCAAACTTCCAGGATTCGTCGGTGTCTTCTTTCTTTCTTACACGGATGATCGCCGGCTTACTGCCGATAAAGCCCAGAAATCCTGCGCTTCCTGTAGAAACTACTTCATATTCAAGCTTGTCACTTGTCGTTTTCAGTTCAACGGCGGCATTGGTCAATGCCTCATTTACCGTCTTACCCTTGACTTCGATAAAATCCATAAAACGATCCTCCAACAAGATCACTCGTCACGCTTATTGATCATATGAGCATATCCGGAAATGGATTTCTTGTTCTTCTGTTTGCTGTCCGTAACAGTTTTCTTTCCGGAACCTGACGAAGTGCCCCCGCCAGCAGATGAATGATTGCTGTTGTTATTCTTCCTGCTGTTGTTATTGTTATTGCTGCGGCTGCTGCTGCTGCCGCTCTTCTTATTCTGTGCGGCACTGCCTTTATTCTGTCCGGCGGTGCTTTCCTTGCTGTCCAGATAGCTGACCGTCTTGGCGCGATCAGATATCTTGCTGGTGCGCATCTGCGCATATGATTCCAGCTGCTTCTGCTGTTCTTGGCGCTTTGCCGCTTTCTCTGCGGCTTTTTCCTTATTCTTCTCGATCAGTTCTTCCGCATCGATATGGCTGAACTTGTCAATGAAAATATAGATGATGGTTCTGAATGTCGCGCTGGCTACCCAGTATACGCCGATACCGGTAGGGAGTTTAATACAGAAGAACACTGACATAAGCGGCATCGTATAATTCATCATCTTCATGCTGCTGCCCATGGAAGAGTTCGCGATCTCCTCAGACTGCTGCGCAGCATTCTTCTGGGTTACCTTATAACTCCAGAACTGTGTGAGACCGGCGAGAAGCGGGATCAGAATACCCGGGAAAATACCCCAGAAACCATTGCCGAGCGTCATCGGCGTATCTGCGATATTGAGTCCGCCCGGAAGCGAATTCATATGGACAATCTGCGATGCATAGGTATTGATGGCATCCACAACACTGGCACTGGATGAAAACGCATCTTTGAGCGTATCCCAGCCCGTGCTCTTGATCAGGTAAAGTACATCAACAACCTTATTGGAATTGGTAATATCAAAATCCGTTACCTTCAGATTCATGGAACTGATAATGTCGTTCATGATATCGCCGGCACCGGATGTGTTCATGATCGGTTCTGCAATTTTAAGATAGACATCTTTAACCGGCTTTACATAGGCCGGTACATTGTAGATAACACGGTACAGTGCAAACAGAATAGGAAACTGAATGAGAAGCGGAAGACATCCGCTTGCCGGACTGGCACCGTACTTGTCATAGACTGCCTGCGTCTCTGCCTGCTGCATCCGCATCGATTTCTCGTCACGCTTTCCTGCGTATTTCTTCTGAATCTTATTCAGCTCAGGCTGCATGACCTTCTGAAGCTTCGTGAACTTCTGCTGTCTGAATGTGAGAGGCATCAGAAGCAGATTGACAACCAATGTGAACAGAACAATTGTCAGTCCTACATTCTCAATACCGAATATCTCCAGAAATAGATAGATATAGTTCATGATATAACCAAGCAGAATAGCGAAAGGTTTAAGTATTCCGCCCTGCTGTGTTAAGACCAGTATATCCAAGGCTTTTTCTCCTCCTAATCAAGGGACGGGATCATAGCCGCCCTTTCTGAATGGATGGCATCGCAGAATTCTTCTGATCGCCAGGTACGATCCCTTAAGCGCACCATACTTCTTAATTGCAATAATTGCATACTCGGAACAGGTCGGGATATAGATACAATGAAACCTGCCATCCTTATAAGGCGAAATGTATTTACGATAAAATCTGATAGCAGCAATCAAAACTTTACTCATAAATCATCACTTCTTCTGATCTCAGTTGCTTTCTGCTTCGCCTTTTAATATTCCGTGGCGTCCTGCCAGTTCCAGCAGCGACCGTTCAACATCATGGTAACCGGCATCTTTACACCTGACTCTGGCCACCACAACAATATCGTGACCGGGCTGCAGACTGTCCTCATGCAGTCTGTAACTCTCCCTGATCAGACGAGTCAGGTGATGCCGTACAACACTGTTGCCAACTTTCCTGCTCACGGAAATTCCGATTCTGTTTCTTCCTGTTCCGTTCTCCAGGACGTACATAACCAGATAGTGATCGGCAATGGAACTGCCTCTTCGGTAAACCGTCCTGAAATCGTTGTTCTTTCTGATTTTTTCCATAAATAATAATAAGATAAGGAATTCCTTATCCCTTTCAATGAATCCAGAGAATGAAAAAGGCTACACAGTATGCAGCCTGGGCTCTCATAATTGATTATATTGTCTTATTTGCAGAAAATCAGGCAGAAAGAACTTTTCTTCCCTTAGCTCTTCTGGCAGCTAATACCTTTCTGCCATTGGCAGTGCTCATTCTCTTTCTGAAGCCATGAACCTTAGCTCTCTGTCTCTTCTTCGGCTGGAATGTCATCTTCATGCTAAACACCTCCTTGTCACCAGGCATGCTGTGATACATACCTATGTCATTTTATATTCAATCTCTTCTATTATAGTGACCGATCTACCTTCCGTCAAGTGAAAAAGCAAAAGAAATATCGTATTTATCGGACTTTTCGTATGCTTCGGGAGCGGATCGCGGTGGATAAATATCCACCGGCGCGGTGTCTTTTTTCCTGTTTTGTATCAAAATGTGTACATAAAGAGCCGTTATTTGAAAGTAAGAAAAATTTATACACCGTCTTTTCCACAATTTGGATAGATTGTAAATTCAGTGCCGAAGTTATCAACTATTTGTGGATAACTAGTGGATAACCGGTGTTTAACATTGTATTCAGCCTGTTTATCCACCATTTTATGCACTTTATGCACAGTGCATAACCTGATTTTTTTATTCACAGCCCGAATTCTGATCCGTCGTTTCCCGGGAAAAATGTGTATTTTAAATTCTTTTCATCCACAGGCGACATAAATGTTTTCATTTTATCCACCGGATAAATCCACCGGCCGTCTGAAAGTCAATAATCATTGTCAATCGGGCGCAAATGAGCTAAAATATTAATTAGTATGGTTAAAACAGAGGGAATGCAGTGAACAACGAAATTATCGAGAACTGGGACACAATTATCAAGAAAATGCAGGAGGATTATGACATTTCCAACCTTGCATTCAACACATGGATCAAACCTCTTTCTGTATACTCAATTACGGACAACACCGTTACCTTAGTGATCAACGACGATAATCTGATCCCGATGCGGGATTACATCAGGAAGAAGTACACTCTTCCATTCAAGCTTTCTATTTCCGAATACGTCGATCAGGTCTACGATATTCAGATCCTGACGAAGGGCGAAGTACAGCAGACGGGTCAGATTGCAGATACAGAAAAACAGCCGAAGCAGCCGGAGGTCAATACGCTGAACAAGACATTGAACTCCAGGTATACGTTTGACACCTTTGTCGTCGGCAAGAACAACGAGCTGGCACATGCCACGGCGCTTGCTGTAGCCTCCGATCCCGGAGAATACGGCAATCCTCTTTTTATTTACGGCGGTGTAGGTCTCGGCAAGACGCATCTGATGCAGTCGATCGCGCATTACGTGCTGCAGCAGAATCCGATGTACCGGATTATCTATACGACGACGGAGGGATTTTCCAGCGAACTGGTTGCCGCGATCAAGAACCGTACGCAGGAATCGTTCAAGGCGAGATACCGCAATATTGACATGCTGCTGATCGATGATATTCAGTTCATCGCAGGAAGAGACAGTACGATGGAGGAATTTTTCCATACCTTCAACGCCCTCTATGATAATAAGAAACAGATTGTGATTTCATCGGATAAGCCGCCGAAAGACATGGTTGGCATAGAAGAGAGACTGATTTCCCGTTTCAAAGCCGGCATTACCGTTGATATTCAGCCGCCGGATTTCGATACGCGTATCGCGATCCTGGCCAAGCGGGCGGAGCTCGAGAACATCCGCATCGACGATGCGTCTCTTCATTATATAGCAGAACACATTGTCTCCAATATCCGTGAGCTGGAGGGAGCGCTCAACCAGATCCGCAACTACGCGCGTCTCAAGAACATCGATACGGTCATCGACCTCGACTTTACGAAGGATGTTCTGCGCGACATGATCGAGCCTGATGAGAAGCCGGTGACACCGGATCTGATCATCGATGCCGTCTGCGAGCAGTATAATTACAAGATCACGCCGGAGGATATCAAGGGAACCAATAAGAGCCGTGATATTTCCTATCCAAGGCAGATCTGCATGTACCTGTGCAACAAATACACGGATCTTTCGCTGGCTTCGATCGGCCAGGCCCTCGGCAACAAGGACCACACGACCGTGCTGCACGGCAGCAAGAAGATCAAGGCAGATCTTGAGAAAGATGACCAGCTTCGCAATATGATCTCGGTGATCACGAAGAAGCTGAACCTGTAATTTGTATACACTATAATATAGAAGAAACTCTTTCGGTGCAATCCGCCATCGCCTGTGTATAAAGCGGTGAATGGATTGTGATTTGCCAGTTGATGGGCGGTGCATGGCGGCCGGACGGCTGCAGGCGGCGTTTGTCGGATAAATCCGGAAACGGTGGAAAACCTGCTGTTTATCCAACGGGTTTCCCGTACATTTTCACAGGCCTGTGAGGGGCTCAGCCCGCATACAGACGCGAATGCGGGGGTTATCAACATTAAGCACAGCCCCAACAGCAACAACAACCTGTAATTATATATATATTTATGCATGAGCGCGCGTCAGGCGTAAGCAGAAAGGACATTTACCAACATGAAAATTTCAGCTTCCAAAAAAGATCTCCTGGACGGAGTCAATACCGTGATGAAGGCCGTGCCGGCCAGAGCGACCGCTCCGATTATGGAATGCATTCTGATCGAAGCAGATTCACAGGGTATCCGTCTTACAGCCAATGATTCAGAGCTTGGTATTGAGACAAGCATCAAGGGACTGATTCTGGAAGAAGGAACGGTTGCACTTGAGGCAAAGTTCTTCTCCGGTATTGTCCGCAGTCTGCCGGACAGTACAGTCAACATTGCGACGGATGCCAATTATATTACCAACATTACCTGCGACAAGGCGGTCTTCAATATTGCCGGCCGCTCCGGCATTGATTTTGTCGCACTGCCGGAAATCGAGAAGACCAATCATATCGTGATGTCGCAGTTTTCCCTGCGGGAGATCATCCGTCAGACGATCTTTTCCGTTGCGGCCAATGACAACAATCAGCTGATGGCCGGTGAATATTTCGAGATCAAGGGCGACAGACTCCGCGTGATCGCGCTGGATGGACAGCGTATCGCCATCCGCCGGATTGAACTGAAGGAATCCTACGGGGATGTGAGCCTGATTGTACCGGGCAAGACGCTGCGTGAGATCATCAAGATCGTCACCGGTGAGATGGATGATGACATCGATCTCTATTTCACGGACAATCATATTCTGTTCGAGTTCGGCACCACGAAGGTCGTATCGCGCCTGATCGAGGGTGAATATTTCCGGATTGACCGGATGATTTCGAGTGATTACGATACGAGGATCACGGTTGACAAGAGAACATTTCAGAGCTGCATCGAGCGTGCCTCTCTCCTGATCAGCGAGAGCGACCGCCGTCCGATCATCATGGACATCACGGATGATGGCATGGAGCTCAATATCCGTTCGACGATCGGCACGATGAACGAGACGATCGATATCGACAAAGAAGGACGGGATCTGAAGATCGGATTCAATCCGCAGTTTGTTAAGGATGCACTCAGTGTGATCGATGATGAGAATATCACGATCTATTTTACAAATTCAAAGGCACCGATCATCATCAAGGATGAGGAGCAGAGCTACGTTTATCTGGTTCTGCCGATTACATTCAGTGCCTGAGAGGAAAGCCGGCAGGTATGGAAGAATTCAGAATCAGAGATGAGTATATCAAGCTTGGCCAGCTGCTGAAGGCAGCCGGCCTGGCGGAAAACGGTGCGGATGCCAAGATTGCCGTACAGGAAGGACAGGTAATGCTGAACGGCGAAGTCTGTACGATGCGCGGCAGGAAGATCCGCCGGGGTGATGTGATCGAATTTGACGGCAGGACAGTCAAGGTAGTCTAAGGTGTTCAAGACGTGTATGTAAAGTCACTGGCACTGAATAATTTCAGAAATTACAGGCATATGGAGCTTCCATTGAGTCCCGGAATCAATATACTTTATGGTGACAATGCGCAGGGCAAGACAAATATTCTGGAAGCTTTATATTTATGTGCGACGACCAAATCGCACCGCGGCAGCAAGGACCGCGAGATGATCCGTTTCGGGACGGATGAAGCGCATATCCGCATGATTTATTCGAAGAAGCAAGTGGACCATAAGATTGACATGCACCTGCGGGCCGGCCGCGCGAAGGCTGCGGCGATCGATCAGGTGCCGATCCGCAGAGCCGGTGAGATCATGGGACAGGTTCACATGATCTGCTTTTCGCCGGAGGATCTTGCCATGATCAAGAACGGGCCGGCCATGCGCCGCCGTTTTCTGGACATGGAGCTGTGTCAGCTGAGCAATGTCTATCTGCATGATCTGTCGGATTATAACAAGACGGTCAATCAGAGAAATAATCTTCTGCGGCAGATCAGCTTCAACCCTTCTCTGGCGGATACGCTGGATATCTGGGATGCGCAGCTGATCCATTACGGGCAGCGCGTGATCCGGGCGCGTGCGGAGTTCATCGAGAAACTGAGCCGCTGGGTGACACCGCTGCACGGCAGACTTTCCGGCGGCAATGAGAAAATGGCCCTGCTTTACAGGCCGGATACGGCGGCGGAGGAGTTTGAGCAGAATCTGGCAGCGGCCAGAGACAATGACCTGCGTCTGAAGACCACCTCCAGAGGACCGCACCGGGACGATTTTATTTTTCAGATCAACGGCATCGATGTGCGCAGATTCGGGTCGCAGGGGCAGCAGAGAACGGCTGCACTCTCACTCAAGCTCTCTGAGATTGAACTTGTGCGGGAGACGATCGACGACGATCCGGTTCTGCTGCTGGATGATGTTTTTTCAGAACTGGATGCTTCCAGACAGAAGTATCTGATCGATTGCATAAGAGATGTCCAGACGGTTGTAACCTGTACCGGCATGGACGAATTCATAGATAACAGGCTTAGAATCGACTGCATTTACAATGTTGCAGCGGGCAGCATCACAAAACGGGAGGAATTGCATGAGTAACGGTTACAGTGCGAACCAGATTCAGGTGCTTGAAGGACTTGAAGCGGTCAGAAAAAGACCTGGTATGTACATTGACAGTACCTCGTCGCGCGGACTTCATCATCTTGTCTACGAGATCGTGGACAATTCGGTTGATGAGGCGCTGGCGGGCTACTGCACGGAGATCCGGGTTATTCTCAACAAAGATAATTCGGTGACCGTTATCGACAACGGGCGGGGTATTCCTGTCGGTATACAGGAAAAGCTCCACAAGCCGGCTGTGGAAGTTGTGTTTACGGTTCTGCATGCGGGCGGAAAATTCGACAGCGGCGTATACAAAGTATCCGGCGGTCTTCACGGTGTCGGTGCTTCCGTTGTCAATGCGCTTTCCAAACGGCTGGAGGTGCGCGTATGCGTGGACGGCTATGAGTATTCCGAGCATTTTGCCTATGGCAATGTGACGGAACCGCTTAAGAAGCTCGGTCCGACAGATAAGAGGGGAACCATGGTTACCTTCCTGCCGGATGATACCATTTTCGAGGAGACGATTTTCGATTTCAACTATCTGAAGGTGCGTCTGCGCGAGATTGCCTTTCTGACGAAGGGCCTGAAGATCACGCTGGAGGATGACCGCGAGGACCCTGTTTACAAGGAGTCTTTTCATTATGAGGGCGGCATCAGCGAGTATGTCCGTTTTCTGAACCGGTCCAAGACGACGCTGTACGACGACGTGATCTATTTTGAGGGCATGAAAAATGATGTGCTCGTCGAGGCTGCTTTCCAGCACAATGACGGCTATACCGAAAATGTATACAGTTTCGTCAATAACATCAATACCGTGGAGGGCGGCACGCATCTGGCCGGCCTCAAGAGCGCGCTGACGAAGACTTTTAATGATTTTGCGCGCAAGAATAAATTTATCAAGGACAACGAGGAACCGCTAAGCGGCGAGGATATCCGCGAGGGTCTGACGGCGATCGTCAGCATCAAGATCAAGGAGCCGCAGTTCGGCGGGCAGACCAAGAGAAAGCTCGGCAATTCCGAGGCCCGTGTGGCGGTGGACAGCATTGTCAGTGAGAAGCTCGGCATCTATCTTGAACAGAATCCGGCGATCGGGCGGATTATCGTGGAGAAATCGCTGGTTGCCAAGCGGGCAAGAAGTGCGGCGCGCAAGGCAAGGGAGCTCGCGCACAGAAAGAGTGCGCTCGATTCGATGAGTCTGCCGGGCAAGCTGGCGGACTGCTCGGATAAGAATCCGGAAAACTGCGAGATCTATATCGTCGAGGGAGATTCCGCCGGCGGTTCTGCGAAGACAGCCCGTTCCAGGGCGACGCAGGCGATTCTGCCGCTGCGAGGCAAGATCCTGAATGTCGAGAAGGCAAGAGATGACAAGATTCTCGAAAATGCCGAGATTCAGGCGATGATTACCGCCTTCGGCACGGGTGTCCGGGACGAATTCGATATCAGCAAGCTTCGTTACAACAAGATTATCATCATGACCGATGCCGATGTCGACGGCGCCCATATCAGTACGCTGCTGCTGACATTTTTCTATCGGTTCATGCCGGACCTGATCCGCGAAGGACATGTTTATCTGGCAAAACCGCCGCTCTACAAGATAGAGAAGAACAAGAAGGTCTGGTATGCATACAGTGATGACGAGCTGAATTCGATCATCACGGAGATCGGACGTGATCAGAACAACAAGATTCAGCGCTACAAAGGTCTCGGCGAGATGGATGCCGAGCAGCTCTGGGAGACAACCATGGATCCGGAAAAGAGAATTCTGCTGCGGGTGACGATGGATGAGGATGACAAGCTCGACATCGACAATACCTTCAGCATTCTGATGGGCGACAAGGTCGAACCGAGGCGCGAATTCATAGAGAAAAATGCAAAATATGTTCAGAATCTTGATATCTGAGCAGAGCACGGGAGGAGGAGAAATCAATGGATGATCAGAGCCATATCTTTGATAAAGTCGATGAAGTCGATCTGAAAGAACGTATGAAGACGTTCTACATCGACTATGCGATGAGTGTTATTGCATCCCGTGCGCTTCCGGATGTGCGAGACGGTCTGAAGCCGGTTCAGCGAAGAATTTTATACGCGATGATTGAGCTGGGCAACGGGCCGGACAAGCCGCATCGTAAATGTGCCCGTATCGTCGGTGATACAATGGGTAAATTTCATCCGCATGGTGATTCTTCCATCTACGGTGCTCTCGTAAATATGGCGCAGGATTGGTCGATGCGCTACCCGCTCGTTGACGGACACGGCAACTTCGGTTCGGTCGACGGCGACGGCGCGGCCGCCATGCGATATACAGAAGCAAGACTCAGCCGCATTTCCATGGAGATGATGTCTGACATCAATAAAGATACCGTCGATTTCGTACCAAACTTCGACGAGACGGAAGACGAGCCGGTTGTTCTGCCGGCGCGTTTTCCGAATCTCCTTGTCAATGGTACAACCGGTATTGCGGTCGGCATGGCTACCAATATTCCGCCTCACAACCTTCGTGAGACGATCGATGCGGTTGTGAAGATTATTGACAACCGGATCGAGGAAGACCGCGACACAGACATCGAAGAAGTCATGAAGATCATCAAAGGACCTGATTTTCCGACAGGTGCGATGATCATGGGACGGCGCGGCATCAATGAGGCATACAGAACGGGACGCGGCAAGATCAAGGTCAGAGCCGTGACCGATATTGAGACGACATCGAACGGCCGTCAGAGAATTATCGTGACCGAGCTGCCTTTCCTTGTCAACAAGGCCCGCCTGATTGAGAAGATCGCGGATCTTGTCAAGGACAAGAAGATCGAAGGCATCAGCGATCTGCGCGATGAATCCAGCCGTGAGGGCATGCGGATTGTCATCGAGATCAGAAAGAATGCCAACGCCAATGTTGTGCTCAATCTTCTTTTCAAGCATACGCAGTTGCAGGATACTTTCGGCGTCAACATGCTTGCGCTGGTCGACAATCAGCCGAAGGTTCTGAATCTTCTCGAGATGCTGACGTATTACCTGAAGCATCAGGAAGATGTCGTCACGAGAAGAACGAAATATGATCTCAACAAAGCACAGGAGCGTGCTCATATCCTGGAAGGTCTGCTGATCGCGCTGGATAATATCGATGAGGTAATCCGCATTATCCGCGGTTCCAAGACGGTAGCGCTGGCAAAACAGGGACTGATGGAGAAATTCGGTCTGACCGAGGTGCAGGCACAGGCGATTGTCGATATGCGTCTGCGCACACTGACAGGTCTGGAAAGAGAGAAGCTGCAGGCGGAATACGATGAATTGATGAAGAAGATCGAGGAGCTGACAGCGATTCTTGCCGACAAGAAGAAACTTCTCGGCGTTGTCCGGAAGGAACTGATCGAGATCCGCGACAAATACAGCGACGACCGCAGAACGAGCATCGGCATCGACGATGAAGAGATCACAACCGATGATATGATCAAGCGTGAAAATACCGTCTATGCACTGACGGAGCTTGGCTATATCAAACGTATGACGATGGATAATTTCCGCAGTCAGAACCGCGGCGGCCGCGGCATCAAGGGCATCACGAAGCTGGATAACGATAATATCCGCCGGATCATGATGGCCAATACACATGAATATATTCTTTTCTTCACGAATACGGGACGTGTTTTCAAGCTGAAGGGATATAACATTCCGGAGGCGTCGCGTACAGCGCGCGGCATTGCCCTGGTTAATCTCCTGCAGCTGGAGCCGAACGAATCCGTGAAGGTGATGATTCCGGTTGAAGACGGCGATGAGCTGGACAGCAAATATCTGATTATCGCCACGAAGAATGGCCTGATCAAGAAGACACCGCTGTCCGATTACAGCAATATCCGCAGAAACGGACTGATTGCGATTGTCATCCGCGACGGCGATGAACTGGTAGACGTGAAGCTGGCAGGCGACGAGGACAATATTTTCTTCGTCACGAAGAACGGCATGGGCATACGTTTCAGCATTGCAGATGTGCGCCCGACAGGCCGTGCTTCCTCCGGTGTCAGAGGCATGAACATCAGTGAAGACGATGAGGTCATCTCGATGATTACGGAAAATGAAGGCAGCCGCCTTCTGATGATTTGCGAAAACGGCTACGGCAAGCAGACCGATATGAGTGAATTCCATCTGCAGGGCCGTGCCGGCAAGGGTGTCCGGTATTACAAACTGATCAATAAGACAGGCTGTCTGGCGGGTGCGCATGGCGTATCGGAAGGCGACGAACTGATTATTATCACAAGCGATGGCATCATCATCCGGACGCCGATCGATTCGATTTCCGTTCAGGGGCGCAGTGCGTCCGGCGTCAAGCTCATTTCCCTAGATGAGGGATGTACGGTAGCCGGTTCCACCATCATGACGAGATACATGATTGAGGAAAATGAAGAGGCAGCCGTGGAGGAAGCCGAGAGCAGCAGTGCAGATGATGACGAACAGGACGAGGATGAGCAGAATCAGGACGGCGCCGAAGAGCCGGAAGATTCTGAATAATCCGCTGATCTGCGGCTTTTAACAGGAGGAACGATGAAAGCAGGTACAGGAAAACCGATCCTTTGGATTGTTATTCCGTGCTATAACGAAGAAGAGGTGCTGCCTGTCACAGCACCTCTTTTCCTCGGGCAGACGGAGAAAATGATTGCGTCCGGCAAAATTTCGGATAAGAGCCGGATTCTTTATGTCAATGACGGGTCCGATGACAGGACCTGGCAGATTATCACGGAGCTTTCCCGGAAAGACCCGCATTATATCGGCATATCGCAGAGCCGCAACCGCGGCCACCAGAATGCCGTGCTGGCCGGCCTGATGGAGGCAAAGGAACACTGCGACATAACGATTTCCATTGACTGCGACGGGCAGGATGATATCGCGGCGATGGACAAAATGGTGGATGCGTATCTGGATGGCGCGGAGATCGTATACGGTGTCCGCTCCGACCGCTCTACGGATACATTTTTCAAACGTTTTACGGCGGAATCCTATTACAAGCTGCTGCGCAGGATGGGCGCGGAGGTTGTGTACAATCACGCGGATTACCGTCTGATCAGTGCGCGGGCGCTGGATGAGCTGGCGGATTTTCATGAGGTCAATATCTACCTGCGCGGTATGGTTCCGATCGTCGGGTTTCCGAGTGCCAAGGTCTATTATGAACGGCACGAGCGGGCGGCCGGCAAATCGCACTATCCGTTTATGAAGATGCTGAAGCTGGCTTTTGACGGGATTACGTCCACTTCCGCAAAACCGATTTCCATCATCGCGGTGACGGGCATCATCGTCAGCGTACTTGGTTTCATCGGCATCATCTGGGCAATTGTGATGGCGGCAATCGGCAAGACGGTCGTCGGATGGGCTTCGCTCGTGTGCATCGTCTGTTTTCTGGGCGGCATTCAGCTGCTGGCAATCGGTGTGATCGGCGAATATATCGGCCGCATCTATCTGGAGACGAAGCAGCGGCCGCGCTACATCATCAGCGAACGCACCTGGGAGCCGTACGAGAGACATTACAAGGGATAAAAAAATATCCGTTTTCATCTGCTTTGGCGGAAATGAAAACGGATATTTTTTATTTTACTTTTTCTCTTTCGTTCTGTTCAGGAACATGTCGACGGTCTTGATGTCATTCGGACTCATCTTCATGCGTGCTTCCTTGACCTGTCCGTCCGGAAGCGTGAACTTCACATCCAGAACGGTTCCTTCCTGGATCAGATCGCGCCACTGGGTGGCAAAGAAGTTCCAGAACTTCGGATGCTCCTGTTTGAAAATGTTCTTGCGATCCTTCAGGTGAACAAGGTTCTTCGGATTGAATGCCATTCTATCATCTCCTTATTTTTTAGTCTTCTCATTGATTCTGCGGTCGCTGAATTTCGAATATAAAATCCGCTGCGTGGAATACAGGCCGTAGTAGTCAGACAGCATGTAGCTGACGGCGATGGTGATCGCAAAATACGGCATGCCCTTGAAACCGAACAGTTCGAAGGCGATCAGCAGCGATGTAATCGGGCAGTTCGTGACGCCGCAGAAAAGGCCGATCACGCCGCAGGCCGCAAAGAGGCCGGTCGGCAGGCCGAACAGGCCGGCAAGCGCCGCACCGAGCGTGCCGCCGACAACAAAGCTTGGCACAATCTCGCCGCCCTTGAAACCGGAACTCAGCGTCAGCGCGGTGAAAAGCAATTTGAGCGCGAACGCATACAGCGGAATCGCGGCACCGGTAAAACAGGAGGCGAGCAGCGGAATGCTCGTACCCAGGTAATCCTGCGTGCCAAGGAGCACGGACAGCGCCGCCACAAGAGCACCGCCGAGCATCACACGCAGATAAGGATTCCGGATATGGGAAAATATAACTTCCGATCCATAGAGCACGCGGCAGAACAGGATACTCGCCAGCGCAAAAATAATCGCAAGCAGGACCGTGATGATCGCGGTACCCGGTGCAAAAACCGGAATTTCCGGCAGCACATAGACCTCACTGACAAATCCCAGCTGCCGGGCAACCAGGGATGCGGTAAAGGAAGATACCACGCAGGGCACGATCGCCGCATAGTGCATGATCCCGACACTGATGACTTCCATGGAAAAAATGGCAGCCGCCAGCGGCGTGCCGAATACCGCCGAGAAGCAGGCACTCATACCGCACATGGTAATCGTCCGGACATCCTCATCATTCATATGCAAAACACGCCCGATATTCTGCGCGATGCTGCCGCCGAGCTGGAGCGCTGCTCCCTCACGGCCGGAGGAACCGCCGAACAGGTGCGTGATGACCGTCGAGATGAAAATCAGCGGCGCCTGCCGGAAAGGAATGTGCTCACTCTCATTGATCGATGCGAGCACGAGGTTCGTACCTCTCGTCTTATATTCACCGCTCCGCCTGTACATATAGACGATGATCAGGCCGGAAAGCGGGAGCAGAAAAACCATCCAGGAATGCGCGGTGCGAAATCCCGTGGCATTCGTGACACACCAGGAAAAGGCACATCCTGTCAGACCGCATATGATGCCGATGGCAACGGCACAGGCAAACCAGCCCGCAAAAGCAACAAGGCGCCGGCCGGACTGCCGGAACACGTTATTCATGAAAACACCTCCGCTGCACTTTGTACATTTTAATATTACACATTATAAAAAATATATTTTACATTTTCAATATGTTATGATAAACAGGAAACAAATAAGCAGGTCTGGAGGCTTACGATGAGAGAAATCGATTGCAGCGTGATTACGCGGAATATAAAAGAGATGTGCATAAGCGCCGCGCACATGATTGCGCCGGATATGAAAGAGGCTTTTGCACGTGCAGCCAGGGAGGAACAGTCGCCGCTCGGCCGGAAGATTATCGGGCAGCTGCAGGAAAATGCGCGGATTGCCGGAGAAGATATGATCCCGATCTGTCAGGATACCGGCATGGCGGTGGTATTTGCAGAGATCGGACAGGATGTGCATATCACAGGCGGCTATTTTGAAGATGCCGTCAATGAAGGCGTGCGGGAAGGATACACGGAAGGATATCTGCGCAAGTCTGTCGTCAGCGATCCGCTGGAGCGCATCAATACGAAGGACAATACGCCGGCGGTTATTCATACGCGGCTCGTGCCGGGCAGCCATATCCGTCTGACACTGGCGCCGAAGGGGTTCGGCAGCGAGAATATGAGCAGGATTTTCATGCTGAAGCCGGCCGATGGAATCGAAGGCGTGAAGAATGCCGTTATTTCCGCCGTGGATGAGGCGGGGCCGAATGCATGTCCGCCGATGGTTGTCGGTGTCGGCATCGGCGGTGATTTTGAAAAATGTGCCATTATGGCCAAACATGCGCTGACACGGGAGTGCGGCAGGCACGCGGAGGACCCGCAGACGGCGCAGCTCGAAGAAGAACTGAGAAACCGCATCAACGAACTGGGCATCGGACCGGCCGGACTCGGCGGTACGGTAACCGCATTTGCGGTAAATATAGAGAAATATCCGACACATATTGCAGGTCTGCCGGTAGCCGTCAACATCTGCTGCCACGTTAACCGGCATGTCACACGGGAATTCTGACCGGGAAAGGAAGAAGACATGGAATATTCGATAAAAGCTCCGCTTTGCAGGGAAGAGATCGATCCGCTGCGGGCCGGAGATATGGTATATCTTACAGGCACGATCTACACGGCAAGGGATGCCGCGCACAAGCGTATGTACGAGGCGCTGCGCGCGGGCGAGAAACTGCCGATCCCGCTGGAGGGACAGGTAATCTACTATATGGGTCCGTCTCCGGCAAGAGAAGGCCGCGTGATCGGTTCGGCCGGTCCGACAACGGCCAGCCGCATGGACAAATATGCACCGGAACTGCTCGACCTCGGCCTCCGGGGAATGATCGGCAAGGGAAGAAGATCGCAGGCGGTGCGCGATGCCGTATGCCGGAACGGCGCTGTTTATTTTGCCGCCGTCGGCGGTGCCGGCGCGCTTCTTTCAAAATGCATCAAGTCTTCACAGGTGATTGCCTATGATGATCTCGGCACGGAAGCCATCCGCCGTCTTGAGGTGGAAAACATGCCGGTGATTGTCGTTATAGATAAGGAAGGTAATTATCTTTACGATGAAACTTTGAAGAAATACCGCAAGGTCTGATATTAAGAAAATGCCGGTGCAGATGATATGTACCCTCTTTGCTTGACAAAACCAATAAGAAAGTACATATCAAAGAAAGCACCGGCATTTTTTAAAAGAAATGAAGTCAACGGAACATTCTGATCAGCCTGCGGTCCATCTGCGCACTGCAGGAGATGTCAAAACCGGCCTTTTTCAGCTGCGCAGACGTATCTTCACGCGGCAGACGTGCTGCACGAAGAATTTCATCCGCCCATTTCGCCGGCGGCAGCTTCAGTGATAGTGAAGTCACATGATCCGTACAGATTACTTCTGGTGTGATCGAATTGGAAATCACGCAAGGAAGACCGGCCGCCTGCGCTTCGATCGCCACGATCGGCAGGCCTTCATAGAAGGAAGGCAGCAGGAAGACATCCGCCGCCTGTAGAATCTCCGCGACATCGCTGCGCCGGCCGAGACAGTGTACGGCGTCTCCCAGCTGTTTTTTTTGTATATATACGTGAAATTCGTCGGCCAGTTCTCCGTCGCCTACGGACAGGAGAACAGCATTACTGTCTTTCCGGTGGATTTCCGAGAAAATATCGATCAGGCCGAACGGGTTTTTCTGATTGGAAATGCGGCCGACATGGCAGATGACCAGTTTGTCCTGTACACCGAGTTCGCTGCGTTTTGCCTCACGCAGCTGCGGGTTGTAGGCATAGGCAGCCGTATCAATGACGTTCGGGATAATCAGAACCGGCAGCTTCGTATTGCCGAACATGTAGTCCGCGGCAACCTTCGAGCAGGCAGCATAGTGACTTGATACGATTTTGAGCAGCGGCCGGCAGAGCCTATGGAGGCGTTTCTTATCCGTGGCGCCGTTATGGCTGTGCACGACAACGCGCCGCCCCATCAGAAACGGGACAAGCATCGTAAGCGCACCGCCGGCATCGAGCACGTTAAAATAAACCGTCTGGTATTCCGGGTGTTTGCGCAGAATCCGGTGCATCGCGCGCCACTGTCTGACCAGTCCCCTGCTCTTGGCCGGAATATAGTAGATTCTGGCGCCGCCTTTTTCAAACTCCGCGGCATAGGCCACCTGTGGAAAATCAGTGACAAAGTCAAGATGGACATCTCTGTCTTGTACTCTGCGGAAAAAATTCAGGAGGTATGTTTCAATGCCGCCTGGATTATCCGTCATACCATATACCAATATCTTTTTCACGATCTGGTTCCTTTCTTCCGATCAGTCTCTGTAATAATCAATATGCTGGTGGAAATCCTTGCGTATATCTCTGAAATGTACGGTTTCTACGCGGCTTCTGCTTCTGCCGGCTGCCTGTACGGCAAGACGGTAAAGCGGCCGTGAGACAAGAAAAACGCGGGAACTGATCCGGACGAGGCGATCAGGATAGCTGCTGAGTTTTTTCAGATAGAATGGTGCACCTGTATAGCTTGCAAACTGTTCGAATTCCTTCAACGTCGGAAAGGTGAGCGCCGCCTGCCAGAGCACAGACCAGTAAAGACGCGCCACGAACCACCTGCGGAATTCCGGAGCAAAATCCGGCGCCTTTTCATCAAGCCATTTTTCTTTTTCTTTCATGAGGCGGAGACAGTTGATCCGGTCTGCTGTGAAACGGTTCATGGCCGAACCTTCACGGAGAATGTAATCATACAGAATTTTATTCAGCTGCTCGATCTTGTCAGCCTGCGCAAATACCTGCAGCAGAAAATCATAATCTTCATAATATTTATAGCCGACTGCATAGCGGATTGTATAGCTGGCCAGAAATGAACGTTTCAGAAGAAGATTGTATATGCCTAGTTTCGTCGGGTCTTCGATGAACTGATGAAGCTGTGTGATGCTGCCGACCGGCTTTGGTCCCGGTTGGTCCGGCTGCTTTGCCGGAACGTTTTTCTCCGCCTGTCTTACGCGACGGGAAAGAAAAACGTATACGTCCGCATTTATTTTAATGCAGTCATGAAGCGACTGGATATAATCCGGCGAAACGGCATCGTCCACGTCGATAAAAGTAATATAGCGGCCATGTGCTAGTTCCATGCCCATATTGCGCGCGGCACTGACGCCCTGATTTTCCTGATGAAATACCGTAATCGGAAAAGATTCCCGGCTTTTATACTTTTCGAGGGCTGCACCTGTTCCGTCATGACTTCCGTCATCGACAAAAATCATCTCAAAACAAGATGGTCTCTGCAAACGGAACTGACCGATCAGTTCTTTGAGATATTTTCTTCCATTATATACCGGTACAATTATGCTGATCTCCGGCTGATCCATAAAGATGCCTCCTTAGGTTTTCAGTAAACGGGAGAAGCCGCTCCATGCGGATTTCTCCCGAATGTGAATTTATTACATCATATTAACAGCGTTTTTGCAAGCCCGCCGCCTTTCAGAAAGCTACCTGTATACGATAAATCAGAGCTATAAGCAGGCATTATTATTATTATCAAAAAAATGAT
>Ga0256406_1001441_pt1 | contig 38501 bp, 35 predicted proteins | sample RumenRJG_03DNA_FD_185986 | JGI IMG/M metagenome (GOLD analysis project Ga0256406, IMG submission 185986) | Bovine rumen microbial communities from Lethbridge, Alberta, Canada - RJG_03 | ecosystem: Host-associated > Mammals > Digestive system > Stomach > Rumen | place: Canada: Alberta | collected... | reverse complement strand
GCGATCGGTGACCGCCTGTTTCTTGTACTGTTTTTTATGCCATGATTATCGCCAGTGTCAGATGACCGTGATTGAGGTCAAAGAAAACGGGGCTATCCGCACGAAAATGCTTTCGTGAGACAGCCCCCGTGTTTATGTGTTGATTTGTAGCAAGCAAGAGCAAGTAACGACCTAGTGGCGTTTGGCTGCCCTGTCGGCTCCAGCTTATTTATTCGCCGCCACGACTTTGCGCGTAACCTCGGCCACATGCTCCGTGGTAAAGCCAAACTTTTGGAAGAGCTGCGGGCCCGGGCCGGAGGCACCGAAGCCCTCCATGCAGACAACCGCACCGTCGAGGCCGACGTACTGGCCCCAGCCGAAGCCCGAGAGTGCCTCGATGGCTACGCGGGCGCGCACGCGGCGCGGCAGTACCTGCTCCTGATAGGCCGCATCCTGCTGCGCAAAGAGGTCCATGCAGGGCATGGAGACAACGCGCACGTCGATGCCCTCTTTGGCGAGCACCTGCTGCGTGTCGATAGCCAGAGAAACCTCGGAGCCCGAGGCGATGAGGATACCGTCCATCTTGCTGGCGTCTTTGGCCTCGGAGATGACATAGGCACCTTTGAGGGCATCCTTGCTCGACCCCGTCAGTTGCGGCAGGTTCTGGCGCGTGAGCACGAGGGCCGTCGGCGTATGCGTCGCCGTCAACGCGAGATACCAGCCCGCTGCCGTCTCGTAACCATCCGCCGGACGGAACACGTTGAGGTTCGGCAGGGCGCGCAGCATCGCGAGCTGCTCGATAGGCTCATGTGTCGGACCATCCTCGCCCACGCCGATACTGTCGTGCGTGAGCACGTAGGTCACGGGCAGGCCCATGAGCGCGGCGAGGCGCATCATCGGTTTCATATAGTCGCAGAACACGAAGAACGTGCCGACGTAGACGCGCAGGCCACCGTGCAGGGTGATACCGTTAGCCATCGCCGCCATCGCGAGCTCACGGATACCGAAATGCAGATTGCGGCCCTTGTAATTTTCTTTGCAGAAGTCCGCCTCGTCGTTCATGTGCGTCTTGTTGGACGGCGCGAGGTCGGCACTGCCGCCGATGAGCTGCTGCACGCGGTCCTTGATGCGGTTAATCATCATGCCCGACGTGTTGCGCGTCGCCATCGGCTTATCCTCGAACGCCCAGAAGCTCTCATCATCGAGCAGAGCCTGCGCGTCAACCGGTGCATGGAACTTATCCCAGCGTGCCTTCTCCTCGGGGAACTTCGCCGCATAGTCCGCAAAGAGTTTATCCCACTCGGCCTCTGCCGCCGCACCCTTTTTTGCGAGCTCAGCATAGTGGTCATAAACCGCCTGCGGGATGTTGAAGGTTTTCTCCGGCTCCGGCCAGCCGAGGTTCTCTTTGAGTGCCTTGACGTTCTCCTCGCCCAGCGGCTCGCCGTGGGCCGAGGCCGTGCCCTGTTTGGCCGGGCAGCCGTAGCCGATAGTCGTCTTAACCGTGATAAAGGACGGGTGCTCGTGGTCGGCCTTCGCCTGCTCGATGGCCTGGCCGATGGCCGCGAGGTCGTTGCCATCCTCGACCGTCAGCGTCTGGAAGCCAAACGCGCGCATACGTGCCTGCACGTCCTCGGTGAAGGCGATATCCGTGCCGCCCTCGATGGTGATTTTATTGGAATCGTAGAGAATGATGAGCTTGTCGAGACCCAGCGTACCCGCAAGCGAGAACGCCTCCGAGGAAATACCCTCCATGAGGCAGCCATCGCCGCCCAGCGCGAACGTGTAGTGGTCCACGATGGGATAGCCTGGGCGGTTGAACTCCGCCGCGAGATGTGCCTCGGCCATCGCCATGCCGACGGCCATCGCCATGCCAGCACCCAGCGGGCCCGTCGTGGCCTCAACGCCGACCGTGTGACCGTATTCGGGATGCCCCGGCGTGAGCGAACCGACCTGACGGAACTCTCGCATATCATCCATAGTCAGCCCATAACCGAAGAAATGCAGCAGCGAGTACAACAGCGTAGAGCCGTGGCCGCCAGACAGGATGAAGCGGTCGCGGTTGGCCCACTGCGGATTTTTCGGGTTGTGGTGCATGTGGTTAGCCCAAAGCTCATAGGCCATAGCCGCACTGCCCAGCGGCAGACCGGGATGGCCGGACTTCGCCTTCTGGATGGCGTCGGCCGCCAGCACGCGGATAGCATTGACACAGGTCGTATCGATGTTACTCAAAATCAATCTCTCCTCTTCCTAATAAATAGTGAGAAAATTTGCATCTATATAGTATTATAACGAACACCCGCCCGCAAGTATAGGGCGGGTGTCCATTTTGGCCGGTTGTTACACCATATTTTAGCCGAAATCCGGCTTAGTTCTGCGTGGTAGGTCTCAGCGCCGGGCGATGTCTGGGCGCAACGTGGCGGCACCATGCAGGTAAACATGGTGGATAGCGCGCTGGCTCTGCTCCGTCTCGACGAGTAACAGCACACGCAGACAACGCGGCAGACTGCCCTCCACAGCACACTGCCGCGCATCAAAGAGCGGTACCAGGTCAAAACCCGCGAGCTGACGTACCCCCGCCGTAGGGAAGGCCGCCGTGAGGTCTTCGGTCATACTGAAGATACAGGCGCCAATTTGCTCCGTGGGCAAAGCATTTTCCTCTAAAATGGCCTGCACCATTTCCTGCGCCGCCTGCCAAATCGCCGCCTGTGTATTCTCCTCCACCGTGGTCGCACCACGGATACCACGCATTGCCATAAACCAAGCCTCCCAGTTTCTTCTGCTTACAGACCGTTTTTGTGAATGCCCCAAATCAAGCGCAGGGACAGCACAAACGCGATGAGATAGCCGAGCACGCCTAAAAGCGGGATTTCAAACAACTTCGGCGTCATGTTCGTCGTGCAGAGCGTGCTCGAGGCCAGCAGCAGTGCCGCCGTGAGCAGGGCCACGACCAGCTTGTTAATCATGCGGTCCATATGCTTGAGCGGTTCCTCCGCCCCCGTGAGGTCGAGGTTGACTTTCGTCTGGCCGCTCATGGTCATGCGCACGAGGTCAGAGAGCTGCTCGGGGAGCTGTGCCGTCTTACGCGCGAGCAAAAAGCCCTCCCGCTTCATCTTCTGGATTTCCTCGCGCCAGCTGAAATTCTTTTTGAAATCCATCGAGAGGTTCTGCGCGAGAATCTCCACGAAACTTACGTTCGGGCAGGCCTGCCGCATCACGCCCTCGATGGTCATGACGCCGCGCCCGAACATCGAGAGCCCCTGTGGCACCGCCAGACGGTGCACGCGCAATATGTTCATAATCTGCTGTGAGAGCACGCCCATCTGCAACGAGTTGAAGTCGAGCGCGCTGTACTGCGTCATCAGCATATCGATATCCTGATAAAGCGCCGTATGGTTGATTTGCCCGCGCGCCACGCCCAGCGAGAGCACAGCATCCTTCATCTCAAAGGAGTCGTGATGCGCGAGCGCCATGATGGCCTTGCGGATGGCACTGCGGTCACGGTTCGAGAGCCTGCCGACCATGCCTAGGTCGAGCCAGACGATTTTGCCGCCCCGCACGAGGATGTTGCCAGGATGCGGGTCGGCGTGGAACACGCCATCATCAACGATTTGCTTGACATAGTTCTCGCCCAGCCGCCGCCCGAGCAGCTCGATGTTGTAGCCCGCCGCCTTTAGCGCGTCCGTCTGGTCGATGTTGATGCCATCGACGTACTCCATCACGAGAATCTGCGGCGTGCAAAGCGCACGGTACACCTGCGGCACCTCGACGAACTCCACACCTCTATTGAGGTGGTCGAACTCCTCGATATGGTCAGCCTCGATGAGGAAATCCATCTCCTGCTTCGCAATCGTCCACAGTTCATCGAGCACCATGTTGAAATCCACGACATCCTGCGTATGGCTCACGGCCTTCAGCAGGCGCGCTGCCCGTTTCAGCAGCACGATATCCTTGCTCATGACGCCGTAGATGCCCGGGCGCTGTACCTTGATGACGACTTTCTCGCCTGTAGTGAGCACGGCGCGGTGTACCTGCGCCATGCTCGCCGAGCCCAGTGCCTCCTCGTCGATAGACTGGAACACCTTGCGCCAAGGGCGGTTGTACTCCTGCTCCACCACCTCGCGGATGACCGCAAAGGGCAGCGGCTTCGCCGAGGATTGCAGCTTCGCCAGCTCCTCGCAGTACTCCGGCGGCAGAAAATCCGGCCGCATACTGAGCACCTGGCCCAGCTTCACATAGGTAGGGCCGAGGTCCTCAAGGATTTGCCGCAGTTTCTCCGGCGTCATGCCGCGCATGACCTCACGGCGGCGGAGCACCTGGAGCATCTCCCGCAGGCGCGAGGTCGTACCGGCCTCGTCGATACGTTTTTCGATTATTTTGGTCAACGTAGCCATGCTCCCGCCTGCCTCTCTGCCCCTAATGTTTATTTCGGCTTATTTTTGCTTGCCGTATTTCTGTGCGAGCTGCTGGCGCACCGTATCGTTCATGAGGAAATCATCGTAGGTCGAAAGCCGGTCGACGACACCGTCCGGCGTGATGGCGATGATGCGGTTCGCGATAGTCTGCACGAACTCATGGTCGTGCGAGGTAAAGAGCAGCGTGCCCGGATAGCTGATGAGGCCGTTGTTCAGCGCCGTGATGGACTCGAGGTCGAGATGGTTCGTCGGCTCATCGAGGAGCAGCACATTCGCGCCCGAGAGCATCATGCGCGAAAGCATGCAGCGCACGCGCTCACCACCTGAGAGCACCTTGGCCTGTTTCTGGCTCTCCTCGCCCGAGAACAGCATGCGCCCGAGGAAACCGCGCACGAACGTCTCGTCCGGGTCCTTCGAGTACTGGCGCAGCCAGTCGACGAGGTTCAGCTCGCAGTCATCGAAATAAGCCGAGTTATCCGACGGCAGGTAGGCCTGCGTCGTCGTGACGCCCCATTTGAACGAGCCCTCGTCCGGCTCCTCCTCACCCATGAGGATTTTAAAGAGCATCGTCTTGCCGAGGCTCTCGGGGCCGACAAAGGCCACCTTGTCGCCGCGCTTCAGCGTGAAGCTCACGTTGTGCAGTACCTCGACGCCGTCGACGCTCTTGCTGATACCGTCCACCATGAGCAGCTGGTCGCCCGCCTCACGGTCTGGCGTGAACGCGATATAGGGATAGCGGCGCGAGGACGGCTGGATATCATCGAGCGTGATTTTATCGAGCATCTTCTTGCGCGCCGTGGCCTGCTTGGACTTCGCCGCATTCGCCGCAAAGCGCGCGATAAAGGTCTGCAGTTCCTTAATTTTCTCCTCTTTCTTTTTGTTCTGGTCACGTGCCATCTGCAGAGCCAGCTGACTGGACTGATACCAGAAATCATAGTTGCCCGCGTAGAGCTTGATACCGCCGAAGTCCACATCGCAGATATAGGTGCAGACCTGGTTGAGGAAATGGCGGTCATGCGAGACCACGATCACCGTGTTCTCGAAGTTCGCGAGGAAATCCTCCAGCCAGTTGATAGACTCCACATCGAGGTGGTTCGTCGGCTCATCGAGGAGCAGGATGTCAGGGTTGCCAAAGAGCGCCTGTGCCAGGAGCACGCGGACTTTCTCCTTTGGCGTGAGGTCAGCCATCATGAGCTGGTGCTGGTCGTCCGTGATGCCGAGACCGTTGAGGAGTTTCTCCGCCTCCGTCTCCGCATCCCAGCCGTTCATTTCCGCGAACTCCGCCTCGAGCTCCGCCGCGCGGTTGCCGTCCTCCTCGGAGAAATCCGGCTTCGCGTAGAGGGCATCCTTTTCGTCCATGATGTCCACGAGACGGCGGTTGCCCATCATCACCGTGCGCAGTACTGTGTACTCATCAAAGGCGTAATGGTCCTGCTGGAGCACAGAGAGACGCTCACCCGGCGTAATCTCCACCACGCCGCCCGTCGGCTCGAGCTCGCCCGAGAGCAGCTTGAGGAACGTGGACTTGCCCGCGCCGTTGGCGCCGATGATGCCATAGCAGTTACCCGGCGTGAACTTCAGGTTGACGTCTTTGTACAGCACGCGTTTGCCGAACTGCAGACTCAGGTTGTTGACGGTAATCATATCGTTTTATTGCCTTTCTCTCTATATAGTGTAGGTAAATATCTAAATATCACTCGCGCAGCATGGCCCGGAACATCGAGAGGATGCTCTGCCCGTAGGTACTGCCCGGCACAGCCCAGCGGCCGTTGAGGTCTTCCCATCTGTTCAGGGTGCTCTGCCCATAGGTGCCGCGCACGAGACTGTAACGCGGGTCGACGACGGGCTCACCGGGGCGACGCGTCGAGGCATAGGCCAGCAGATGCTGGATATGCGCGCGCACACCGAGGCGGGCCGTCGCGAAATAGGCCCCCTTCACCGTGGTGCTCGTCGTGCCGAGGCCGCAATAGTTGTTCTGGTCAGGCGTCACCGTGCCGCCATAGCGGAAAAACCCCGTTTCCTTGCAGGCCTGCGCAAAAGCCACATCGGGGCGGATACCCTCACGCTCCCCCTCCTCATAGTAGTAGGCCACGAGCTCCTGCGGCGTCACCGAGAGCGCGGGCGCAGGGTTCGCCGCGAGCAGGTAGCGCACGCACTGCTCCTGACTAGCGAGCGGCGTACCGATAATCGCATCATCATAGGCCGAGACCGTAGCCGGCACCTGCACATAGCTGCCCGGCTGCATGTCGCCCGGCTGGAGGCTCGCCTCCAGCCGCTCCTGCATGTCACTGCTCCCCTGCCGCTGCATGGGATAGCGGGGCACGGCCCGCGTCGTGCCTACGTGCAGATTGTCCTGCACCGTCGTCTCACTCACCGTCTCGTCCTGCGACGCATGGTGGCGCCGCGCCTCGCCCGTGAGCGGGGTCAGGGCCGTCACCGCGCACAGCGCCGCGAGCGCCCCCACGAAAAGCCGTTTCTGTGTCTGCGTGAATCGCACGAAAAGAACACTCCCTATAAATGTCTACAATGCTATCAAACTATATTAACTAAACTAACCGCTGCGCTAAAGCCGCAGCGCAAAAAGCATGCTGCTATATCTGACTTATAAATAAGCGCCGAAGAAATACGCCAGCCATACCAGCGCAAGCAGACGCTGCGGCCAGCTCACCTCTGCCGCCTGCCCGCTCACACTGCTCGTGAGCACCCAGACGAGCAGCCCTGCCCCGAGTGCTGCCGTCACGTTCCAGCTGAGCGTGAGTGCGAGTACAGTCACGGCAGTCAGAGCCTCGACGCGGCTCCACCTGAGGGCCTGCGCCCGCCGTACCTGGCGGCCGAGCAGATAGAGCCCTGCGCCTACGAGCATGGGGGCCGCCGCCACCGGGAACTCCGCCATAGAACGCACCACGGGCGCACAGAGGAGCAAAACGAGCAGCCAGAGCACCATAACGAGTGCCGTGCGCCGCCCCGCCGGGCCCTCCGCCTGCGTCACTGCCGAGGCAGGCGCGATGGTCACGGGCACACTGCCGAGGAACGCCCCGAGAAAGGTCAGCGCAAACGTCGCCCTGACCGCCGCGTTACCAAACGCACCGTCACCCTGAACACCTGCCGCCTCACCAGTAACCAGCGGAATGGCCTGACTAACTGCTGCCCCGCTTGCAACCTGTGAAATGGCCTGAGGGCCACCTTGGTCGACGACCTCAACCGCCTCAACCGCCTCGGCCGCACTCCAGCCGAGACTGCTCAGCGTGAGCACGAGCACGAGGCCCGTGAGGACGGCCGTGCCCACCCCGCCCGTAGGCAAAGTGAGCCAGGGATTGAGCATCAGCGCCGTGCGGTCGAGCCCCTCGGGCAGGAGAAACGGCGCCGCCGGGAGCACCCAAAAGCCCTCCGCCAAAGCGAGCAGTCCCGTGACGAGGCCCGCCCAGAGCGCCGCCCCGTGCACGCGCCGCGCCCAGAGCAGAGCCAGCACCAGCAGGCCAATCAGCGTGAGATAGGCCATCGGGTCCTGGAGATTGCCCAGACTCACGAGCGCCCAAGGCGAATGGATGAGCACCCGCCCCAGCACCAGCCCATAGAGCAGGAGCATCGCCCCCAGTAGCGTCGGCACGGCCCAGTGCAGTACCGGCGGCAGCAGGGGCCTGTGGCCTGCGCAGCACCAAAAACGTAATGGCAACGATGCTGTATCTGGCGCACCAGACGGAGCTTTATCAGCCCGCCTGCCCCAAAGCCACCAGATGAGCCAGCCCCCAGCCGCCGCAATGGCCTGTACCGCCAGCACGAACTGCCAGTTCAGCCCACCCGCCAGCATGACCAGCCAGACCAGCCAGACCGTGAGCGAGACCGACGGCAGTACGAGGAGCGCCCGCCCCCGATACGCCATGTAGAGCGTACCCAGGATAGACACCACCAGCATCGCCGTATACGCCCCGGGATATGGCATCCCCGCCTGCTGCAGGAGCAGTGGCACCATGAGACAGACCGGCAGCATCGCCCCCACCGCGAGCGTCCCCCCGCGCAGGGCCCTGCCCCAACTCTCCACCTCATGCCTTGCCTCTGCCATATCTGCTACCTCTAGTTATAGACTATCCATTATATTTTAGCACAGACCAGACGAAATTGACAGGTCAAGACAGCTTTTCCATCCGTTTGCCTAGATTCCAGCACAAAAAATAGCCACGGATTTTACCTCCGTAGCTTGATAATTTATTTACCGCCGCACCTGCAACAAAAACCATTGACAAAGTACGTTGCAATTTCTATACTAAACCTAAGAGGTGTTTCCCAGCCTTGATATGGGAGATTTATCAAGGAGTTTCTCTTGGCTCTAAACAAGAAAGTTACAAGTGAGCGTTTCGCAGCTCTGAGTGCGAAGTTTAACCAGAAGGCGGGCATCATAGCCCGCTTTTTTGTTGATAAGGGAGCAACTATGCCGGATATAAAAATTTACGAGATCGACCCGCATTATATTGACTACCTCAGCCCGCACGCGCCACATTTATTCCACAACAAAAAGGCCAGCCAAGCCAACACACGCAAATATATTGGTATATTGCTGCATGTGCATGATTTTGATTATTTTGCCCCGCTTTCCTCGTTTAAGCCCAAACACGCACATATGAAAAATAGCCTTGATTTTATCAAGATACGCAACTATGCTGTAATCAATCTCAACAATATGTTCCCCGTACCACTACATGTTTGCTCATATGTCGATTTTAGCAAGGTAGCAAATCCCCAATACAAAGATTTACTACTAGCCGAGTATCGATTCATTAAGTCAATACGCGACAAACTCTGCAAAAATGCCGCTACGCTTTATCATTATCGCTTGACGCATAATGACTCAACCCCTTTAAGCAAAAGATGCAATGATTTTATCTTACTTGAAAAGTTATGTGAACAATATCAATCAAAATAAAATTTCACACAAACATCCTCTGCAGCAGCCCGCGCCTCACCGTGCGCAGGGCGGCTGCTTTTTGCCACGCTTTCCACCTCACAGCCGCCTGGATTTTGCTGACTATACCTCTATACCATATCACGAACCGCCAAATAATGCTATAATAGGAGCCGACATATCTTTTGAGAGGAGCTGCTATTTTGCGTACATCCATGCGCATGGTCAAGGTCATCGCGGCGTTCGCGGTGGTCTTGCTGATTGTCATCATCCATCTGGCCAATCCCCAGTTTTTCCCGCATCTCTGCGCCCTGCTCGCCCGGGGCGACATCAAGGAGACGGCGGCCTATATCAAGTCGTTCGGTCCGTGGGCGGTGGTGTTCGCGTTCCTGCTCACACTGTTCGTGAACGCCATCGGCTTCCCGCCAGCCATCATCTTTTCCACGGCGAGTACGCTCATCTTCGGCATCATCCCCGGCATCGTGCTGGCCTGCGCGGCGGAGACCGTGGGCGTGACCGTGAGCTTTCTGCTGCTCCGGTTCTTCTTCCGCGACACCGCGGTGCGCGTCATCAGCCGTCACCCCGCCCTCGCCAGCATCGATAAATACAGCGGCAAGCGTGGCTTCGTCGTCATGCTCATCGCGCGCATGGTACCCTACTTCCCCTCGATTCTCCTGAACGCACTCGGCGCGCTTTCGGCCATGTCCCTGCGTGACTACGTCGTGGCCTCCTTTATCGGCAAGTTCCCCTCGACGGGCATCGAGGCCATCATCGGCCACGACACCATCACCCAGCAGCAGGACCCTACGCGCCTCATCGTCGTCATCATCGTCGCCATCCTGCTCATCGTCGGTGCCTGGTACTACGAGCGCCGCGCCGCACAGGCTATGGCAGCCGCCGAGGAAACCACTGCTCAGCCAGCACGAGATAACGAGGAAAAATCATAACTGCACCCTTTATAGCAGCATACCTGAAATAAAATAGTCGTCAAAGTCCCAGCCTATATTGGCAGCAATATAAAACGCGCTTGTCCAGGAGTAAGCCTCCTGCAGCAAGCGCGTTATTATATTCTCTCATATTTTATAGATAAATGACGTTATACTATCAGCACGAGCTATCCCCGAGCCGCGGATGCCGCGTAGGCTTCAGACTGCGCACGCGGATGAGGCGCAGGGCCTCGCCGATCGTGACGTCGCGGCGCAGGTCGCCATCCTCGTAGATACAGATGGGCTCCGCAACGCCGAGCTCGGAGCCGGGCATGTAGACGTACTCGCCATTTACAGGGTCGCCGTAGATGACGCCCGCTTTGAGCTTTGCTTCGGCAATCAAAACATATCCCTCCGCCACAAGATATAGGCACTGCCGCCCGCGATACCGCCCGCAAGCAACATGATGTACAGGAACCCGACCTGATTGTCGGCAAGCGGCACCGGCACGTTCATGCCGAAGAAACTCGCAATCACCGTCGGGATGGCGAGGATAATGGTCATCGCCGCGAGGAATTTCATCACGCGGTTCTGGTTGTTCGAGATGATCGAGGCGAACGTATCGGCGAGCCGCGCAAGGATTTTGGAGTACATCTCCACCATCTCCCGGGCCTGCTTGTTCTCGATGATGACATCCTCGAGCAGGTCCTCGTCCTCCTCGTAGGCCTTGAGGATGGGCGTGAGGTTCTGGTTGTTGCGCATGCGCAGCAGCTTGTCGAGCACTGCGCCGTTCGAGCGGATAGCCGCGTTGAAATACGTCAAGCCCTTTTGCAGCGAGAGCAGGCGCAGGATTTCGCTGTTGTTCATGTTATGGCGCAGCTGCTCCTCGATTTCCTCGGAAATCTTTTGAATCTGGCGCAGGTAGCGCAGGAAATAGGTAGCGGATTTGTACAAAATCTGGAACAGGAACCGCGTTTTTTTATAGGTGCGGAACAAGCGCGCCGTGCGCTCGTTGAACTCCGCCATGACCGGCGTTTCCTCCAGACAAACCGTGATGATATACTCCTCCGTCACGATAATGGCCAACGGCAGGGCATCGTAGTCATCCTTGCCGCGGCAAATCGGCACATTGGTCAAGACCATGACCGAGTCGTCCTCGACGTCCGTATGTGAGCGCTCCTCATCATCGAGGGCTGAGCGCAGGAAGTCTGGCTCAACCTCGGTGAGATTGCTGACGACTTTCAGCTCGTAGGGCGTGGGATCGATGATGTTGATCCAGGCCCCCTTCTCCAGTGTCTTCAGCGTGAGCTCAACGAGCGGACCACTCTCGAGGGACTTATAGATTTGCAGCATGCTATGCTCCTCTCAGGAGAAACCATGCCGCCCTATCCTATCGGCAGGCCACGCACAGCCGCCGTTGGCAGGATAAGGGCACAGGTTCCCCATAGGCAGTTGTACTGTGCGTGGGGCCCGTTGAACTAGGGTGATCGTCCATTATCCTCACCAACCTTTCCGGCTATGCTCCAGCATGCCATACCTGATACTTTTAAAGGCAAATTTCGCCGCATTCCATTTTACTACCACACGGCAGGATTGTCCATAAAGAAAAAGCGCTGCCCCGCGGCAACGCGTAAATTTTATTTATTTTTGCTGTCCGTCCCGCTCGGCTGCGATGAGCTTTTGCAGCTGACGGCCGCAGAAATATACCCCGCCGAGACCGACGACGAGCAGCCCCGCGCCCAGGAGCAGGTGCTCCGTCCTGACGAGCAGGTAGATGCCGCCGGCAACGGCGCAGAGGAAAAAGATGGTGTTCCAGGCCTGAATGAACTGGTTGTACATCTGCGAAAAGCGCGGGCTCTTGGCCTGCATGGGGTCGAGTTTAAATTTCATCTTGAGTCTCCCTTTCTCCTATATCCCTTGATAGCCTATAAATACCGTCTCAATAAAGCTGCATGAGGTGCAGCGCGGTAAAGAGCAGCAGACCGATGAGCGCGCCGACGATGGAGCCGTTCATACGTATCCAGAGCAGGTCGGGCTCTACCTTGTCGTAGACGAGGCGGTTCAGCTGCTCATCCGTGAGACGCTCGAGCACCGAGGTCACGATGACGCCGACGAGCGTCTGCGCATGCAGTGCACTGCGGGCGATGACATCATAGAGGAAATGCCCCACACTACGCCGCAGCTCCGCATCCTCCTGCACGAGAGCCAGCGTGCGCTGATACTCGCGGTGCAAAACGGCCGCCACCTGCGGTGGCAGGGCAAAAGTGCCCGTAACGCTCTGCGCCGTCGCCTCAGCGTCCACAGGCGCTGCCGCAGCCGCCTGCCCTGCCCGCTGACGCCCGGCGCTGAGCTGCGCGCGCAGCTCCCCCAGTGTCTCGCGGATGATGTGCTCCAGCGGCAGGGCGTTAGCTAATTGGTCACGCAGACCACAGAGGAGCTGCTGCATCTCGCTGTCGTCCGCCAGCGCGCTGGCCTGTGCATAGAGGGTCTGCAGGAGCGCCTGCTGCTGGGGACTGCCCACCTCCCCGAGCTCTGCGAGCAGGGCGAGCAGCTGCTTTTGGCTGAGAGCAGCCGCCTCGGCGTAGTCCACGGCGCCCGTGGCCTCAGCCAGTCCCGAGAGGAGCTGGGCGAGCCCGCCCTGTGCATACTCGCGCCCATAGCGCGTAAAGAGCGCCTCGATGCTCTGCCGTGTCTCCTCACGCGCCACCAGCGGCGTGAGATACTGCGATAGCCCCGCCACGAGCTCGCTGTCGCGGCCGCTCGTCTGCAGCCAGCGCCCGAGCCTGCCCAGCGCCGCCGTTGGCTCTACCTCGCGCAGGGCCTGCCGCAGCCGCGGTGCGAGTGCATCCGCCACGGCCCCGCTCTGCTGCCCCAGAGCATCGCGCAGATAGTGCGTGAGCCGCTGCCTGAGCTGGGCCTCCGTCTCGGCCTGCCCCAGCCAGCCAAGGAGCAGCGGCAGCAGGTGCATGCGCTCCAAATGCTGGAAGATTTTGCGCCGCGAGAAGAACTCCTGCTGTACGAGCTGCACCGAGGCGTGGATGAACGCCTGCCGCCGCCGGGGCAGCAGGGCCGTATGGTAGGGGAAGCCCAGCGGCTTGCGGAACAGCGCCGTCACGGCGAACCAGTCAGCGATACCACCCACGAGTGCCGCCTCCGCGCAGAACAGACACGCCTCGGCCACGATATTGCCCGTGTACTCGAGATGCAGGCACAGCGCGAACACGAACACCACCAGCGCCAGCAGCAGGGTGCGGTCGGCCTGATTCCAGTTGCGCCAAATCACAGACCCCACATCCTTTCTGCCGCCGTGACCACGAGAAAGAGCCCCATGCCCACAAGCGCGCCCACCAGCGCGCCGTTAATGCGAATCATCTGCAGGTCATCTGCGACTTTGCCCTCGACAAAAGTCACGAGCTGGTCATCACTGAACTCGTTCAGCCGCTCGCGGATGAGGTCAGGAATCAGCGCGTGGTGCTTCGTGAACTCCGCGCGCAGGAACTGCTTTAAAAAGTGGTCAAAATGCCGCTGGAGCGCCTCTGACTGGCAAAAATGCGTCAACTGCCCATCGAGGAACGTCTGCACAGGCGTCAGCCAAAAGGGCTGCGGCCCGCACAGCTGCTGGGTGAGCCACTGCGTGAGCAGTGCCACCGTATCGAGCTCCTGGAGCAGCTGGTTCTGCCCCGCCGCCAGCCGTTGCTGGATGGCCGCATCCGCCGCGCACCGCGCCAGCTGCCGGGACACCGCCGCCACGAGGTGTTCATAGGCCTCCCCCTCACCCGCGAGCATCGCCTCGAGCCAGCGGTCCAGCCGCGTGTTCAGCATTTGCAGCAGCTGCTGGTCATCGCCCATGAGGCCCATGACCATATTGCGCAGCATACTGTCACCCTCATAGGCCTCGCGCAGGGCCGTGACATGCTGGAGGAGTATCTCCTGCATCGCCGGGTCATGCACGACCTGCCCAGCCGTGCGCAGCAAGCCCTGCAAAATCTCCGCTGCATACTCAGGCTCCGCCAGCTGCCGGAGCACCGCCTCTGACACCTGCGTGAGCAGAGGCCGCCCTAGCTGCTGCTGGACCACGGGGGCCAGCTCCTCGGCGAGCGCCGCCACGTCCAGCGTCTCAGCCGCGCGCAACAGCACCGCCTGTACGACCGCCTGTACGCGCTCGCGTCCCCCGCGCTGCTCAATATACTCTGCCATGAGCCTGCCCGTATCCTGCCCCGCAACCACGCCCATGATATGCTCCACCGAGAGCAGGTCATCACTCGCGAACGTCACGAGCGCCTCCATGATGCGCCCGCGGTTGCGCCGCAGGATATCCGTGCGGTACGAGATGCCCAGCGGCCGGTGGAAAATCGCCGTCACCGCAAACCAGTCCGCGAGCCCGCCAACCGTAGCCGCCAAAAAGCCATGATGCAGCAGCCCCGGCACGAAACCTGTGTCCAGGCCCAGCGTCCCCACGAACCCCGCCGCCGACAGGCCGAGCGCAAGGTTGGCCTTATTTTTCTTCTGCAAAGTTTACACCTCAGATTTGCTTGGCCAGCTCCTTGAGATACGCACGGAACTGCGGCCCCAAGTCATCGCGGCGCAGCGCGAACTCCACCGTTGCCTTGAGGAAACCGAACTTGTCCCCGAGGTCATAGCGCTGCCCCTCAAAATCGTAGGCATACACCGCATCGCGCTTTGCCAGTACCTTGAGCGCATCCGTCAACTGGATTTCGCCACCCTTGCCTGGTTTCGTACTCGCGAGGATATCGAAAATCTCCGGTTTGATGATATAGCGGCCCAGCACCGCCATACGGCTCGGCGCCTCCGCCACGGCCGGTTTCTCCACCATATCCGACACGCGCATGAGCCGCGAGCCCGCCTTTTGCTCGCCCGCTACGATACCGTAGGCCGATACCTGCTCGGGGGCCACTACCTGACAGCCCAGCACCGAGCCGCCCGTCTGCTCATACACCTCGATGAGCTGGCGCAGGGCCGGGTTGCCGGGGTTGTACACCACATCATCACCCAGCAGTACCGCGAACGGCTCATCCCCCATGAACGAACGCGCGCAGAGGATAGCATCCCCGAGGCCACGCATGTAGCGCTGGCGGATGTAGTGGATGTTGATATCCGCCGTCTCCTGCACCTTTGCCAGGAGGTCGAGCTTGCCCTTGCGCCTGAGCTCCTCCTCGAGCGCCGGCGCCGAGTCAAAATGGTCCTCGATGGCCCGCTTGCCATGTCCGCTGATGATGAGGATATCCTCTATACCGCTCGCCTTCGCCTCCTCCACGATATACTGGATGGTCGGCTTATCGACGATTGGCAGCATCTCCTTTGGCGTCGCCTTCGTCGCGGGCAGGAACCGTGTCCCATACCCTGCCGCCGGGATGACTGCCTTACGAATCTTCTTCATGCCTGTTGCCCCTCTCTCGCACTACGCAGAGTGCTCTCACTTTATTCATACTTTCTATTATACATGACTTTGCGCGTGCGTGCACAAAAAAACAGGCCAGTCGCCTGACCTGCATAATGACTGCTGTGTCTCAACGCCGAGGCATAGCGAACCTGCTGCGCCGTGCCGTCTGGAGGATACGACAGCTGTTGAGCACGACGGCGAGCGTCGCCGTGTTGTGGATGACCGCCGCATAGAGCGGGCTGATGCGTCCGAGCGCACCGAGCAGCATCGCCCCACTGTTGACGAGGATGGTCGCCATAAAGTTCTGATGCACCAGACGCATCGTTCGCCGCCCGAGCTCCAACGCCTCCATGAGGCGTGCCGGGTCCTCGCCGTGGATGGTAACCGCCGACGACTCCGCCGCGATATCCGTCTGCCGTCCGCCGAGGGACACGCCGACATCGGCGAACGCGAGTGCCGGTGCATCATTGATGCCATCGCCCACCATCATCACCGTGCCGCGCTGCTTGAGCTTGTTCACATAGTTCGCCTTGTCCTCAGGCAAAATCTCGGCATAGTAGGCGTCGATATCCATATCCTGCGCCACCTTGGCCGCTACGGCCTTGCTGTCGCCCGTGAGCATGACGATTTCGTCAATACCGTAACGACGCATCTGGTTCAACGTCTTTTTCATCGCGGGGCGAATCGGGTCCTCGATGCCAATGACGCCCAGGAGCTGCTGGTCACGGGACACATAGAGCAGATTTTTGCCCGCAAGGCTGCTGTCCACGAGCCCCGTTACATCGTGTATCCCATTTTCCGTCAGGAACTTTTTACTGCCCACACGGACGGTACCTCCCTGATACGCCCCGAAATCCGGCACCGTCGCGAGCATTCCGCGCGCCACGACCGTCTGGCTGTCCTCATGCTGCGGCACCGTCCAGCCCTGCGCCTGCACATATTTCTGGATGGCCACAGCCAGCGGATGCACGGAGTGCTGCTCCGCCGAGGCCGCCAGCAGCAGCATCTCCTGCTCCTCGACCCCCGGGGCCGTGCGCATAAAAGCAATCTGCGGGATGCCCACCGTGAGTGTCCCCGTCTTGTCCAGCACTACCGTATCCGTCTCCGCCAGCGCCTCGATATAGTTGCCACCCTTGACGAGGATACCGCGCTTGGCAGCGGCCGAGATGGACGCCGAGATAGCGGTAGCCGTCGAGAGCTTCAACCCACAGGAAAAGTCAATAAAGAGCAGGTTCAACACGCGCTGCCAGTCCCGTGTCGCCCCATAGACGATAGCCGCACCGAGGAAAGACACGGGCACGAGAAAGTTCGCCATCTGGTCAGCAAAGTTCTGCACCGGTGCCTTGCGGCTCTGCGCCTCCTCCACGAGGTGGACGATATGTGCGAGACTCGTATCCTTGCCGACCTTCTCTACCGTGATGACGAGCTCCCCCGCCTCCACGACCGAGCCCGCATACACCGGTGAGCCCTCATGCTTCATGGCGGGGTTGGATTCGCCCGTAATAGAGGCCTGATTGACAGCCGCCGAGCCAGCGAGCACGCGCCCGTCGATGACGATTTTCTCCCCCGTATGCGCCGCGATGGTGTCACCAGCACGCACCTCGGCAATGGGGATTTTGCGCTCACGCCCATGCTCCACGCGCCAGACATAGTGCTGGTCCAGCGAGAGCAGCCCCGATATCTGCGTGCGCGCCCGCTCAGCCGCGTAGCTCGTGAGCATCTCCGCGCAGTTCGAGAGCGTCAGAAGCGTGAGACTCGACTCCGGCTTGCCCGCAAGCACCGAGGCGATGACCGCCGTCGCCGTCAGGGTATCCGCATTCGGCTGACGGTCACGCACGAGGCCCGTAACGCCGTTTTGGATAAACTTGCGGGCCAGTAATACCGTGAGAGCACTGCGGGCGATTTTCGTCGCCGCAAAGAGCTCAGGTGAGGTGCGCCTGATGATTTGCACCGCCGCAAACCCTGCCAAAGAAATGAGTGCATCCCGCCGGTACTCCGCCAGCCGCTCCGCCGGCGTCACGGCCGCTGCCTGCGCTATATGCACCGCCGCGATAATCTGCTGCTGTATCTCCCGCGCCGGTAATGTGCCCGTATACCAGAGCCGCACCTGCCTTTCCTCTACCAGCACTGCCCGCACCGCCCGGTAACGGCGGATATGCGCCACCAGCTCCAGGCGCTGCTCCCGAGGCAGCACAAGCGGCAAAGCATAGTTCAAACGTCCGTACATCATACGGTTCGCCATCCTCTCATCAACGAGACAGCCCACCAGAGCATCTGCGAGCCCGACGGATACTGCTGCGTCAGTATCATCTTGCGCAAGCCGCGCAACAGGAAAATCAAGAACGCTGCCGAACTCACATCGAGCCAGCCACCCGTTACCTGCTTGAGCCACGCCGAGAAATCACGCACCGAGCGGCGCACACTCCGTGTCAACTCCCCCGCATGCGTCTCCAACGGTACGGCCGTCGCCAGGCACCGCCGCCGCCACGCTGCACTAAAAATACTATCGCGCAGGAAATCCGCCACGAAATCCATCTGCGCTGCATCCTGCGGCGCAAACGTAAACAACAGGCTCCCCGTCTGGGCATTGACCTCCACCGTATGCAGGAACGACAACTCTGCGAGCTTGCCCCGCAACAGCGCCGCCTGCCGCGGCGACATCGCGGCACGATAACGGCGCCGCCCCGGCAACGTACTCACACAGGTGAGCCCCGCCGTACTCTGCCATGCCGCCTCAGCCTGCTCAACCGCACGTGCTCCGCACCGTTGTACCTGCACTCCGGCTTGATGCACCCGCCTTGTCATCTGGTGAAGCGGACTCTGCGTCCTGCCCCCGCTCACAAACTGATGGATGCGCTTGCCGATAGCCGCGCCCAGCATAAAGCCAGAAAAATAAGACATGCCTTCATCTCCTCTGCACATGCGTCATGATATACTCCTCGACCTTGCGTAACTCCGCATTGCGCCGCAACACCTCCGGCTCATAATGGATGAGTATCGACCCCGTGGCCGTACTCGTCTCCACCTGCGTGAGCTCAGGAAAAGCTCCCAGCTGTGCCTGCACCTCTATCTCCAGCGCAGGATTATCCACCAGCTGCCGTGACCGCAGGCGCACCCGCCCGGGGATATACGCCGCGACCTCCACGGAGCGGATAAACCAATCCAGCTTCGTAGTAGGTATTTGCAAAGCGTTTATGATATTCATTTTCACTGCTCCTTAAAAAATATAGGGCCGCCGTATCCACACGACAGCCCCCACCACTGCACCAGTTCTCAGCGGTCCCCCAGTACCCAAGCCGAGGCTTACTGCTTAGCCTCCTGCGCAGCAATCAGATCCTCGAGCTCCTCCTTCTGGCGCTGGAGCTCCGCCAAAGGCACCTCCGACGTCGGAGCCGCCGGCTGCATAGCCGCGAGCTGCTGCTCACGCTCCTGCATGAAGCGGTACCCAAAAATACCAGCCACCGCACCTACTGCGAGACCGATCCAAAAATCAGTTTTCTGGAACATTGAGACTTCCTCCTTCGAGTTTAACTACTAAATAGTAATGAAATATACTATCATTACCGAAAATTATTATACAAGAAACAGTTTAAACTGTCAATGATAATGTTTATAGTTATCATATGAATACTTAATACCTTTCCCTGCTGGAACACCTGCATACAACAATAAATATTCCCTGGCTCAGCCGGGGGTTTTACTATAACGGCCTGTTAGGCCTCTTTTTACCAGCGGCGCTTAAAAGCGCTTGGACAGCCCGTCACACGCAAATTATTTCCTGTTGTGCTGTTTCAGCTGCTGATTGAAATCCTTTAGGGATAAGATTGTCTGCTCGTACCTTGAGGATTTTAAAAGGAAAGCGTCTCTCGAGATGCTGCAAGAAAATCATGGAAGAGTACGTGCTTTGTTCGTCAAAGCCCTCAAGGTAGCGGTATCGCGTGCATTCGTCAATAGCCGTGTATTGGTAGAGCTTCAGCCCTTCGTCCCGAGCTTTTCCTGTAATGCAAACTTTAGTGACGACCTTAACGTCTATTTGCACCGTCTCGCCAGGGAATGTTGCGTCTTTGTAAGGCTTGGGGGAATATTTCTTGGGATTAGGGCATTTAGCCCGTTTCAAGCCCATGCGGCGCATACAGCGGTAGAGGCCGGAGATACTGCGCGTATATCCTCGTTGGCGGAGTTTTACCCAGAATACGACTAGGCCGTCCAAGGGATTGCGTCGGTGCATATCGCGGATAAGCTTCAGCTCATTGTCTGTATGTTGGTTGGGATGGCTGTAAGGTCTTCTTGAGCGATAGCGTAGGGAATCAGGCGTGCTGTCGTAACGGTGGCGCCAGCGGTATATATATTGCCTAGTAGTCCGGTATTTAACAGTAGCCTTAGACAACATTCACCTACTAAAGGCAAAAGCCGCGTCACTACTGCGACGCGGCTCATGTATATCTCTATATGCAATTCAGGCCAGCCACTGTGACAGCACCCAATAGGCCGCGAGGCCGGTGACGATGCTCCAGGCCAGGGATTTGGTCCGCGCCGCCACGATGACGGTGAGGAGGGAGGCCCAGAGGCTGACGTTGTTGAGGCTGAAGTTCAGCGTATGGTTGGGGCCGGTGAAGACCTCGGCGAAGACGAGTGCGCCGAAGACGGAGGTGGGCACGAAGCTGAGCCAGTCCTCCAGCGCGGCGGGGAGTTTGCGTCCTGCGAGCACGAGCGGCGGCAGCACGCGTGGGATGTAGGTCACTACCGCCATCGCAATGGTGCAGATGAGTATTTCCGTAGAACTCATGCCTGTTCCTCCTTTCTCTCTGACTGCTGGACTGATGCTCCGTTTAGCTGCTCCGGCTGGGTGGCAGACGTCTGGGCTGCTGATGCGTCCAGTTTTGCCGGGCTAGGGATGGGTGCTGTCTGCTGCCCTGGGGGCTGCGGAACTGTCTGGTTATTTTCGACATCGGCCCGTTTGAGCGGACGCACGGGACGGGCATTCTCCAGCATATATTTAGCCGCCGTGCCGACCGTGGCCGCCACGATGGTCGCGATGACGATGTTGAGCTTGTAGTCGAGGGCCGTGGAAAGCGCCACGGAGAGCGCACCGCCGAGCAGGCCCGCGCCGACATAGAGCACGCTGGAGAAATGGAACGACCACAGGCCGATGAACATCGCCGTCAGCGTGTAGCTCACGAGGGCCATATCGATAGGCAGCACCGCCCCCAGCAGGTTGCCCGCCGTGCAGGAAAAGGCCCAGCAGCCCAGCGCCAGATAGTTCAGGAGACAGGCCTTGTGCGGCGTCCAGTGTTCCTTGGGCGCGACAAAGCAACTATAGTTCACGGCAAAGGTCTCATCGACGATGGCCTGCGTGAAGACACAGGCAAAGCGCCGCGACGTCCCCTGGAGAAAGGGCACGAGGGTAGAGCTGTAGAGCAGATGGCGCAAGTTCACGATAAAGGTCGTGAGCGCGATTGAGAAAATAGCACTGCCCGAACAAATCATCGAGAGCGCGATAAACTGGCCGCTGCCGGCAAAAACCATGAGCGACATCACGAGGATTTCCACTGGCGAGAGCCCCGCCTTTTGCGAGAGGATGCCACAGGCCATGCCCAGCGGCAGATAGCCAATCCAGATGGGCAGTACCGCCTGTACCACCTGTTTGATTTCGCTTTTGCGCAACAAAACCGCCTGCACCTCCCTGCTCTGCATCACGCCTAAACTGTTAACCATGCGGGCCAGCACGTCGACGCGTCGCAGGCCCTTCGCTGAAATATACAAATTATCTCTCCTCAAAAGCCCAGTTCCCCTGACGGAACACAGGCACCTCGGTGCCATCAGCCATCGTACCGGTGATGTCGAGGTCACGCGTACCCACCATGAAATCCTCATGCAGCAGCGAGTCGTTGACGCCATGTTGCAGGAGTGTCACGCTGTCCATCGCCGCCCCGCCCTCGAGGCAGGTCGGGTAGGCCTTACCGAGTGCCAGATGGCAGGCCGCATTTTCGTCAAAAAGCGTGTTATAGAACAAAATTCCCGACTGCGAAATGGGCGAATCATAGGGCACCAGCGCCACCTCACCGAGGTAGCACGCCCCCTCATCCGTCGCCAGTAGTTCCCGCAGGATGGGCTCGCCCACCTCGGCATGGTACTCCACGACCTTGCCCTGATGGAAACGAAGCCAGAATTTGTCAATCATATTGCCGTTGAAAATCAGGGGCTTGGAGGCATAGACGATGCCCTCCGTGCCCTCGCGGTCGGGCAGGCTGTAGACCTCCTCGCTCGGCATATTAGCCGCGAACATCACGCCAGTGGCCGAGGGCTCGGCCCCGCCGGCGAAGATATAACCCTGCGGCAGCTTGACGGTGAGGTCTGTCCCCAGACTGTTCGTATAGTGCAGCTGCGTAAAGGCGTGCTCGTTCATAAACTGAGCGGCCCGCTGCAAAAAGGCGATGTGCTCCTGCCAACGCGCCACGGGGTCAGACTGGCTGTCTACGCGCACCGTCTGGAGGATGGCCTGCCAGAGCTTGTCCTGCGCTGCCTGTGCGTCGAGACCGGGGAACACCTTTTGTGCCCAGGCCGCCGTCGGCACCGAGACCACACACCAGGTATTCTGGTTGCTCATGAGGCGCTGACGGTACTCGAGGAGCGCCGCCCCTGCCGCCTGCTGCGCGAGCGTCATCTTCTCCGGCGCAATATCTTTAAATATCTCGGGGTCATGTGCGGCGATGGAGACAAAGGCCGCCCCCTGCGCCGCATAGTCGTCGTAAAAACGCTGCCGCCACTCGGGAAACTCCGTAAAGAGCTGCGGCGTACCGTGCTGATAGCGGATATGGGCACTCTGCTCGTCACTCCAGCTCATCACGACATCGTGCGCGCCCGCCTGGAACGCCGCCTCACTGAGCGCCCGCGCAAAAGGGGCACACTCGATGGGCGTATTGATGACGAGAATCTGGTCGCGCTGGAGATTTACCCCCACCTCGACCACGAGCCGCGCATATTTTGCCAGCAGTTCCTGTGCCAGTACCATCATTCTGCCTCCATTTCGTACAGCAGGGTCACGGGGCCGTCGTTCACGGAGCTCACCTGCATATCCGCGCCGAACTCGCCATGCTCCACGGTGAAGCCATGCGCCGCAACAGCCTGCATGAACTCCTCATAGAGCGGTTTAGCAAGTGCGGGTGGTGCCGCATGGGAAAAGCCGGGGCGGCGGCTGTGCAGGTCAGCATAGAGCGTGAACTGCGAGACCACCAGCACACTGCCTCCCACCTGCGCGAGGTCGCAGTTCATCTTGCCATTTTCATCGGTGAAAACGCGCAAGTGGCAGATTTTGTCCGCCAGTTTATCGGCGATGGCCACGGTATCCGTGGGGCCGACTCCCAACAAAATCAGATACCCCTGACCAATCGCGCCGTTGACGCGCCCGTCAATCGTGACACTGGCCTCCTTGACCCGCGTAACTACTGCTCGCATACAATCTCTCCTTTGTCCACCGCGCCGGCCTGCACGCAAACGAAAAGCCTGCAACCGCGCAGGCTTTCCAGCTACAGATTAGCCTGATACTTTGCGCACCAGCACCTTACTGCACTCAGCAATATTCCTATTATAACATCAGTGGCCCGGCTATGCCAGTCATTTACCATTTTGCAGGCGGTTGACCGCACTGAACAGCGCCTCCAGCGAAGCCGTGATGATATCGGGATCGATACCCGCGCCCCAGACCACATGCCCATCGGGCGCCGTGATACTGATGCAGGCGAGAGCACGGCTGGCCTGACTCTTACCCTTGTCCAGCGCATACTCCGTATAGGTGAGGTCGCTGAAGCTGACGCCCAGCTCCTGCTGGAGCACGTTGGACACTGCCTCGAGACGGCCCCCGCCCTGCGCCTGATACTCCCTCGTTTCACCTGCGACCTTCAGCTCGACCGTGCCACCAAAGCGTCCCGCCGTGCCCTTTTGCAGGTCAAAGTCTACGAGCTCATACGGCTGGCGGCTCTGCAGAAACTCGCGCACGAAAATATCGTAAACCTGCTCGGGCAGGAGCTCCTGATGCTTGTGGTCGGAGACCTCCTTCACGCAATAGCCGAAGCTCTCGCGCATTTTCTTGGGCATTTCGATACCGTACTTCTCTTTGAGGATAAAGCCGACGCCGCCTTTGCCCGACTGGCTGTTGATGCGGATGACATCGCCATCGTACTGGCGGCCGACATCCTTGGGGTCGATGTAGAGGTAGGGCAGCGTCCATTTAGCGTGGGGATGCTCCTCGCGCCACTGCATCCCCTTGGCGATGGCATCCTGATGCGAGCCCGAGAAAGCGGCGAACACCAGCTTGCCCGCATAGGGCTGGCGCGGTGGCACTTGCATGCGCGTGCACTGCTCATAGAGCTCCACCAGTTCGGGCATATGCGAGAAATCCAGTTGCGGGTCAATGCCCAGCGCAAAGAGGTTCATCGCCACCGTCACCAAATCTACGTTGCCCGTGCGCTCACCGTTGCCAAAGAGCGTGCCCTCGACGCGGTCAGCCCCCGCGAGCAGGCCCATTTCCGTGTCGGCTACGCCGCAGCCGCGGTCGTTATGCGGATGCAGGGAGAGCACGATATTGTCGCGATATTTCAGATGCTGGTTCATATAGGCTACCTGCATCGCATAGACATGGGGCAGGCTCATCTCCACGGTCACGGGCAGGTTGATGATGGCCTTGCGCTCTGCCGTGGGCTGCCAGACATCGAGCACCGCGTTGCAGACCTCCAGCGCGTACTCGGGCTCCGTGCCCGTAAAGGACTCCGGTGAGTACTCAAAGCGGTAGTCTGCGCCCGCCTCCTCGGTGAGCTCCTTGAGGAGCTGCGCCCCCTCCACAGCCAGCTGCTTGATGCCGGCTTTGTCCTTGCGGAAAACCTGCTCGCGCTGCGCCACCGAGGTAGAGTTATAGACGTGCACAATCGCGTGCTTGACGCCCTGAAGGGCATCGAAAGTCTTGCGGATAATATGCTCGCGGGCCTGCGTGAGCACCTGCACCGTCACGTCGTCCGGGATGAGCTCCTCCTCCACCAGACGCCGCAGAAAGGCATACTCCGTCTCCGAGGCCGCGGGGAAACCAATCTCGATTTCCTTGAAGCCGATGGCGATGAGCTTTTTGTAGAATCGCAACTTTTCCTCCAGACTCATCGGCACCACGAGCGCCTGATTGCCGTCCCGCAGATCCACGCTGCACCAGATGGGTGCATGGTCGGGCGCGTCCTTTTTCGCCCAGTCGAGGTCAATCTCTGGCGGCAGAAAATAACCCTTGCTGTACTTCTGATAGTTCATCATCGCGCTTTACCTCCATAAAATCTAAATACCAAAAAGCCCTGCATCTCTAATAAAAGAGACGCAGGGCTAAACTTGCGTGGTACCACTCTTGTTCACAGCACAAATAGTGCTGCCTCCTACAGGGACTGTCATCCCCTCCTGTCTGTTAACGGCCAGGCCCCGGCGCCACCTACTGGTTAAGGCCACACTGACGCTTTAATCCGTGCTGCCTTAAGGTTCCGTGGGCTGCTTCAAGGTCAGTTCACCTGCGCTTCGTCCCTGCTTTGCACCAACCAGCAGTTCTCTTTAGACTCTGCGCAACTTACTATTCCTCTGCAACGCATTTACTTATGTAAACCTGTTGAGTTGTATATTAACACATCGGTATACATAATGCAAGAGTTTTGCTAAATTTTGTAAAGCCGCAAGGTCATTTTTTTGCCGGTTTAGCCGCGGCCGGCGCTGCCGCGACATTTTTCTTGGCCAGGGCAGCTCTTTTCGCCGCCTTGTGAGCCTCGTAACGGCGGCGGCCAGCCTCGAAGGCCTCACGATCCTCATCGGTCACGACATCGAGCGGACGCACGGCATGCGGGCGGCCGTTGCGGTCGAGCGCCACCATCGTGAAATAAGCCGTGAGCGCGCGCTCCGGGTTGTCCTCGCGCTCGAGATCCTGCACCTCGACATTGACAAAGACCTCCATCGAACTGTGACCGACAAAGACGACCTTCGCCGTGCAGGTCACGAGATCGCCGATGAAAATTGGTTTGTGGAACTCGAGCTCATCGACGCGCGCCGTCACCACGTTGGAGTGGGCATAGCGCACCGAGCAGGCGTAAGCCACGGAGTCCATCATTTTCATGATTTCGCCACCGAAGACGTTACCGTTGGGATTGGCCTGACTCGGCATCATCACCGAACCCGTGACCGTCGTAGATTGCTCCATAATCAAAAACCTCCTGACAATACCTCGCGCCTGCTGAATTGCGCGAAATGAAAGAATTTTTGTATCTGCTTACATTATTGATTTAAGGTTATTGTATCACGTTTTGGGGCAAAAAACCAGTTGATATTTATAGTTTTTATCGCTGTTGTTTTAAAATATAATCCACGGCGTCATCGAGCCAATGCCCCTCTACAGTCTCAATCTGACCTGCATCGCACTCGCTCGCGAGCGTCGGCACCATCGGGATGCGGCCGAGTACCGGCAGCTCATAGGCATCGGCGATTTCCTGAATGTGGCTGTGGCCGAAGATTTCGTGCCGCTTGCCACAGTCGGGGCACTCGAAATAGCTCATGTTCTCCACGAGACCGAGCACTGGCACGTGCATGAGTTCAGCCATCTTGACGATTTTGGCCACAATCATCGAGACTAGCTCCTGCGGGCTCGTGACGACTACGATACCGTCCACCTGGATGGACTGGAACACCGTCAGCGGCACGTCACCCGTGCCGGGTGGCATATCGATAAAGAGATAGTCCTCGTCCTGCCAGATGATGTCATGCCAGAACTGTTTCACCACATTGCTGAGAATCGGACCCCGCCAGACCACCGGGTCGGTCTCACTCTCGAGCAAGAGGTTCATACTCATGACATCGATGCCGCCAGCCGTAGTCACAGGGTAGGCGCCCGCCTCCGAGCCGTGCACCTCGCCCTTCACGCCGAACATCTTCGGGATAGACGGGCCGGTGATATCGGCATCGAGGATGCCCGTACGCTTGCCTTTGCGGCTCATGGCCACGGCGAGCAGACCCGTGACGAGCGACTTGCCTACGCCGCCCTTGCCGCTGACCACGGCGATGACATGGCGGATGTCGCTGAGTTCATGCGGCTTTTCGTGCAAATCCTGGGGCTCTTTGCGCGTGTCGCTGCCGCAGGTCGTGCCACAGGAGGCACAGTCGTGGTTACATTGTTCTGCCATAATGCAGGCTCCTTTCCTAATACACAAAAAGAGGAGCTATCCAGCTCCTCTGGGAAAACTTAGTTAAACTCAGGCACCGGTGATCTCCATCTCGGCCTCATCGGGAGCTGCCTCCGTCTCGGGGCTCTCCGGCTCCGGGCTCGGGTGCGTCTCCACAACCTTGAGGTTGCGGTAACGGCTCATGCCCGTACCAGCCGGAATGAGTTTACCGATGATGACATTCTCTTTCAAGCCGACCAGCGGATCAACCTTGCCTTTGATTGCGGCATCGGTGAGCACGCGCGTGGTCTCCTGGAAGGAGGCTGCGGACAGGAACGAATCCGTAGCGAGCGAAGCCTTCGTGATACCGAGCAGGATAGGTTTCGCCACTGCTGGCTCGCCGCCCTCCTCGATGGCCTTCGTATTGACGCTCTCGAATTTGTTGATGTCGATGTACTCGCCCGGCAAGAAGTCCGTCGTGCCAGACTCCTCAATCTTGACCTTGTGCAGCATCTGGCGCACCATGACCTCGATGTGTTTATCGTTGATTTCAACACCCTGGCTCTTGTACACCTTCTGCACCTCGTACACGAGGTAGCGCTGCGTAGCCTGCAAGCCGCAGACGCGCAGGATATCGTGCGGGTTGATGGAACCCTCGGTCAGGCGGTCGCCCGGTTTGAGGTGGTCGCCCTGATGGACGGCCATACGCGCACCGTACGGGATCGCGTACTCACGCGACTCACCCTCGCTCGGCACAATCGTAACCTTGCGCATGCCTTTACCAGAATCCTCGACCTCGGCCGTACCTTCGAGCTCAGCGATGATGGCGTGATGTTTCGGTTTGCGCGCCTCAAAGAGCTCCTCAACGCGCGGCAGACCCTGGGTGATATCGTCACCCGCCACACCGCCGGAGTGGAACGTACGCATGGTGAGCTGCGTGCCCGGCTCACCGATGGACTGAGCCGCGATGATACCGACGGCCTCGCCGATCTCGACCTCGCTCTGGTTCGCAAGGTCGCGGCCATAGCACTTGATGCAGACACCGAACTGCGATTTGCAGGTCAGCACGCTACGGATAGATACCGTGTCGCGCACCTTTTCGATGCGTTTGGCGAGCTCCTCGTCCACCGTCTGGTTGAGCGAGGCAATTTTCTCGCCCGTCGCGGGGTCGACGATATCCTCGGCCAGCACACGGCCCACGATACGCTCTGCGAGCGACTCGATGATGCCGTCGCCCTCTTTGATGGCTTCGACCTCGATGCCGCGCACGTTGTTGTTGCGCACACGGATTTCCTTGGCATCGCCAGCGAGAATCTCATCGATTTTCTCGGCGTCAAGCTTCTCGCCCGCCTGCATCACGACCGTGCCGTCAGAGTTGACGACATCGCGCGTAACCTCTTTGCCGGTCATCTCATGTACCATCGAGGCATGAATCTTCTCGCGCTCGGCGTCATCAGGCTCACCGAGGGCAATAACCTCGGTAATCATGGCACTGCTGAGCGCGGCCTCAGAGGCCAGCGACGAGCCGCGCACCATGATTTCGCGGATACCCTGCTCACCAATCGTGGCGAGCTTGTCCTCGTCAAGGATGGTATCGCGCTCAAAGAGTACCTCATTCGTCTCGGGGCTGACCACCTCAGCGGCAAGCAGACGGCCGAGCAGGCTGTCGTTAAGCAGCTCGAGGGCATCGAACGTCGACGGTGCCAGACGTGCACGCTCCTGCACCAGGTTGAGCGTGGAGACGTCGCAGTCCTCCTCGCGCACGATGACGTCCTGCGCCACGTCAACCAGACGACGGGTCAGATAACCCGAGTCAGCCGTACGCAGAGCCGTATCGGCGAGGCCCTTACGGGCACCATGCGAGGAAATGAAGTAATCGGAAACGGACAGGCCCTCACGGAAGTTAGCCGTGATTGGCAGGTCGATGATTTTACCAGACGGGTCAGCCATGAGGCCGCGCATGCCGGCCAGCTGACGCATCTGCTGTTTGTTACCACGGGCGCCGGAGTCAGCCATCATGAAAATCGGGTTGAAAGCGTCCATGTTGTCCATCATGGCATCGGCCACATCATCCGTCGTCTGCGACCAGAGGGCAACTACCTTGTTGTAACGCTCCTCCTCGGTCACGAGACCGCGGTTGTACTGGCGCTCCACCTTGTTGACGAGCTTCTGCGTATCCGCGATGAGCGTCTTTTTCTCCGGCGGCACAATAACGTCGGAGATAGCGATGGAGATACCAGCGATGCAGGCATAGTGATAGCCCAGGTTCTTGACATCATCGATGATGCGGGCCGTAGCCGTAGCACCGAAATGGTTATAGCAGTTCGCGACGAGCTTGCCGATTTCCTTCTTGTTCATGAGGATACCGAGGCACCACTGGTCGCTCTCTTTATCTTTATAGAAATAGCGCAGCTCCTGCGGCAGGATTTCGTTGAAAATCATGCGGCCGAGCGACGTCTTGACGAGGCCGTAGCCCTCGATGCGCGCCTGGATAGGTGCCTCGAGTGCGAGGTCATGCTGCTGATAGGCTAAGAGCGCCTCAGCGATACCCGTGACGACCATTCCCTCGCCTTTGGCACCGGGACGCAGTTTCGTCAGGTAGTAGGAACCGAGCACCATATCCTGCGTCGGCACGATGATAGGTTTACCATCTTTCGGCGCGAGGATGTGGTTAGCGGCCAGCATGAGGATGCGGGCCTCAGCCTGCGCCTCAGCGGACAGCGGCAGATGGATAGCCATCTGGTCACCATCGAAGTCGGCGTTATAGGCCGTGCAGGCCAGCGGATGCAGTTTCAACGCGCGGCCCTCAGTCAGCACCGGCTCAAAGGCCTGAATGCCGAGACGATGCAGCGTCGGCGCACGGTTTAGGAGCACGGGATGCTCCTTGATAACATCCTCGAGCACGTCCCAAACCTCAGGTTTAGCACGCTCGACCATGCGTTTCGCTGATTTGATGTTATGCGCAGCACCCGAAGCCACGAGTTTTTTCATGACGAAAGGCTTGAACAGCTCGAGCGCCATTTCCTTTGGCAGGCCGCACTGATGCAGTTTCAGCTCAGGGCCGACCACGATAACGGAACGGCCAGAGTAGTCGACGCGCTTGCCCAAAAGGTTCTGACGGAAACGGCCCTGCTTGCCCTTCAGCATATCAGAGAGGGACTTCAGCGGACGGTTGCCCGGGCCCGTCACCGGACGGCCACGACGGCCGTTATCGATGAGCGCATCGACAGCCTCCTGGAGCATGCGTTTCTCGTTGCGCACGATGATATCCGGCGCACCGAGGTCAAGCAGGCGTTTCAGGCGGTTGTTACGGTTGATAACGCGGCGGTAGAGGTCGTTCAGATCCGACGTAGCGAAACGGCCGCCATCGAGCTGCACCATCGGGCGCAGTTCCGGCGGGATGACCGGGATAACATCCATAATCATCCAGGACGGCTTATTGCCCGACTTGCGGAAAGCCTCAACCACTTCGAGGCGGCGGATAGCACGCACCTTTTTCTGGCCAGAGGCCGTGCGGACTTCCTTGCGCAGCTCTTCGCTCATCTTCTCGAGGTCGAGCTCCTCCAGGAGTTCCTTGATAGCCTCGGCACCCATGCCGACGCGGAACGTATTGCCGTATTTATCCAGGGCATCGTGATACTCTTTCTCGGAGAGCAGGCTCTTTTTCGTGAGCTCCGTGTTCTCGCCCGGGTCGAGCACGATGTAGTAGGCAAAGTAAAGGACTTTCTCCAGCGCGCGCGGCGAGATATCGAGAATCAGGCCCATACGGCTGGGGATACCCTTGAAATACCAAATATGCGAGACCGGCGCAGCCAGCTCGATATGGCCCATGCGCTCGCGGCGCACCTTGGCCCGCGTAACTTCGACGCCGCAACGGTCACAGATGATGCCCTTATAGCGGATGCGCTTGTACTTACCGCAGTGGCACTCCCAGTCGCGGGTCGGGCCAAAGATACGCTCACAGAACAGACCGTCACGCTCTGGTTTCAGCGTGCGGTAGTTGATCGTCTCTGGCTTCTTGACCTCGCCATAGGACCACTCGCGGATTTTCTCCGGCGAGGCCAGCCCAATGCGCATCGAATCAAAATTGTTTACATCCAGCAAAGAGATGACACTCCCTTCTTATTCCACACCATTGTCAGGATTATCAGCATCCACATCGGTCATGCTGCCAATATCGGCAATGATGTTGTCGGTATGATCGTCATTGGAGTTATCGTCGTCGCTGGCCGCACCAGCGTCATAGTCATCAGTAGCCTTGCCCGTAGCCGCGCCCTCTACCGTCGGGTCTACGCCCTTGACGTCGAGATCGAGGTCACGTGCCTTTTCTTTGATGTCGATATCATCATCGTCATCGTCGAGCAGCGAGACTTCCTTGGCATCCTCGTTGAGCACCTTGATATCGAGGCCGATGGACTGGAGCTCTTTGATGAGCACCTTGAAGGACTCAGGCACGCCAGGAGCCGGAATGTTCTCGCCCTTGACGATAGCCTCGTAGGCTTTGACACGGCCCGTCACATCATCGGACTTGACCGTAATCATCTCCTGCAGCGTATAGGCAGCGCCGTAGGCCTCGAGGGCCCAGACCTCCATCTCACCGAAACGCTGACCGCCGAACTGGGCTTTACCACCGAGCGGCTGCTGCGTAACGAGCGAGTACGGACCCGTGGAGCGCGCATGGATTTTATCGGCAACGAGATGATGCAGTTTGAGGAAGTAGGTGATACCCACGGTGACGCGGTTCTCGAACGGCTCACCCGTACGGCCATCATAGAGCACAGTCTTGCCATCAGCAGGCAGGCCGGCGCACTCCATCGTCGTCTGGATATCATCCCAACGCGCACCATCGAAAATCGGCGTCGCAATATGGATACCGGCTTTGTCCGGTACCGGCATACCGTTCTTGTCAAAGTCATAGCCCGCTTTGCGCAGACGAGCCTCGACCGTCGGGTCGCCCGCCTTAATCTGGTCGCCAAGCTTCTTGACCGCCATGCCGAGATGTACCTCAAGAATCTGACCGATGTTCATACGCGAAGGCACGCCCAACGGGTTCAGCACGAGGTCGACCGGCGTACCATCGGGCAGGAAAGGCATATCCTCCTGACGCATGATGCGCGAGACGACACCCTTGTTACCATGACGGCCGGCCATCTTATCACCGACGGAAATCTTGCGTTTCTGGGCGATATAGACGCGCACGAGGCGGTTGACGCCTGGCGGCAGCTCATCGTTGTTCTCGCGACTGAAAATCTTCACATCCACGATTTTACCCATTTCGCCGTGCGGCACGCGCAGGGAGGTGTCACGCACCTCACGCGCCTTTTCACCGAAGATGGCGCGCAGCAGACGCTCCTCAGCGGTGAGCTCGGTCTCGCCTTTCGGCGTCACCTTGCCAACGAGGATATCGCCGGGGCGCACGTCAGCGCCGATGGAGATGATACCATCCTCATCGAGGTCTTTGATCGCATCCTCGGCCACGTTCGGGATATCACGCGTGATTTCCTCAGGGCCTAGTTTCGTGTCGCGCGCATCGCACTCGTACTCCTCGATATGGATGGAGGTGTAGAGGTCGCGCTTGACAAGGTTCTCGGAAAGCAGTACCGCATCCTCGTAGTTGTAGCCTTCCCAAGGCATATAGGCTACGACGATGTTATAGCCGAGGGCCAGCTCGCCATGATCTGTAGCCGGGCCATCGGCGATCGGCTGATGCTCCTCCACGCAGTCGCCTTTATAGACGATAGGCACCTGGTTAATGCACGTGCCCTGGTTTGAGCGCTGGAATTTTTGCAGTTTATAGTGGTCGAGGTCGCCCGTCTCCGTGCGCACATCGATATAGTCAGCCGTGACGGTCTCCACCGTACCAGCGTGTTTCGCGAGAATCATGACGCCGGAGTCACAAGCCGCCTTGTACTCCATGCCCGTACCGACGAGCGGCGCCTGCGTGCGCAGCAAAGGCACGCCCTGACGCTGCATGTTCGCGCCCATGAGGGCACGATTGGCATCATCGTTTTCGAGGAACGGAATCATGGCCGTCGCGATGGAGAAGACCTGACGCGGGCTCACATCCATGTAGTCGACGGTATCGCGGTTATGCAGACCCGTTTCCTCTTTATAACGTGCCGTAACACGCTCATTGACGAACCAGTCATTATCATCGAGGGGCTCATTGGCCTGCGCAATGACGAGCTCGTCCTCTTCGTCCGCCGTCAGATAACGCACTTCGTCCGTAACCTTGTGCGTCGTCTTGTCCACACGGCGGTACGGGGTCTCCATAAAGCCGAACTGGTTAATCCGTGCAAACGTAGCCAGCGAACCGATAAGGCCGATGTTCGGGCCCTCAGGGGACTCAACCGGGCACATACGGCCGTAATGGGAGTTGTGCACATCGCGGACTTCGAAGCCTGCACGCTCACGGGACAAACCGCCCGGGCCGAGGGCCGAGAGACGACGTTTATGTGTGAGCTCAGACAGCGGGTTGTGCTGGTCCATGAACTGGGACAGCTGCGAGGAACCGAAGAACTCCTTGATGGCCGCCACGACTGGGCGGATGTTGATGAGCGCCTGCGGCGTAATCACATCGACATCCTGAATGGTCATGCGTTCACGCACCACGCGTTCCATACGGGAGAGACCGATGCGGAACTGGTTCTGCAGCAGTTCGCCCACGGCGCGCACGCGGCGGTTGCCGAGATGGTCGATATCATCCGTATGACCGAAACCGTCCATAAGATTCAGCAGGTAGTCAATAGCCGCGACGATATCCTCTTTGGTAATCGTACGGTCATAGATATCGAGCGTACGGGAGCAGAGCAGTTTCTCGCGCTGGCCGTCCTTGCGCAGGACATAGAGCGTGATGATGCCCTCGCCGAAGAGTTTTGTCTCATCCTCAGCCTTTACCGCATCGAGCATGTCCTCGGTGACCACTTCACCCTGAGGAATGACAATCTCGCCCGTTTCCTTATTCACGATAGGATCAGCGAGCACCTTGCCGAGGATGCGGCGCTTCCAGCCGAGCTTTTTCGTCAGCTTATAGCGGCCCACCGTCGCGAGGTCGTAGCGTTTCGGGTCAAAGAACAGCGAGTCGAGGAGCTGCTGCGCGTTGTCCTCGTTGGCCGGCTCACCCGGACGCAGACGATGATAAATCTCGATGACGGCCTCACGATGCGTCTTGACTTTATCGACAGCAGGATCGAGCGTATTGATGATGCGCTGGTCGTTGCCAAAGAGTTCGAGGATTTCCTCATCCGTATCAAAACCGAGTGCACGGATGAAATACGTCACAGGCATCTTACGGGTACGGTCAATGCGCACGGAAACGACGTCGTTGGCGTCCGTCTCCAGCTCTATCCACGCACCACGGTTCGGGATGACAGTAGCGTTATAGAGATGTTTACCGGTCGGGTCAATCTCCTCGCCGTAGTAAGCACCTGGTGAACGCACCAACTGGCTGACGATAACACGCTCAGCACCGTTGATGATAAACGTACCGGTATCGGTCATCAGCGGAAAGTCACCCATAAAGACTTCCTGCTCTTTGATTTCACCAGTCTCACGATTGATGAGGCGGACGTTTACCCTGATGGGGGCCGCGAGCGTCACATCGCGCTGCTTGCACTCATCGAGTGAGTATTTGGGCTCACCCAGCGAAAAGCTCTCAAAGGAAAGCACCAGATTACCAGAAAAATCCTGAATTGGCGAAATATCATTGAAGATTTCCTGTAAGCCCTTATCAAGGAACCACTGGTAGCTGTTCCTCTGGATATCCAGCAAGTGCGGCATTTTCATGACGTCTTTGATTCTGGCGTAGCTATACCTGGTTCTTTTGCCCACCGGCACAGGATTAAACATTAAATCCTTCACCCCTTAGCCTGATAAAACGAATAAACAATCTTGGAAAGACAGAACATAAAAGCACGCAAATAGTGACGGTTTCAGTCAGGTTGCCATTTGCGCGCACTTATCCCCTATGCAAATTCCTGTATTTTAAAATACTAGCACAATGTGGCTAACCTGTCAAGCTAATCTTGACAATTTGCCACTTATTTTAGCGCAACAAAAAGACCACCCCGCAGGGTGGCCTCAAAAGTCACAGTGAAGCGTGAATTACTTCAGCTCAACCGTAGCGCCAGCCTCTTCCAGCTTAGCTTTCAGAGCCTCGGCCTCGTCCTTAGCGACGTTCTCTTTCACGTTGCCAGGAGCGCCATCGACGAGAGCCTTAGCCTCTTTCAGGCCCAGGCCCGTAGCCTCACGGACAGCCTTGATGACGTTAATCTTCTTGTCGCCAACCTCTTTGAGGACAACCGTGAACTCGGATTTCTCCTCAGCAGCAGCACCGCCAGCAGCGCCAGCAGCAGCAACAGCAACCGGAGCAGCAGCGCTAACGCCGAACTTCTCCTCCATGTCTTTAACGAGCTCGGACAGCTCGAGAACGCTCATGTTCTCAATGGCTTCCAGGATTTCTTCTTTAGTCATTTTGATATTCCTCCATTTTAAATAAATTTATTTCTCTTTTAAGCAGATTGGGCAGTCAGGCGCTTAGGCGCTGGCCTGCTCTTTCTTTTCGCGTACAGCGTTGAGCGCATATACAGCTTTGCGCAGAATGCCGGACATAGCGCCGACCGTGTTGGCGATCGGGGCATTCATGCTGCCCAACAGTTTGGCAATAAGTTCCTCGCGGGACGGCAGGGAAGCGAGTTCCTTGACTTTGTCCAGCGCGATGACCTTGCCATCGAGCATACCAGCCTTGATCTGGAGCACCTCAGTGTCCTCGAGCTTGTTCTTCTTGATGAACTCGCTGATGACTTTGGCCGGAGCCACTGCATCCTCCGTGGAGAACGCAAAGGCCGTCGTGCCGTTCAGATGCTCATCGAGGCCCTCGATACCAGCCTCGTTAGCAGCGATGCGCAGCATCGTGTTCTTCACGACATGATAGGTCACGCCAGCCTCGCGCAGTTCGCGGCGCAGCTGGGTGTCCTGCTCCACCGTCAGGCCTTTGTAGCTGGTCAGGACGGCAGCTTTAGCACTGGTCAGCTGCTCTTTGAGTTCAGCAACCACTGCCTGTTTTGCGGATTTATCACTCATTGTTTGGGTTGCACCTCCATTCTTCTTGTATTTTAAAGCAACGTAATAAAACCTCCGGCTGCTCGCCGGAGGTCATAAATTTCACATTTACTGACTCCGGCCTCGGCAGGCGACACATACGTCGTTAGATGATGAAATCAAACCTGCTGTCTACAGCCTTCGCTATACAATTTGTAGAGACCGGAGTCTCGCCTGAAACGCGGTTTAGATGTGCTGGACAGGTACGCCCGGGCCCATCGTCGCAGCAACCGTCACGGACTTGATGTACTGGCCCTTGGCGGCAGCCGGTTTAACGCGAATCAGTGTATCCATCAGGGTCTGGAAGTTCTGCTGAAGCTTCTCAGCGTCGAAGGATGCCTTGCCGATCGGGCAATGCACATTACCGGCCTTATCGGTACGGTACTCGACTTTACCTGCTTTAATCTCGGAGATGGCCTTGGTCAAATCCATCGTAACCGTACCCAGTTTCGGGTTCGGCATGAGGCCGCGGGGGCCGAGGACTTTACCAAGACGACCGACAGTGCCCATCATATCCGGCGTAGCGACAGCGACATCGAAGTCGAGCCAGCCGCCCTGGATTTTCTGGACGATTTCATCGGAGCCGACGAAGTCTGCACCTGCAGCCTCGGCTTCCTTAACTTTCTCGCCTTTTGCAAAGACGAGCACGCGCTTGGATTTACCCGTGCCATGCGGCAGGACCAAAGCGCCACGCACCTGCTGGTCAGCATATTTCGGATCTACGCCCAGACGTACATGCAGCTCAATGGTCTCATCGAACTTCTTCGTAGCCGTCTTCTTGACGAGTTCCATAGCTTCCGCCGGCGTGTACTGCTTGCCCGGCTCGATGAGCTTGCAAGCATCCTGATATTTTTTACCAGTCTTAGCCATTGTAGTTATTTCTCCTCTCGTGGTAATAACGGTAATGCCTCCCACTGGAGACGCTCGCGACTATTAGTCGACGATTTCAATGCCCATGCTGCGCGCCGTGCCCTCAATCATGCGGGTAGCGGCCTCAACATTAGCAGCATTCAGGTCAGCCATCTTGCTCTCCGCGATTTCCTGTGCTTTCGCGCGTGGCAGCTTAGCGACCTTGTTCTTGTTCGGCTCACCCGAAGCCTTCTCGAGGCCAGCAGCCTTTTTCAGCAGCACAGCCGCCGGAGGCGTCTTCGTGATGAACGTGAAGGATCTATCCTCGAAAACGGTGATGACGACAGGGATCATCAGACCAGCCTGCGACTTCGTTCTCTCGTTGAACTCCTTGCAGAAGCCCATGATGTTGACACCAGCCTGGCCCAGTGCAGGACCTACCGGAGGAGCCGGATTAGCTTTGCCAGCCATAACCTGGAGCTTCACGATTTTCGAAACTTTCTTTGCCATTGTGTATTTCACCTCCCTAAAAGGAATTTAGCCTCAACACAAGGAAATCACAGTTCCTCAATCTCCTCATAGCTGAGGTCGATAGGCGTACCCTCGATATCCACCTTCACGCGCTTGTCCGCAGCCTCGATGGCCGTGATTTTGCCCGTGTAGTTCTCGAACACGCCAGATTTGATGCGAACCACATCGCCGAGCTCAAATTTAGGCTCCGGCTGATACGCCTGCTCGCCCGTGGCGTCCAGGATACGTTTTGCTTCAGCCTCGGTAAGCGGAATTGGGTGTTTCTCCGAGCCGACAAAGCCGGTGACGCCGGTCGTATTGCGCACGACATACCAGGAGTGCTCATCCACAATCATGTCCACGAGCACATAGCCCGGGAAAATCTTGTGCGGCACGACCTTTTTCTTGCCGTCCTTGATTTCTACTTCCTCGGCGATAGGCACCACGACATTGAAAATCATGTCTTTCATGCCCGCAGTCTCGATGAGGCGCTCAAGATTGGCCTTGACCTTGTTTTCATAACCCGAATAGGTATGAATCACATACCAAGCCCGGCCAGGATTATCCTGACGCAGATCCATTTCTTCTTTCTCTGCCATGCTGCCTATTTCACCCTGCTTACTTCAAAATGATGTGGAACAATCTCGCGAAGATGGTATCGCAGACCCAGATGAGCGAGCACACGATAGCTACAGCTATGCCGACGACACAGGTGTAGGTCACGAGTTCGCGTTTGGTGCACCACGTTACCTTTTTCATTTCGGCGACGACTTCGCCCATGAACTTCTTCAAAATTACTTCACATCCCTACTGCCCGTTCTGTGCTTACTTCGTTTCTTTATGAAGCGTGTGTTTCTTGCAGAACTTGCAATACTTATTGAACTCCAGACGATCCGGGTTGTTCTTCTTGTTCTTGTTGGTGCGGTAGTTGCGGCTATGGCACTCCGTGCACTCCAACGTGATATTGTTGCGCATTATCTTTTCACACCCCTTACGTTGCGGTCTATACTGCCTGTCGGCAAATGTCACCCATATAATTTAGCATAATTGCCAAGCTCTGTCAACCATAAAACCTTGACAACGCACTAAATTTATGACATAAATAAAACCCCTCAAGAGGGGCTTATGAACATAATTGGTGGCGGCACAGAGATTTGAACTCCGGACACTGCGGGTATGAACCGCATGCTCTAGCCAACTGAGCTATGCCGCCGTTATATGGAGCTGATAACCAGGATTGAACTGGTGACCTTATCCTTA
>Ga0256406_1001440_pt1 | contig 38508 bp, 29 predicted proteins | sample RumenRJG_03DNA_FD_185986 | JGI IMG/M metagenome (GOLD analysis project Ga0256406, IMG submission 185986) | Bovine rumen microbial communities from Lethbridge, Alberta, Canada - RJG_03 | ecosystem: Host-associated > Mammals > Digestive system > Stomach > Rumen | place: Canada: Alberta | collected... | reverse complement strand
CTAATCATATCTTCTCTATAAAACCGTGGGACACACGGGGTTAGCTCGCTTATGCTGTAGTCAATGGACTGCTCGAACGAGAAGCCCTCGCCTCTATGCGCAGCATAGGCGGTGGGAGTATGTCACTCATAAATTTTCACAGAGGAAGTAAAATGGAAGACAGATTTTCAAGAACCGAACTCATTTACGGAAAAGAAAATATGGAAAAAATTTTTTCGTCATCCGTTATTGTATTCGGGGTGGGAGGAGTAGGCGGCTTCGCGGCCGAGGCGCTCGTGCGCGCCGGAATCGGAAAAATCACCATTGTGGACAGCGACGTTGTATCGGTTTCGAATATAAACAGGCAGATTATCGCTCTTTCTTCCACCGTCGGAATGAAAAAAGTCGACGCGGCAGAGATGAGATTTTCGGATATCAATCCCGACTGCGAAATAGCGAAATACGACGTTTTTGTGACAGACGATACTATAGACCTGTTTGACTTTTCGTCATACGACTATATAGTAGACGCGATAGACACAGTCTCCGCCAAACTTCTTCTCGCCGAAAAAGCCGATAAATTAGGCGTCCCGATAATTTCCTCAATGGGAGCGGGCAATAAGGTTGACCCGACCGCATTTATTATTTCCGATATCGGAAAAACATATAATGATCCATTGTGCAGAGTTATGAGAAGAGAACTGAAAAAAAGGGGAATAAAAAAGCTTAATGTCTGCTGGTCCGACGAAATGCCGATTTCACCGAAAATAAACTCGGAAGATTATGAAAAACCTCAAAACGGAAGACGGGCCGTTCCAGGTTCGGTATCGTTTGTGCCGTCATCCGCGGGTCTCGCCATAGCAGGATATGTTATCAATGATATTGTAGAAAAGTAAATATATAAAAAAATGTGTCTTAAATATGAATTTTTTAAAATCTATTGATTTTTTTTTATTTTAAAGATATACTAAATATGCAATAGTATGCAAACTTGAAACATTCAGTTGGCATATTTTATAGAAAATAATAGCAATGCGGCTGCATACTTTAAGACGTGAATAAGTCTTTTTTTATAATGATATGTTTTCGCTTCTTCGGTCTGCATGTCTGCACTGACTGTGAATAGGGGAGATTTTTCTTATGACGAGACAAAAAACAACAAACAGAATTTTAGCTGTTCTGCTTGCGGTTCTTCTTCTTGTTGCCTCCATGCCGCTCGTGTCGCTCGACTTAAAAGCCGGGGCGAATTACACCGGTACCGTAAGCAATGAGGATCAGTGGAACACAGCTGTGTCGAGCGGCGGAACTGTTAACATCACTCTCGGAACGAGTCTTTCCGTAGCTCATGTTTTAAAAGAAATTCCGTCGGGAACTACGGTAAACCTCGATTTAAACGGGTATTCAATCTATCTCGACGGTTATACGGAAGGTTCGAAAAGCACGGATTTATTCAGTGACGACAAAGGCTACAGAAATACCGACAGAGGCGCCGACGGCAAAAACAAATATTTCGGTCTTATCTCGAACAAAGGCACCTTGAATATTACCGGCAGCGGAACTATCATGATAAAGAAAGTTCTCGTTGACGCGGCGTTCTCCGGAAAACACGAAAACTGGGTATGCCGTCTTGCCGCAATTTACAACGAAGGCACTCTTAACTTAGGTTCTGACGTAAACGTTGAAGCTTACGCAGGTCTTGCCGACAGAGAAGAAAACGATTACGCTTATACTTTCTCATATGTTTTCGGCGTTTATAACAGAGGAACATTGACTACGGCTGCCGATATTTCCGCGGGCAACTACGTAGCTTATTATTCATGGGGTCATGTTGGATATACTGAGAGCCCTCTGAACTATTCGTTTGCATACGGAATATACAGCTATTCAGGTTCTGTTACGACGACAGGCGGAAATATTTCCGTAAGATCCAACGCCGGAGGTATGAAAGCCGCTAACACCACCAGCTTCGAGTCAAACCATATGTCGGCTATAGGCACCGGTATTATGGCAAATGACGCCGTAATCCGCGGAGATACATCTATCAGCGCTGACACTGTGACATGGATGTCAACCGATGATACTCAGTCATGGAAAACAAAAAAAGGCAATGACTACGGTTCCGACCTTAACCTCTCATACGGCATAATGTATACGGGCAAAAATTATCCCGTAATAGGACCTTCCGTAGATATTTCGACTACTGCTCAGCTTCTTCCCAACAAAGGCATCTCCGTTATGCCCGGCGGATATCAGGGACTTTCGGGACCAGAGAAAACATATAAAGTCAGACTTAAAGACACTGCTCCCGGCAAATGGTCAAGACAGTGCTATGCGGTATCAGGATTTGATACGTTCCAGAATATGGACGGAACTCAGACTTCGAGAAAGACTGAAATAGACGGATTTTTAGGCGCATGGAATTCATCCGATTTCAATTCAAATTTTGACCCTGACAGACAGCTTTTCTATCCGGAGTATGTCTACGACAACGATCTGATGAACGGTCAGAGCTATTATCTCGTAGATGCGTCGGCATATGATACGGCTCATTCCGTATCGGCGTCGGCACTCAGCACAGAGGTTGGCAGCGCAAATCTCAAAAACGGATATCCCGGAACTTCAGGTTCTCAGGCGGTAACCGTATACAGATATTTTTCCTCAAATTCATTCTCGACAACGGCGCTTGAATATGTTTCGTTTGGCTATGAAAGCTTTTCAAGCTATCTTTCCGGCAATGTCTCGTCTTATGTTTCCGTCAACTCTCCGGCGAGACTTGACCCCAGAAACGGCGCGGGCGAAAACGGAAATACGGTAAAGTACGTTTCAGGCGGAGAAATTTCCGGCACGGTCGCCAATTATTTCAATCAGACTACGACTTACGCAAACATATCTCTTGAAAACTACACCGCCGCCGCGAACGACGGAACTCAATCACAGCTGAAAAACACGTTCAGAACAGCCGGCGAGTCCACTTCGCAACTTAATAACGGACAGCTCACGGACGGATATGTTGTGGTTGTTTACAAAAATGTATTTTTAAAAACATCGGACGACGTTTATCCGTTTATAGCGTCTCCAGATAAGACGGAAACAGATTCAGACGTAAAATATCTTAACAGCTATCTCGGTCAGCAGAGCTTTGATATCCCTTATACCGGTTCTCAGATAGTTCCGGGTGAGGACTTTAATTTCAAGGTATATTCGAGCGGAGGCACAATCTATTCGAATTCTCATTCCGACGATACGGATATAACTTCAAGCCTGTCAAAGAGAAGCAAGATTCATTATCACTGGCTCATAAACGGCGCGTGGACGACGGAAGCGCCGACAGACGCCGGCACTTACGGTTTTTACGTAAATATTGATTCCGATAAGGATATGTCATCGGGATCTCTCAATACAAACTCCTACTCCGGCATGAGCGCGACGAACTATGTTACGATACGCGTTGTAAATGTAGAGCCTAAGATTACTTATAACGGCTATGTATTTACAGGCGAATACGGACAGACTGTGGCGGAACAGACGTCCGGAACGGATTTCGCTTCGCTTTTCACTATGACAGATCCCACTTCCGGCGGCTCATATTCTCTTCTTGACAGCGAAAAGGATAAAATTTACGGAGCGGGAACTCATACCATTCATATTAAATGGACTCCCGATAAAGGCACTCCCTACAGTCCCGAAACGTTCGCCGTCTCGCTTAAAGTAACTCCGAAAAACATCTATGTATACGGCTCCGGCACAGTAAAAATAGGCAGAAGAAACGGTCAGAATCAGGCGAACCCGTCATTTTCCTTTAAAGCCGACGGCGTCGCCGCGGTTGACGCGCCTTCGTCCTCAAACTGGGCTGTAACATATAAGATAGTTGTAAACGGCAAACAGGTGGATTACTCCAACGATATCGGCGTCGGCGAATACAAATATGTTGTTTCCGCCGTAACCGACAGTGACGGATCTGAGCTTTCAAATTACAATATTACGCTTAACCAGACGTCAGCAGGCGTCGCGCAGTTCGGCACTCTCAATATAACCGAGATACCGGTGACGAATGTCGATGTAAAATTCAGTGTATCGGGCGGAAATTCTTCCGGTTCGACTCTTACTGCGTCAATAGGCGACGTCTATATCGCGGGGTCCGACGCCCGTCTCACAGCTTCTCAGAAAAAGGCTTTGCTAAATGATATCAGCTATCAGTGGTACAGGGTAAAAGATTCCGAAATTGAAATTATCGACGGCAGTACAAACTCTTCTTACACGCTTACCGATAATGATGAAGATTGTTACGTGGGATGCGCGATTTACATCTCTAATTTCCTGTCCGATTACGCGCTCCACACTACAGAAGTCCTCAATATTAACGGAACGACTTATGATGTAATTACTTACACCGTATCAAATAAAGTGATTGTCGAGCATTTGTCTTTCTGGGAGAAACTGCTCAGATGGATTCAGAGACTTGCGGCGGCTATCACAAGAGTATTTAACAAGAGCAGATAATAAATCATTCTGAAAATCAGGCATTGTAAAAAATTGACACTCAAAACGAATCGGGCTTAAAAGTCCGGTTCGTTTTTTTTTTGCCGCCGTTTTGACTTTCATCATTTCACGAGTATATTAAAAGATTTAAAAAAGTAAGAAAAATAAAGAAAATAAAAGAATGCGTGATATAATTTCAAAAACTGACCTTTTTTGACCTTTGACAAAAGACAGATTGCTGATATAATATAGACAAAGGTCAATAAAAGTCAGAACTATATTTAAAAAGGTGGAAAAATCAATGAGTTTATCAAATGAAATAGCGAACATTCTTCTTTCCATGATTAACGATACGGGCGAGGCTGAGATAAAAAGAAACGAATTTGCGGAGGAGCTCGGCTGTGTTCCGAGCCAGATAAATTACGTGATATCGTCGAGATTTACGCCTGAACAGGGTTATATAGTAGAATCAAGGCGCGGCGGCGGAGGATATGTGAAAATTACGAGAGTAAATTACACAAGCTCAAACCTTTTCATGCAGATAGTAAATTCAATAGGAAATAAAATAGATGAAAAATCCGCCGATGCTATAATAATGAATATGCACGACAACGGCCTTCTTTCCGCTCAAGAGGCGAAAATAATGTTTGCCGCGATGAACGACAAATGCTATTCCGGACTTGAGCCGGAAAAAAAGCAGGAAGTCAGAGCCGAGGTAATGAAGAGAATGCTTATCGCCGCCCAGTAGACGGAATGAACATTTTTTCTGACAAATAAAATTTTTCGGGAGGTAGAAATTATGCTTTGCCAATATTGCGGAAAAAACGAAGCGACAACACATATAAAAAAAATAATAAACGGTGAAAAGACGGAGATGCACCTTTGCCCGGAATGCGCAAGAGCTCTCGGATACGACGATATGTTCACCGGGCTTGATTTAAATCTTGACGATTTCTTCGGCGGATTTTTCTCAGGCGCGCCAATGTCGAGGCTGTCAAGCAGAGTAGTAAGGTGCGAAAAATGCGGAAGTACGTTTGAGGATATTGCGAGAACCGGAACAGTCGGCTGCTCCGAATGCTACAAGACTTTTTATGATAAACTCGAGCCGTCAATCAGGCGTATTCACGGAAACGCTGTTCACAGAGGTAAAATTCCGTCGGGAACAGGAGACCCTTCGCAATTTTCTCAGGAAAGAACAGAGAAAAGAAACGAGGGAAAGATAAGGTCGTTAAAAGAAGAACTGTCAAGATTGGTGGCAGAGGAAAATTTTGAAAAAGCCGCGCAGATAAGAGACGAAATAAAAAAACTTCAGAACGGATAAAATTAAGTCAGAACGGGAATGTGAAAAATGAAAAAATGGTATGAAAATAAATCAGATTACGACAATATTATAGTATCCACAAGCGTCAGACTTGCGAGAAATATTGAAAAATATCCTTTTCCCGCCCGTCTTGACGAGAACACCGCAGTCCGAATATGTTCCGAAGTGAAAGACGCCGCCGACCGCGCGGAAGGTCTTAATCTGATGTACTTAGATATGCAGGATCTCAGCGTAAAACAGTGCGTAGCTTTGGCGGAACGGAATTTGATAAGTCCCGATTTCGCTTCGCCTAAAAAAGGCAGAGCGCTTCTCGTGAGCGAGGATGAATCAATATCGGTCATGATTAACGAGCATGACCATATCAGGATACAGGTTATGAAATCGGGTCTTGAACCGGACGAGGCGTATTATGTTGCGGACAAGATAGACGACGTGTTCGATCAGTCTTTCAAATACGCTTTTGACGATAAACTCGGTTATCTCACCGAGCTGCCCACAAATCTCGGCACCGGAATGAAAGCGTCCGTAAATTTACAGCTGCCTGCCATTTCAAAATGCGGTCAGATTTCAAAACTCGCGTCAACAGTGTCAAAGCTCGGGCTTTCTCTCAGAAGCGCGTACGGCGACAGCATTTCCTCGGGGTACGACATATACAAACTTTCGAATCAAGTTACTCTCGGCATATCAGAACAGACGGCTATTGACAATTTAAAGGCTATAGCTATGCAGATAGCGACACAAGAAAGGCATACGTCCGAAAGCCTTGTAAAAAATCTTTCCGTAATGGACGAGATTCAGAGAGCCTATGCAGTTTTGTCTTCGGCCAGACTTTTGACTACGTCCGAGATGCTAAAGCTTTTCTCGCTTGTAAGGCTCGGAGCCGAAAACGGCATTGTCAAAGTCGATGTAACTAAATTAAACGAGCTTACCCAGACTCTTCAGTCGGCGACATTGTCCGTTTCAAACGGGGGAGATATTCCTTCCTCTCAGAGGGATGAGATAAGAGCCAAAACAGTCAGGGAACAGCTTTTTGATTCATAAATTTCAGAATAATAAATATAAAAGAAGGAAAAATTAAATGTATCAGTTTAAAGGATTTAACAATAAATCAAACGAAGTGTTGAACACAGCAATAACCGAGGCGGAGGAGCTCGGCCACGATTACATAGGCTCCGAGCATATTCTTCTCGGAATTTTGAAACAGCCGGATTCGGTCGCCGGTCAGGTGCTTTCGGGCAGATCTATAACATATTCATCTGTGCGCAGTATTCTTGTCGATGAAATAGGCAGAGGACCTCAGACGGCTCTTGACGCGGACGATTTTACACCGAGATGTAAATATATTCTTCAGTCGTCCGTATATATCGCGAAAGCGTCCGGACAGGATCTTGTAGGAACAGAACATCTTCTCGCGGCGATTTTGAGAGATCCCATCTGCTTTGCTGCGAGAGTCATCAATTCTTATGGAGTATCGTCGTCGATGCTTATTGACGATATAAATAAAAGGCTGATGAATTCCGCCGATTCCTCGTCCGAGGATGATTATTCCGGCGGAGAAGAAGGAGACGGCAAATCAGGCGGTTCCGTAATAGAAAAGTACGGCAAGGATTTGACTAAACTTGCCAAAGAGGGAAGAATAGACCCCGTTATCGGCAGAAAAGAAGAAATAGAAAGAGTTATCGAAATTCTTCTGAGAAGAACAAAGAACAATCCCTGCCTTATCGGTGAACCGGGCGTAGGCAAAACCGCAATAGCCGAAGGTCTCGCGCTCAAAATAGTCAAAGGCGAAGTTCCGGATCTTCTTAAAAACAAGAGGATAATATCAATAGACCTGACATCTATGGTCGCCGGCTCAAAGTACAGAGGCGATTTTGAGGAGAGGATTAAGAAATTCATCGACCAGGTTGAAAAAGACGGAAATATCATTCTGTTCATAGATGAAATCCACAACATTGTCGGAGCGGGTTCCGCGGAAGGCTCTTCGGACGCGGCGAACATACTGAAACCGGCTCTTGCGAGAGGAGAGCTTCAGCTTATCGGCGCGACAACTACCGACGAGTACAGAAAGTATATCGCTAAGGACGGCGCGCTTGAAAGAAGATTTCAGCCTGTAACGGTTGGCGAGCCCACGAAAGAGGAAGCCGTCGAAATATTAAAGGGCATCAAAGACAAATACGAGGCGCATCATAAGGTAAAAATTACCGACGAAGCGATAAACGCCGCAGTAAAGCTTTCCGCGAGGTACGTTGGCGACAGGTATCTGCCCGATAAGGCCATTGACCTTATAGATGAGGCCTGCGCCAAAGTAAGACTCAAAACTTACAAACAACCAGACTCCGTAAAGGAACTTGAGGATAAACTCAAAAAAGTCACAGCGGAGAAGGAGTCGGCTGTCAACGCTCAGGAATTTGAACAGGCCGCGAAACTAAGAGACGAGGAAAAGGAAATTCAGGAAAAACTTTCTTCCGCTCAGCTCAAATGGGATTCCGCTACATCGAGAAAATTAGGCGAAGTAACTCCCGACGATATCGCCGAAATCGTCTCCTCGTGGACTCATATTCCGGTATCAAAACTTACACTTGAGGAAAGCAAGAGACTTCTCAACCTTGAATCGGAACTTCATAAGAGAATAATCGGACAGGATGAGGCCGTTTCCGCCGTTGCGAAGGCTATCAGAAGGTCAAGAGTCGGACTGAAAGACCCGAAGAGACCTATAGGCTCGTTTATCTTCTTAGGACCTACGGGTGTAGGCAAGACAGAACTTTGCAAGGCTCTCGCCGAGGCGATGTTCGGAGACGAAAACGCTATAATCAGACTCGATATGTCGGAATACATGGAGCAGTATTCTGTTTCTAAACTTATAGGCTCCGCTCCCGGATATGTAGGATACGATGAAGGAGGGCAGCTCACCGAAAAAATAAGAAGAAGACCTTACTCCGTAGTACTTTTCGATGAAATAGAAAAGGCTCATCCCGATGTATTCAATATGCTTCTCCAAGTTCTTGACGACGGCATACTTACAGACTCCCAGGGCAGAAAAGTAAGTTTCAAGAACGCTATTATAATCATGACCTCAAACGTCGGAGCAACTCAGATTACGCAGAGCCAGAGAACTCTCGGATTTTCGGGCGGCGGCTCCGTTCAGACAAATCAGGAGATTCACGACGCTGTAATGGGCGAACTGAAAAAAACGTTCAGACCGGAATTTCTCAACAGGGTTGACGACATTATAGTGTTCAGCCGTCTCACGAAGGAAAACATCCGTGAAATCGCCGGCAAGATGCTTAAAGAAGTTTCCGCGAGAGTTAAGGAAATGGACATCGGACTTGAATTTACGGACAAGGCTATCGACAAAATTTCCGACGAGGGATTTGACGACGTCTACGGCGCAAGACCTTTGAGAAGAGCTATTTACAACAATATCGAGGATAAGCTTTCCGAGCAGATTCTTGAAGGAAACGTAAAGGCCGGCAAGACATATGTATGCGATTACGACAGTGACAAGAAGACATACGTCTTCCCCGAAAAAACCGAATAAAATAATCACCGGAAGGGAGAAAATCCCGACCGGTGTTTTTTATGTTTCAGTAATGAATCACTTTCACAATGTTCAGATTTTTGTCAGTCAGCACGACGTCCGCTTTCAGCCCCGGCGAAACAGAGCCTACGGCGTTTTCAATTCCTATTGATTTTGCGGGATTGTAAGTAGCCGCTTTAACGGCATATTCAAGCGGTATTCCGAATGATACCGCTTTTTTCATACATTCAAATAAATTTGAGACGGAGCCGGCGATCGTGCCGTCGGAAAGAACAGCTTTGCTGCCGGTCTTTGTTACTTTTTTGCCGCCGAGTTCGTACTGTCCGTCATCCATTCCAGCGCCTTCCATAGAATCGCTTATAAGAACCACTCTGTCATCGCCGAATAATTTAAAAACAGCCCTGACCGCCGACGGATCTACGTGAACACCATCCGAAATCAGCTCGACGAAAACGGAATCGTCGTCAAATGACGCGCCTAAAACTCCCGGAGATCTGTGAAGAAACGGATTCATCGCGTTGAAAAGATGAGTCACGTGATCCGCACCAGACCTGAACGCCTTCGCAGCCTCTTCGTAAGAGCAAGAGGTATGACCGAGCGAGATGTGTGAATAATCGGAAGCTTTTTTTATAAAATCATATGAATTATCAAGCTCCGGCGCTACAGTTACAAGCTTAATAAGACCTTTGCTTGAGTCAAACAGTCTTTTGAACATTTCGAAATCCGGGTTTTTCAGGTATTTTTCGTTCTGCGCGCCCTTTTTTTCATAGGAAAGGAAAGGTCCTTCCATATTTATGCCGACTATTTGAGAATATTTTGAATCAGTTTTAATATCGGCGGCGTTTGAAAAAATCCCGGATAATATATTTTCAGGCAGAGTCATAGACGTCGGGCAAAACGACGTGACTCCGACGCTCAATTCGTATTCGGCAATTTTCCGCAGTCCCTTTTCTCCGGATGAACAAAAATCGTTCCCTTTTGCGCCGTGAGTGTGAATATCAATAAGACCTGGCAGAACATAAAGACCGTCGGCGCGCAATTCCTCAAAGTCCGAATTGAATTTATTTGCCGCAGAAAATTTTCCGTCCGAAATAAATACGTCGGCTTTTTTGAATGTAAAGTCCGGAGTAAATACAACTCCGTTTTTTATTATTAAATTCTTTTTATCTGAAGGCATATGAATTTTCTTCCCAAAATTATTTTTTATTTTATAATACTTTATGATTTTCTCCCCGTCAAGCTTGAAATTAATCGGCGGAAAAATAATACCGGACGAAAAAATAAAATTTTTTAAATAAGAAATCCGATTTGTTTTAATAAATTAAAAAATAATTATTGCAATTAGTTTTGATAATTGTTATAATATTCGTCGGTAAATTATAACCTAAATTCTTATCGGAGGAAAATTGATGTCAGAGAAATTTGTTTACATGTTTTCTGAAGGCGCTGCTGCCTTCGGCAACGACATGACAGAAATGAAAAACAACTTGGGCGGAAAAGGCGCCGGACTTGCATCCATGACAGATGCGGGCATGCCTGTTCCTCAGGGCTTCACAATTACTACGGGCGCTTGCACACAGTATTATAAAGACGGCAGAGAGATAAATCCCGAAATCCAGGCTGATATTTTCGCTCATTTACACGAGCTTGAAAAAATCACGGGAAAGAAATTCGGCGATGTCAAAAATCCTCTTCTTGTATCGGTTCGTTCCGGCGCGAGACAGTCAATGCCCGGTATGATGGACACAATCCTCAACCTCGGACTTAACGATGAGTCTGTCGAAGGACTTGCCGCTAAAACAGGCAACGTAAGATTCGCTTACGACTCATACAGAAGATTCGTTCAGATGTTCGCTGACGTCGTTATGGGCGTTTCAAAGTCCCTCTTTGAAAACGAAATTGACAAGCTCAAGGCTGAAAAAGGCGTCCAGAACGACGTTGACCTTGACGCAGATGATTTAAAGAAACTTGTTGTTATATTTAAGAAAATTTATGAGGACAACGAGGGCAAGGCGTTCCCTCAGGATCCTAACGTTCAGCTCATCGAGGCTGTTAAAGCCGTTTTCCGTTCATGGGACAATCCGAGAGCAAACGTCTACAGAAAGATGAACGAAATTCCCTATGAGTGGGGCACAGCAGTCAACGTTCAGCAGATGGCGTTCGGCAACTCCGGAGATCATTCGGGAACAGGCGTTGCTTTCACAAGAAATCCCGCGACAGGCGAAAAGACTCTCATGGGCGAGTATCTTATCAATGCCCAGGGCGAGGACGTCGTTGCCGGTGTAAGAACTCCTTCTCCTATTTCCAAACTTAAAGAGGATATGCCCGAGGTATACGCTCAGTTCCAGGATATAGCCACAAGACTTGAAAATTATTTCAAGGATATGCAGGACATGGAGTTCACAATCGAGGACGGCCACCTCTACATGCTTCAGACAAGAAACGGCAAGAGAACGGCTCAGGCGGCTCTCAAGGTTGCTATGGATCTTGTAAGCGAAGGCATGATTACAAAAGAAGAGGCTGTATGCAGAGTTGAGCCCAAACAGCTTGACACTCTCCTTCATCCTCAGTTCGACAAGGAAGCTATCGCTAAGGCTGATCCTATCGGAAAAGGTCTTGCGGCGTCTCCCGGATCGGCTTGCGGACAGGTTGTTTTCTCAGCCGAAGAAGCAGAGCAGTTCGTAAAAGACGGCAAATATCCCAAGGCTATTCTTGTCAGACTTGAGACATCTCCCGAAGACATCGTCGGAATGCAGGTATGCCAGGGCATTCTCACCGTCAGAGGCGGTATGACATCTCACGCTGCTGTTGTAGCGAGAGGAATGGGCGCTTGCTGCGTATCCGGATGCGGAAACTCCAACAAGGTTTCGATCTCCGAGGAAAACAAGACATTCACAATAAACGGACATACATTCAAAGAGGGCGACTGGATGTCACTCGACGGCTCCACGGGCAACATCTACGAAGGTCAGATTCCTACCGTCGCTGCTACAGAGGATCCTAACTTCCAGGAGTTCATGAGCTGGGCTGACGCCAACAGAAGAATGAAAGTCCTTACAAACGCCGACAATCCGAAAGATGCGCAGAACGCCGTAAACATGGGCGCCGAGGGAATAGGACTTTGCAGAACAGAGCATATGTTCTTCGCAGCGGACAGAATAAAGGCCGTCAGAGAGATGATCTGCTCGAGAACGGTTGAGGAAAGAAAAGTCGCTCTTGCAAAGGTTGAACCTTTCCAGCAGAAAGACTTTGAAGATATGTACAGAATCATGGGCGACAGACCTATGACTATAAGATATCTCGATCCGCCTCTTCACGAGTTCCTTCCCACAACAGACGAAGAGATTAAAGAGCTTGCCTCTGAAATGAATATGACTGCCGAAGCTCTCAAGGACGTAGTAGTTTCCCTTCACGAGTTCAACCCGATGATGGGTCACAGAGGCTGCCGTCTTGCGGTTACTTATCCCGAAATTGCGGAGATGCAGACAACTGCGGTCATCAATGCGGCTATCAATGTTTCCAAAGAGATCGGCAAAACTATCACTCCTCACATCATGGTACCGCTTGTCGGAGAAGTTAAAGAGTTCAAGTTCGTAAAGGAAACTATCGTTAAGACAGCAGATAAGATAATAGCCGATGCCGGAATCGACATGAAGTATGAAGTCGGAACGATGATAGAAATCCCGAGAGCCGCTCTTACAGCAGGCCAGATAGGCGCTGAAGCGGACTTCTTCTCATTCGGAACAAACGACCTCACTCAGATGACATTCGGCTTCTCAAGAGATGACGCGGCTAAGTTCCTTGACGCTTACTACGACAACAAGATTTATGAGTCGGATCCTTTCCAGCACCTCGATACTGTAGGCGTAGGCAGACTTGTAAAACTTGCCGCTAAAGAGGGCAGAGAGGCTAATCCTAATCTTACTCTCGGAATATGCGGAGAGCACGGCGGAGATCCTTCTTCTATCGAGTTCGTCGATTCTATCGGTCTTGACTACGTTTCCTGCTCGCCGTTCAGAGTACCCATCGCGAGACTCGCTGCGGCTCAGGCAACGATTAAGTCAAAAAAGAAAGCTTGAGTTTAGTTTTTTTCCGAATTATATTTAAACAAATTTCACCCTTCCGGCTGCCGGAAGGGTTTTATTTTTGGAGTGGCAATATGCTGAAAGTTTTCAATTGACAAAAATACTAAAAAGAATTAAACTTTATTTGAAATTTAAAGCGGAGAAAAATATTATGATTACATCGGTTTTCAGAAAAATCTTGTGTCCTATATTCGCTGTGTTTGTTTTGATTATGAATTTTTCGGAGAAAACGCCGGAAAATTTTGTCAAACCCGTAAGAACCGAAAGCTTTGTTTTGACAGACGCTCTCGAAAGAGGGCAGGGCGTTACGACCGACGGAAAATACTATTATTTCAGCGGTAATTATTTCCTTATAAAAACTACAATGAACGGCTTCACCCTCATCAGAAACAGAGAGGCGATTCCATTTGAACTTTTAAAGAAAGGCTGTGATCATATCGGTGGAATAAGTTATCTTGACGGATATATTTACGCGTCTGTCGAAGACAGCGGCAGTTTTCAAAACCTATATCTTTTGAAATTCGACGCAGATACGCTTAGGTGCGTAAAGTATGAAAAAATGCCTTCCGAATATCATGAAAAAGGCGCTCCTTGGGTAGTCGCCGACAGCGGAAACGGAATTATTTATTCCGCGAGATGCGACGATATACAGGAAATGAATATGTATTCCTCCGACAGTCTGAAGTTTCTCGGAACATTTCCGCTGAGTAAAACGTCATTGCGCCTTGACAATATTCAGGGCGGTGAAATTTATGATAATATAATGTATCTTTCGGTATCTCACGGCAATCATGAAATATACGCTGTAAATATGAAAACAGGAGAGACGGTTCTCGCTTTAAGCAGAAACCTGCCTGAAAAATCCGAAGGTGAGGATATGACTGTATTTCACGCGTCCGACGGAAGCTTTTTCCACGTACTCGATATCGGCTCCGTTCGAGTCGGCTGTCATCTTAGACATTACGCATTTGACCCCGATACGATAAAATGGAGTTTGAGCTGAATAAATTTTAAATTAAAGAATTTCAAGTAAAATATTTATATAAAATAATCCGGTTCCCTTTTTCGGGAGACCGGATTTATCTTATTCTGATTTTATTCTTTAGGATCTGTAAGACTTTCTTTCAGTCCCGCGGCGAACCCCGATATATCCTGAATGTCGGACGGGATTATAATCTTCGTTGATTTGCCGTCGGCGGCTTTTTCAAGCGCTTCGAGCGACCTCATTTTAAGGGCGGCTTCAGTGGGCTTTGCGCTGTTTATCATTTCAATACCCTTTGCTTTCGCGGTCTGTATAGAAAGAATAGCCTGCGCTTCACCTTCCGATTCTCTTATCTTGGCCTCTTTTATCGCTTCCGCTTTAAGTATTGCGGCCTGCTTTTCCGCCTCCGCCGTGAGTATTTTGGATTCTTTTTCGCCTTCCGCCACAAGAATTTTTGACTGCTTTTCGCCTTCGGCCTTAAGTATCGCTTCTCTTCTTTCTCTCTCCGCCTTCATCTGTTTTTCCATTGCGTCCTGAATTTCTTTTGGAGGCAAAATGTTTTTAAGCTCTACTCTGTTGACCTTTATTCCCCATGGATCTGTTGCTTCATCGAGTATTACTCTTATTTTTGAATTTATCGTATCTCTCGATGTGAGGGTGTGGTCAAGCTCCATATCGCCGATGATGTTTCTGAGCGTTGTCGCCGTCAAATTTTCTATTGCCGCTATCGGCTGTTCGACTCCGTAAGTGTAAAGTTTCGGGTCTGTAATCTGATAAAACACTACGGTGTCTATCTGCATAGTGACGTTATCCTTTGTGATTACGGGCTGCGGCGGAAAATCCGCCACCTGCTCTTTCAGGGTGACAACTTTTACAACGCGGTCGATTACAGGCGCTTTGAAATGAACCCCCGACTGCCATGTGTCCATGTAAGAACCGAGCCTTTCAATAACGTATGCTTCCGCCTGCGGAACTATTTTCAGATTGAAAAGGATGAAAAGCAGAACTATTGCAGCAATTACAAGTAAGGCTATTATTCCTCCCATAAAAATTTCCTCCAAAAAAATAATGATTTAAATTTTGCTTACGATAAGCTTGACGCCGTCGATTGAATCGACTTTTACATATTCGCCTTCGTTAAACACTTCTCCGTCCGCGCTTCTCGCAGTCCATGTCTGACCTAAGACCTTCACCTCGCCTTTTGCGTCTATATTGTCGATTGTTTCTGTCACAACCGCTGTTTTGCCGATGCATCTGTCGGCGTTTGTCGGCTGTCTCTTTTTGACTAAATATTTTTTCAATAAAGGTCTTGTGAAAATCAGAGTGATAATTGAAACTGAAAAGAAAATTATCACCTGTGTGGAAAATTGAGTTACGCCGAAAAGGACGCAGAAAAATGAGACGATAGCTCCTAACGCGAACCAACCGGTTGTAAGCTGCATGGTAGCGCCCTCGATGACCGCAAAAACAACCGCCAGAAAAATCCAGAATGAAAGCATTGCCCCGATTGTCATTTTAATCCCTCCGAAACAGCGCGAAAGATAGAATAGATACATATGTTATATATATTATACTATTTTATTATGTAAATAAAATGTTTTTTCTGTGAACAAAATTTGCTTAAAATAAAGAAAAATTATATTTTCATCTTTAATCATATTTTTTTAACAAAAAACCGTCGGAATCGACCGACGGCAGCAGTAATTGAAAATTTCAGTTTTAGACGTCATCCTTTACATTTGAAATTTTTTCAAAGCATTTCTGCGCGCTTAGAAATAGAGATATAAGGATAAGCTTTTTCATATTATTAACACCTCGTGTAAATTATTATCGAATAAAATTTATTTTTTTTGTGAACAAATTGTTAATCTGTTTCTTTAACTATGAATATAATATCATATAAATTTGAATAAAGTGTGAACAAATTAAAAATTTTTGTCATAATTTTAATATTCGTAAGAAATGTACAAAACAAGATATGAAAAATTGTACAAATATTACAATGAAAAGCCGTTATAATACTGTCTGTTTTTGCGTTTCATAACGCCTCGGATAATAAATGTTGCGAAAATATTGCAAAATTATGTAATTTTAAGTTGAGTTTAAGTAAAACATAAGTCTCTTTTAATTTCGCGCCCGATAATTGAGTCGACAAATCAAAAAAGGAGAGATAATAATGAAGAACTCAAAAAAATTACAGCTATAGTTCTTTCGCTCGTACTTGTATTTACAACGTTTGCATTTTCTTTGACATCTTTTGCCGAAAGCACAGCGACGTCATCGACGTCATCGTCGTCAGACCGTCAGCCTCCATCCGGCGGAGGAACGCCTCCCGAGAAGCCTTCGGGCGACGACGGAGGGACGCCTCCCGAGAAGCCTTCGGGCGAAAGCGAATACACTGTAACGGTCACAGGTTCTTACTCGACCGCGGTCGACACATCAAAGGCGGTGTCTCAAAGCTCGGATTTAATTGACAGAACAGGTTTTGACGATTATTACGGCACAGAGACATCTTCTCTTTTTACAACAAATTCAAATAATTCCGATACAACAACCGATAATAACGAAGATAATACAAGCGAAGACAATTCCGATTCTTTGAAATATAATAAAGGCGATGTAAATCTCGACGGCAAAATCGAGGCGAAAGACGCAAGACTTGCCCTCAGAGCATCTGCGAGACTTGAAACGCTTACGGAAGAGCAGCTTAAACTTGCAGATATAGACGGCGACGGAAAAGTAGAGGCGTCTGACGCAAGGAGAATACTCAGATACTCGGCTAAACTTGATTCGTCTCTTGATTAATCCAATCGGCAGGGCGAAAAAACGCAATTTGTTCTGCTTAAAGACAATAAAAACCGACCGGAATTTTCGGTCGGTTTTTTTGATGCAGACAATAAATAAAACTTTGCAATAAGTAATATAAAAAATTATTTAACAGTCTGCCGTCTCGGCTTTTCATTTGCGAAAACTCTGAAAAGCGGCAGGCAGGACGAGAAAAATAATTTATATGCTCCGCAGTAGTCCTCGCTCGCTTTTGTCCTTTTGCACCCTCCGGCGCGGCAAATATAATAATATTCGCACTTTCTGCATTTATCCGGAATTACAAGGCTTTCCTTTAAAAAATTTACAGCTTTTTCGCTGTTCGCCATCGTTTCAAGGCTTGAACTCATTACGTCGCCTAATTGATATTTGTCGGTGCAGTAGAAGTCGCACGGATAAATATTGCCGTTCGCCTCCGCTACAAACTGGTGGGAGCAGTGTCCGTTCATTCCGCACTGCTCGGGCTGCTGCTTGAGATAAAGTCTTACCCAGTTGTCGAATTGTCTGACGCTTATGTAATTTCCTCTGACGTAATCTTTAACATACAGATTGAAAACTTTGATAAGGAAATCGCCGAATTGCTCCGCCGTCATGTATTTATCGCTTCTTTCGGCGGAACCGAACGGGCGGACGCACGGTGTAAACTGAAGAAATTTAAAGCCGCACGAACGGAAAAATTTGTACGCGGTCTCTCCGTTTTCCGCGAGATATCCCGTTAAAGTCGCGAGAATATTAAAATCCGTTCTGTTCCTTTTCAATATTGCCGCGGCTTTTGTTATTTCGTCAAATGAATTTGACCCGTCTTCAAGTTTTCTGAATTTATTCAGTTTTTCGTCTCCGTCAAGACTTAATCCGACAAGAAATCCGTTTTCGGAAAAGAACTTTGCGAAAACGTCGTTTATTAGCGTTCCGTTTGTCTGCACGCTGTAAAAAATATCTGAATTTTTATTGTTATTTTTATTTACGGTATTTACAAAAAATTTAAAAAAATCAAGACCCGCAATAAGAGGTTCTCCTCCCTGAAAAGCGAAAGCGACAGGATATCCGCCGGCGAAATCGAGAGTTGTTTTAATCAGACGTTCGGCTGTTTCTTTTTTCATTATGCCGAAGTTCGTAATTTCTCTTTCGTCTGATACATCCTTGTAAAAGCAGTATTCGCACCTCATATTGCATGAAGATGACGCCGGTTTTACCATAACGGACAGTGGCGGCACGCATATCACTTCCTTTTTTCGGTTTACTTAATAATTCCTCTTCTGTTGTCCTCGAAAGATTTCTGCGTCTCTTTAAGTTTTTCGCTCATTTCTTCCGCAATTTCCGGATATACAGAAGTTCTGTTGTAATTTTCGCCGGAGTCGTCTGTAAGTATGTGGAGCCAGTTTACACGGTATTTGTCAAAAAACGCCGAATTGTCGTTCTGCACTCTGTCAAAATATTTGAATGTGACGTAGTCGTTGTTTTTTAAGACGTCGTAAGTGTAATCGGGATATTTTTCCTTTATTTCGCTGACAGGCACTGTGTATTGAATAGCTTTTATGTCCTCTCGCTTCATGTGGATAATGGGATGCTCCGGCGTGTGAATTACCTCGTCGTCCTTTATTACCGGAGCCATTGAAATTCCGTCTATCACTCTGTCTGTCGGCATGAAATTTTTTTGTCCGCCTTTTCCCGTGATACCGCATAATTCGACGAGCGTCGGGTACAGGTCAACCAAAGTCGCCGACTGTTTTCTCGTCCCGCCTTTTTTACCGAGAGCGCCGTTGTCGGAATCCCACCTTATCATGAACGGCACTTTCTGACCGCCTTCATATGTAAGGTATTTTCCTCCTCTCAGTTCTTTTACGCTTCCCTCAAGAGCAGGACCGTTGTCGCTTGTGAAAACTATAATTGTGTTGTCGAGAACGCCCTCTTCGTCAAGCGTGTCAAAAAGCTGCCCTAAATATTTGTCAAATTCCTCAATGCAGTCCACGTAAGTCCCCATTCCGCTCTTGCCGTCGAAATCATCGCCGGCGAAAACAGGAGCGTGAGGCCACGGCGAAGCGTAGTATGCGAAGAAAGGCTTGCCGTCTTTCGTCTGTTCTGTTATCCATGACGATATTTCGTTGTGAATAAGCTTTGTCGCCTCCGATTGGTCTTTCAAGTCGTCGGTTCCCTTGACAATCTTATATTGTCCGTCTTTTTCAGACGCGTGGAAAAACGGAGTCATATCGTTGGCGTAATAGCTGCCGTAAAAATAGTCAAAACCCTGATTCGTCGGCAGATATTCACCGTAATCGCCGAGATGCCACTTGCCGAAAAGTCCTGTAGAATAACCGGCGGCTTTAAATGTTTCCGCCACCGTAATCTCGTCTCCGAGCATTCCGTCCGCGTTGCCGCCCATCTCAACAGAGTTGAAAATTCTCGTGGACGCAAACGGCGAAATCGTGTCAACAGTTGGGTATACTACATTGTCCGCGTATCCTCTGTAAGGGTATCTGCCTGTCATGGCGGCAAATCTCGCAGGAGAACAGACCGAATACGAGGAATAGAAGTTTTCAAAATTGAGTCCTTCTTCTCCTATTGAATCAATATTAGGCGTGTCGATAAGAGAGCCGTTTATAGATACGTCGCCGTAACCCATGTCGTCCATAAGTATGACAAGTACATTCGGACTTTGAGAATTTGCGTTTTTATCTATATTGTCGAGATATTCGTCCTGACCGTCCCACATTCTTTTAGTGTTCGGCTTAGAGCGCAGATTCATCGTAAGAACGTAAATCACGCTTAAACATATGAGAAGTACGCTTAAAAAACCGGAGAGTATTCTTTTCGGAAGATCTTTTTTAAACGTTTTTTTGCAACAAAATAAAGTCCCCACAGGCACAGACATACGGGAAGAGCGATAAGTATATTGCCGAGAAGCCTCGTGAAGAAATTGCCGCCGCCGGTCAGAAGCGGATGCTCGGCAGACGAAAAACCGGCCTTGCCGGACATGAACGCGCCGAAACCTGCATCCGCGCCCAGGATTACATAGTAAATTATCACGCCTGCCATAGCGGAAGAGTAGCCGTATATTTCCTTTGAATACACTTTTTTTCTGATAATAAGTTCAAGAAGTATTATAGCGGCGGCGAGACAACAATAGCCTACCGAAATTACTGCAAACAGGTTGAGCCTGAAAATAAGAAGAAGCGCTCCTGCCGCTATGCCAAGAATCATCATAATAATTGGGAAGACGCGTCTTCCCCTGTCAAGGGTAATTCTGTTCTCCATAAAAACATTCCTTTTGTCTAATAAATATTGTTATTATAATATATACAATATTTTTTGTCAATCGAACCGAATTTAGGACAAATTCTTTTTTCCTTGACGTTATAGAATCGTTGTGTTAAAATTATGACGTATAATTTTGTATAAATTTTTTATTTGTAATAATAATATTAATTTTTCTTTCTCAAACCTGACGATGTCTGTCAAAAAAACATTTTTTACAGATCGGTTGCGAAATCGGAAAATTTTCTCATCAGAAAAAATAACGGCGGCGTAAGGAAAACATATAAGATGGAAAACGTATTGAACGAAGAAGAAATCTCCCTTGATGAAAACCAAGACGAACTGAAAGAAAAGCTTATTTTCAAAAGAAAGAGCAAGAAAGATTTGAATCCGAAACTTAAAAGGGCTCTTCCGTATATTTTTTCCTGCCTTACCGCCTTTGTTTTCGTTCTCGTGATTTATGCGATAAACGGAATTTATCCGTTCGGAGACGGTTCCGTCGTCAACGACGATATGGTTCAGCAGACTATACCGAACTACATATATTTCTGGGATTTTCTTCATTCGCACGGTTCCAAATCTCTGATTTTCAACTGGGAGACCGCCGCCGGAATAGAAAGCATAACAGCCGGATTTTATATCATCAAACCGTGGGATATTATTTTTACGCTCTTAGCCGGCAGAGACGGAATAGTAAACGGAATGTCGTGGTATCTCGCGGCGAGATATGCGGCGTGCGCCGTATCCGCTACGTTGTTTCTCGATTTAACATACAGAAAATTAGAGGGATACTGGAAAGTTCTTCTCTCTTTTTCATATGCGTTTTCCGCCTACAGCCTTATATATTACACAAATATGGGCTGGTTGGACTGTATGATATTTTTGCCGCTCATTGCTCTGGCGTTTTTGAGAATAATGAAAAAAGGAAAATGTCTGCCTTACATTCTTCTTCTTTCATATTTCACCATGATGTCGCTTTATATGGCGATACAGCTCTGCCTTTTCCTTGTGTTCGCTTCGTTTTACTATATCTTTTTCATTCAGCCTAAAAACAAGAGAAAAACGGCTGTTCTAAGATTCGGCGTTTCGTCGGTAATCGCAATAGCTCTTTCTGGATGGATTACATGGCCTACCGTTCATTACCTTTCAAGGTCCGAAAGGTATGTGAGCAAATCATCAAGCACCATTTTCGGAACGCTTTTGAAAGCTTACGAAACAGATACGACTTATTCAAAGATGAAGCTTACAATAATTCTTCTTCTCACGGGTATGCTTGTATCGTTTTTGATAATTCTCGCTTCAAAATTCAAAGAACACAGAAAAGCGTCGTCGTTTTTCCTCCTTTCGGTTCTGACGCTTGTTTTGCCCGTATTTTTTGAAAACATCAATCTTATATGGCATTTGGGCTCCTATGTCGGATTTCCGCTCAGATTTGCTTATATGCTGATTTTTATCAACATTGCCGCGGGCGGGTATGTGCTTTCTAATTTCAATGACGTCCTTTTCAAAATAAAAGGCGTAAAAGGCATAGCTCTAATTTTGCCGGCTCTTGCGAGTGCGGCAGGAGCTGTCTACATTCTTATAGACAAAGTCTTAATTGACACAAACTTGGTATCCGGAATAAAATATTCAAAACTTACAAGGTCAGACTGCGAAACATGGATGTTTCTTTCATTCGCTCTTTTCCTCGCGGCATACAGCCTTGTCATGTTTATCGGCAGCAAAAAAGCCGCATGTGCTTTAATGTCGGTGTTCTTAGTGGCGGAGACGGGTCTCGTCGCGAACAAGGCTATCGGAGTAAATGCGGATAAATACAACAGATCAGAGATGTACAATCTTTCGTTTGTTGATTATTCTGCGGCGATCGCGTCTCAGCTGGGACTTAAAAACGACAATCTGACGAGGATAAAAGACAAAGATACTATGCTCAACTCAAATTATCCTCTTATTTTTAATTATCCGGCTATGTCGAATTTCACACACATGGCGTCATCCGACCTGACTAAAGCGATGGAAGCGCTCGGCTACAATCAGATTTATTCGAGAGTTCTCGATACAGACGGAACTATTTTGACCGATTCTCTTCTCAATATCAAATATATTTTTTCAAATAAAGACCTTCCCGAGTCCGAATATACATATATAAAAGATCTCGCCGGTCTTACAAAGCTTTACAGCTGCAACTACACTCTGCCCGAAGGTCTTATCGTAAATAAGGATTTTGTCGATGAAGATCCGATAGAAAACGACGATTCTTTCGCTACTAACAACGATTACTACAAAATTCTCTCGGGCGACAGCGAAGATATTTTTGAGACCGAAAAATATACGATTGTTCCGAATGAAGATTTCTACAAAAAGATTCACGTCGACGGTACAAAAGAGGTCTACCTTGATATTGATATCCCCAATACCGCGTCCAACAGGGGAACATATATGATTTTGATAAACGGCGAAAAATTAGATCTCAGATATTTCAATTCGCAGTATAATTACAATTACCCCAACAACTTCTTCAATAATATGCTTGACATCGGCGAATACACCGACGAGGACATCGAGATAGGAATTTACTCGATAAAGGAAAAAAATCAGGACTACACTTTGACTGTCGGATATTTTGATTCGTCAAAGATGCAGAATGTGGTAAACGCGAATAAAACAAATCACGCCGATTTGAAGACGGGAGCCAGAAGTCTTTCCGCCGAATGTACTAACGACTCCGATTCCGAATATCTTTTCCTGCCTATCTACTTCGATGACGGATGGCAGTGTGAGGTAAACGGTAAAAAAGTCGAAATATCAAACGCTCTTTCAAGCTTTATGGCGATTCCGCTTGAGAAAGGCGAAAATAAAATAGAGATGAAATATGTTCCTTCAAGACTGAAAGAGGGTATAATCGTCTCAATCGCCGCGGCGTTGATTCTTGTGGCTCTTATTTTGATAAAGAGAAAAAAGAGTTTGCCCGACGACAAGAACGACGTATTTTTAAAATTGGTTCAGGCGTTTTACTTTATAGCGGTCGCATGCGCCGCCGCCGGTGTGTATGCTGTTCCGATATTTTTCGACATATTCAGTATGTTCAGGTGACGGTAAATTATTTATCGATATTTAAACAAAATCCGGATAAACCCGGATAGAAATAAAATAATCTAAGTTTTCCGAGAAGGCTTGAGCGTAATATTTATTCCTTCGCGGAAAATCTTATCTGTCGTAAAACAGAAAGGAGAATCAATATGAAAGTTGTAATTTTAGCAGGAGGTTTCGGAACGAGAATTTCCGAGGAAAGCCATCTCATACCAAAGCCGATGATCAGAATAGGCGATATGCCGATTTTGTGGCATATAATGAAAATCTATTCTCACTACGGCTATAATGATTTCATCATCTGCTGCGGATATAAGCAGTATGTCATCAAGGAATTTTTCGCAAACTACGCTCTTCATACTTCGGATATCACCTTCAATTTCAGAGAAGGCGGAAAAATGGAGATTCACGACACTCATTCCGAGCCGTGGAAAGTCACTGTCGTTGATACCGGTCTCAACACGATGACCGGCGGCAGAGTAAAGAGAGTCCGTAAATACATAGGCGATGAGCCTTTTATGCTGACTTACGGCGACGGCGTTTCGGACGTCGATATAAACAAGCTTGTAAAATTTCATCAGGATCACGGAAAAATGGCGACTCTTACGGCTATTCAGCTAACTCAGAGATTCGGCGTGCTTGATATTACTCCCGATGATGAAATTCACGAGTTCAGGGAAAAGACAAAGCAGGACGGCGGCGTTATCAACGGAGGATTTATGGTTCTTCAGCCCGAAATTTTCGATTTAATCGAGGGCGATTCAACCGTATTTGAAAAATTCCCGCTCGAGGAGGCCGCAAGAAGAGGTCAGCTTATGGCTTACAGACACGACGGTTTCTGGCATTGCATGGACACGATGAGAGATAAAAATCAGCTTGAGGAAATGTGGGAAAACGGCACAGCTCCATGGAAGGTTTGGGGTTAAATGAACGTATTGGAAAAATTTAAAGGAAAAAAAGTACTGATAACAGGCCATACCGGATTCAAAGGCTCGTGGCTTTCCGAAATTATGCTTTTGGCCGGGGCGGACGTTACCGGTTATTCACTCGAGCCTCCTACAAACCCTTCGATGTTCGATATTATAGGGCTTGAAAAAAAGATGAACTCCATAATCGGCGACATTAGGGACTACGACAAGCTTAAAAAAGTGTTTGACGAAAATAAGCCTGAATACGTATTTCATTTAGCGGCTCAGCCTATCGTAATAACTTCTTACGAATTTCCGAGAGAAACTTATGAAACAAACGTCATGGGCACGGTAAACGTTCTCGAATGTGTGAGAAATTCTGATTTTGTAAAATCGGTTCTCAATATCACTACCGACAAAGTTTATAAGAACAACGAATGGGTATGGGGCTACAGAGAAAATGAGCCTCTTGACGGCTTTGACCCTTATTCAAATTCAAAGTCATGCTCCGAGCTTGTCACTCATTCCTATAAATCATCGTTTTTTGACAAAGCGGGAATACCGGTGTCAACGGCAAGAGCCGGAAATGTCATCGGCGGAGGAGATTTCGCCGACAACAGAATTATTCCGGACTGCGTAAGAGCCGCTGTAAACGGTGAAAAAATCAGGGTCAGAAACCCCAATTCCACAAGACCTTATCAGCATGTGTTGGAGCCTTTGAACGCCTATATGACAATAGTCGCGGGACAGGTTGAAGATAAAACCCTTCAGGGATATTACAACGTAGGGCCCGACGATTCCGACTGCCTCACCACCGGAGAGCTCGCGTCTATTTTCTGCTCATCTTGGGGAAACGGTCAGCAGTGGTACGCTCAGAGCAAGGACGGTCCTCACGAGGCGAATTTTCTCAAGCTTGACTGTTCGCTTATTAAAAATAAGTTCGGTTGGAAACATGTATGGAATGCGACCGACGCAGTCAGAAAGACGGTGGAGTGGACGAAGGTCTGGGCTGAAAAAGGCGATGCGGAAAAGGCTGCGGACGAGCAGATAAGAGAATTTTTCTCGAAAGCTTGATTTTCGTGTAAAATCATAATTTCGGGATTTTTTGGAGAAAGGATATTATTTTGACTGAACAGGAAAAAGACAAACAGAAAATACTCGACGAAGTTGCCGAATATTTCGATAAATACCTTGTAAAAAAGAAAGATTTCAAACCGGGGGACAGAATTAATTATGCGTCAAGAGTTTTTGACCATGAGGAAGGAGTAAATCTTGTTGACTCCGCACTTGAGTTCTGGCTCACGGCAGGACGATATACGGATGAGTTTGAAAAATCTCTCGCCAAATATCTCGGCGTAAGATATTGTTCCTTTGTAAACTCCGGTTCGAGCGCGAACCTGCTCGCGTTTATGACGCTCACGTCTCCGCTTTTGAAGGAAAGACAGATAAAACCGGGCGATGAGGTAATTACGGTGGCGTGCGGATTCCCGACTACGGTCACGCCTATGATTCAGTACGGCGCTGTTCCGGTTTTTATTGACGTCACAATTCCTCAATACAATATGGATGTGACGAAACTTGAAAGCGCCCTTTCTGATAAAACAAAAGCAGTCATGGCGGCGCACACTCTCGGCAATCCTTTCAATATCAAGACCGTCAAGGAATTTTGCGACAAACACGGCCTTTGGCTCATCGAGGATAACTGCGATGCGCTCGGCTCGACATACGAAATAAACGGAGAAAAGAGATTTACGGGGACATGGGGCGATATAGGCACGTCGTCTTTCTATCCTCCGCATCATATGACGACAGGAGAGGGCGGAGCTGTATATACGGACGATCCTCTTCTTTTCAAAATCTCAAGATCCATAAGAGACTGGGGCAGAGACTGCCGCTGCGCTTCGGGTCAGGATAATTTGTGCGGACACAGATTTGACGGTCAATACGGTGAGCTTCCTTTCGGTTACGATCATAAATATGTCTATTCGCATTTCGGCTACAACCTCAAGGCTACGGATCTTCAGGCTGCCGTAGGATGCGCTCAAATAAAGAAATTCCCGTCATTTGTCGAGAGAAGAAAACACAATTTCGCGAGATTGAAAAATGCGTTGGAACCTGTTTCGGACAAACTCATTCTTCCCGAGCCGTGCGAAAATTCTGATCCCTCGTGGTTCGGATTCCTTATGACATGCGCCGACGGCATTGACAGAAAAAAAGTAGTAAAATACGTCGAGGACAAAGGCGTTCAGACAAGAATGCTTTTCGCCGGAAATATTATCAAGCACCCCTGCTTTGACCAGATGAGACAGTCCGGAAAAGGTTACAGAGTAGCAGGCAGTCTCGAAAATACAGACAGAATAATGAACGATACATTCTGGGTGGGAGTTTACCCCGGAATGACTGACGAAATGATAGACTATATGGCTGAAACCATTACAGAAGCCGTTAATCAATAAAAGACCGGAGGATTATTTATGAAAATACAGGTCGCGAGATATATCTCCGGCTTTCTTGTCGAGCACGGGATAGATACGACGTTCACCGTAACAGGCGGCGGCGCTATGCATTTAAATGATGCTTTCGGTCATCAAAAAGGGATGCACTGCGTATATAATCACCATGAGCAGGCGTGCGCCATAGCCGCCGAAGCGTACGCGAGAATACATAATAAACCGGCGGCGTGCGTTGTCACTACAGGCCCCGGCGGAACCAACGCGATTACCGGAGTGGTCGGCGGTTGGCTTGACTCAATACCTATGATAGTGATTTCCGGTCAGGTCAGGTACGATACGACAGCGAGATCTACAGGTCTCGGAATAAGAGCTATGGGCGATCAGGAGTTCGACATCTGCACGGCGGTATCGTCAATGACAAAATACTGCGAGATGGTAACAGATAAAAACAAGATAAGATACTGCCTTGAAAAAGCTTTCAAGCTTTCTCAGCAGGGAAGGCCGGGACCGTGTTGGCTCGATGTCCCTCTTGATATTCAGGGTTCTTACGTAGATACTGACGACCTCTGCGGGTATGACGGAGAAGGCGACGAGGCGCTTCCTCCATGCCCCGGCGACGACGTTATACTCGATATAATCGACAAAATAAAAAAGGCCGAAAGACCTGTTTTCAATGCGGGAAACGGAATAAGAATAGCCGGAGCTTTCGACGAGTTCAGACAGGTTATAGATAAACTTAATATCCCCGTCACGACAGGCTGGGACTGCATAGACCTTGTAGAGGACGATTATCCTCTATACGCCGGCAGACCAGGAAATATGGGTGACAGACCGGGCAATTTCGCCGTTCAAAATTCAGATCTTTTCTTCTCTGTAGGTTCCAGGCTTTCTGTCAGACAGGTGGGCTACAATTACAAATCATGGGCGAGAAAAGCCTATAAAATAGTCGTAGACGTCGATTCCGAGGAGCTTAAAAAACCTGATGTGAACGCCGATATGCAGGTCTGGTCGGACGCAAAACCGTTTTTAAAGAGAATGAATGAGCTTCTTGGCGGCGAAAAACTGACCGGACACGAAAAATGGACAGAGTGCTGCCAAAACTGGAGAAAAAAATATCCGGTAGTTCAGGAAAAACATTTCCTCCAGAAAGAACCTTGCAATGTCTACGCGTTTATAAAAACACTTTCCGACAAGCTTCCCGAGGGCAGGATTACCGTAGTCGGCAACGGCTCCGCCTGCGTAGTAGGAAGCCACGCTTATGTAATCAAGAAAAATCAGAGGTTTATCATAAATTCCGCTATTGCCGCGATGGGCTACGATCTGCCGGCGGCTATCGGCGTATCAGTATGTGAAAAAGGCGAGGACATTATCAACGTAACGGGCGACGGAAGTATTCAGATGAATATTCAGGAGCTTCAGACTATCGTTCAGAATAAACTGCCGATTAAAATATTTATGATAAATAACGGCGGCTATCATTCTATAAGACAGTCTCAGTCAAACTTTTACGGCGACAGACCGCTTGTCGGCGTAGGATACGATTCGGGTGACCTTTCTTTCCCGGATATGTCAAAACTTGTGCCGGCATACGGAATACCTTATTTCAAATGCGATAAAAACTATGAGCTTTCCGACGTAATCGACAAGGTATTGGCTGTGGAAGGATACGCTTTCTGTGAAATAGTCGTAGACACGAAACAGAAGTTTGAACCGAAGGCCGCTTCAAAGAGACTTCCCGACGGTTCGATAGTCTCCGCGCCGCTTGAGGATTTGGCTCCGTTCCTCTCGAGAGAGGAGCTTAAAGAGAATATGTTTATTCCGCTTTTTGACGAAGAGGAATAATAAACAGCCATCAATCTATAAAAAGAAGGAAATATTATTATATGAAAACAGCTATCGTCACCGGCGCGACAGGAATGATAGCGTCGGCGCTGATAAGAAAACTTGTAAAGGAAAAAGTTGAGGTATTTGCGTTATGCAGACCGGGAGATCCCAAGGACGATGAATTTTTCTCCTCGCCTCTTGTTCACGCGGTTGACGTGGATATAGCTGATTATGCGAATGCGGCGCCGCTTATAGAAAAAAAATGCGACGTGATCTACCATTTCGCATGGCTCGGCACTTTCGGATATTCGAGGGACGAAGCTTATACGCAGTCTGACAATATCAGGTATACTCTCGACGCCGTCAAACTCGGTCATGACTGCGGCTGCGAATGTTTCGTAAGCTCCGGTTCTCAGGCGGAATACGGCAGGACAGAGGAAAAACTTACCGAAAATACGCCGACAAATCCCGAGACGGGATACGGAATAGCCAAATTCGCCGCGGGCAAACTTTCAAGACTTTATGCTCACCAAAACGGCATGCGCCACTGCTGGGTCAGAATAGCTTCCGTATTCGGTCAGAAGGGCAATCCCAACTCGATAATAATGTCTTCTCTTTCCGAAATGCTGAAAGGTCATACAACACAATATACAAAGGGTGAACAGCAGTGGGATTTCCTGCACTGCGATGATGCGGCGCTCGCTTTTTATCTGATCGGCGAAAAAGGCGCAGACGGCAGAGTCTACCCTCTCGGAAGCGGTCAGACAAGACTTCTCTCGGATTATATCAAAGCAATGAGAGACGTTGTGGATCCTAATCTTGAAATCAAACTCGGCGCGAGACCTTACAATCCCGGTCAGGTAATGTATCTGTGCGCGGATATTTCCGCATTGACAAAAGATACCGGCTTCAAACCGGAGCTCACATTCGAGGACGGAATAAGAAGAACCGTCGAGTGGATGAAAAGCGGAAAATAATTTTTTATAAATAAGAATATTAAATATAAGGGCGTAAATTATGGCTGATTATGATGTCGCGAACAGCGAAAATACAGAAAATTCCGGAAGAAAAAAGAAGATAAGCATACTTATACCGTGCTACAACGAGGAAGAAAATGTCATTCCTATGAGCGAGGCTGTCGTAAAACTTATGACAACGGAGCTTCCGCAGTACGATTACGAACTCGTGTTTATCGACAACGATTCCAAGGATACGACAAGAGCGAAACTAAAAGAAATATGCTCGAAAAATAAAAATATAAAGGCCATTTTCAACGCCAAAAATTTCGGTCAGTTCAACTCTCCGTATTACGGGCTTCTTCAGGTCACCGGCGACTGCTGTATTCAGATGGTATGCGATTTTCAGGATCCTCTCGATTTAATACCCAAATATGTCCATGAATGGGAATCGGGTTATAAAATAGTAATCGGAATTAAAACGGCATCGGAAGAAAATAAGTTTATGAGAGGCATAAGAACAATATATTATAAGCTTATAAAAAAGATGTCTGACGTCGAGCAGATAGAGCATTTCACAGGCTCAGGACTTTATGACAGAGAATTTATCGAAGTGTTGAGACAGCTTGACGATCCAACCCCGTTTATGAGGGGAATAGTAGCCGAATTGGGCTACGATATGAAAACAATCGAGTACGACCAGCCTCAGAGACGCGCGGGAAAAACGCACAATAATTTCTACACTCTGTATGACGCGGCAATGCTTTCTTTCACGTCCTACACTAAAATCGGTTTGAGACTTGCTACTTTCGTCGGCGCCGGCGTCGGAGTGGTTAGCTTTATAGTCGCTATTGTCTATCTTATTTTAAAATTAGTATATTGGAACAGATTTCCGGCGGGTTCTATTCCTACTCTTATCGGAATGCTTTTCATCGGAGCCGTACAGCTTTTCTTCACCGGACTTTTAGGCGAATACGTTTTGTCGATAAATAAAAGGTCTATGCGCAGACCGCTTGTAATAGAAAAGCAGCGGCTGAATTTTACAAAAGACGACATGCGCCTTATAAAAGAGTACAAAGATGCCGAAAATGCCGGAGCCGACAACAGGGAAGCAATAAATATCGTTAAGAGTGAAGAGTCGGAAAAAGAAAAACCGAAAACCGATGGAAAGACTTGACAAGATAATTTCAAAATGTATGAATATCTCCCGTTCCGATGCTTCAAAAAAGATAAGGTCGGGAGAAATTGAAGTCGATTCAGAAACAAAAAAAGATCCGTCCGAAAAATTTGACGAAAACATGAGCGTCTTTTCTTCGGGCGGAATTGTTTTGAGCTACAATAAATTCATTTACATAATGATGAATAAACCGGAGGGCGTAATTTCAGCGTCCGAAGGAAAAGACGAAACGACGGTTATTGATATTTTGCCCGAAAAAATAAAAAGAAACGGACTTTTCCCGGCAGGCAGACTTGACAGAAATACAACAGGTTTCTGCCTGATTACGGACGACGGCATGTTTGCGCACGAAATCTTGTCGCCAAAGCGCCACGTTGAAAAGGAATATATATTTGAAACGGATAATCCCATTTCAAAAGAAAATCTCGAAAAAATCAGAAAAGGCATATCGACAGGCGGCAGTGTTTTCAGACCTTGCGAAATCAATGAAACGGGCGTCAGAACATACGACATCATTTTGAAAGAAGGAAAATATCACGAGATAAAAAAAATGGCTCATTTCGCAGGCGCCGAAGTGATTAAACTTAAAAGGATAAGGATAGGTTCTCTTTTTCTCGATGAAAACCTTAAACCCGGTGACGCGAGAATACTCAAACGTGAAGAGGTTTTGAAAATCAGGAATTAAAGAAACGGCTTTTTCGGTTTTAAACCCGGTTATTGTTATCTTACGCAATATTAATATTAATAAAAATCCCCCGAAAACAAACTTTCGGGGAAATCTTTTTTATTTCAGAAATTCGGAAATTCCTTTACAAACCATATGTCGTCCGATTCAAATGTTTTTCCGTTCAGGTAATTTAATATTCCTGCATCAGATGAAAAATCAAATTCGATTTTATAAGAATAAAGGAACTGTTTTTTGTATCCGCCGCGCTTTTTGTTGTCGCTCCTTTTCCCGTATTTTCCGTCTCCCAAAAGCGGACATCCTATCGAAGAAAACTGAGCCCTTATCTGGTGGGTTCTGCCTGTGTAAAGTCTTGCTTCTATTAAACAAAGACCTTTTTCATATTTCAGCACCTTGTATCCGGTTTTCATCGTTCTGCCGCCGGGAACGGGGTGATTGTAAACCTCGACTTTGTTTTTCTTTTCGTCTTTCAGCATAAAGCTTTCAAGAACTCCCTCTTCTGACTTTGGTTTTCCGACAGTCACGAGAATGTAGCTTTTATGAACTTCTCCGGATTTGATTTTTTCATTCATTATGCGAAGCGACTCGGCTGTTTTGCACGAGATCACTATTCCGCCCGTATTTCTGTCTATTCTGTTCGCAAGAGCCGGAGAAAATGAATTTTCCTCATCTGGATTGTATTCATTTTTTTCATATAGGTATCTTTTTATTCTTGTGATAAGCGTGTCGACATATTCGCCTTTTTCCGGGTGGCAGAGAAGTCCTGCCGGCTTTAAAAGAAGAATAATATTTTCGTCTTCATAAAGAATATTCAGGTCTTTCCCGGCTCTGAGAAAATCATATTTGTATTCTTTTTCGAGGAACATCTCGTCGGAAATGAACATATCTACAACGTCGCCTTCTCTGAGACGATAGGATATGTCGCTCTTTTTCCCGTTCACCTTTATTCTTTTGTTCCTAATGTCTTTGTACATAAGGGATTTCGGCAGATGCGGCGCGCTCTGCGTCACAAACCTGTCAAGCCTTTTCCCTTCATCATTTTTATTTACGGTGAATGATTTCATGTTTTTTCTTGAAATATAATGCTGCGGATTATATTATATTCTGCCGGCAGAATATGAATTTTTTTTTCTGCGGATTGTTATATGAGATTTCTCTCGAGGTTTACAAGGCAGTCCTGAATATTTGTGACTATTCCTCTGTACCCGTGCATTCCCCTTGAACGAACCTTGTTAACAGTAAATTCCGATATATCTACCGTGAAGAAATATACCGGTCTTACAATGCCGTCGGATAATATGTAGGTCGGAGTGAGGTCTGACGCGGTTACGGTAAGCGAATCTGAAGCTAAAACTATTACGGTTGTAGCTTTTGACAAAACCGAGATCATTTTTTTCCTGAGTTCGCTTTCGTCAGATATCGCACCGGGAAATTTGTTGTCTCTCGCAGAGCCGGAAATTAAGGTCGGAATATTTTCCCTAATAGCGGACGACATTACTCCGTCTCTTATGTTGCCGGCCATAATATAATTTTCGAGCGATCCGGCAGAATTTAAGCTGTTAAGAATGTCAAGTTGATTATATCTTCCGTTTTTCGTAAGTTTTTTAGTGTAAATATCCTGTCCCTGACATGTGTTGAACTCCGCCGCTTCAAGGTCGAATGTGGCGAACGCACTGCCGCAAATCAAAGCGTCGCAGTAGCCCGATTTGATAATGTTGGACATCGCCCTTCTTGAGTCGTAATCGTAAGCGCAGGCGGTTCCGAGAGCCCAGATTATATTTCCCTCGTCTCTGTCGTATTTCAGAGTGTCGTATAGTTCATCGTAATCTCTCGTCTGAGACGTCTCTCTTGAAAATCCCGAGCGGAAAAGCTCCGCCTCGTCCTCCGACGACGACTCTATTCTGAATGCGTTGGAATGGACATATACTCCTTTTACGCCTTTGTCAAGCCTGCCTGTTACTATCTTGTCCCCGTCCTTTAAATCTGAAAAATCGACTATTTCGGCGTCTCCGTTATCAATTCTGATTGCCGCGTCAGGTCTTGATGACTTGACGAAAGTCCATTTTCCGTTTAATTTCACATATGTTGGAAACGACGCGGTTGAATAAAAATCGTCAGGAAGTTTTCCGGAAACTACTGCGCCTGTCGAAGCGTCCGGCGATGAAAGAAAAGGCTCGGATTCAAAATCCGGTTCTATATAACTTGGTATAGAAAGCATATTATTCCCTCCTGCAAATTAAAAGCAATGTATATTATGCGTTTAAATTTATTATACAATGAATAATATTCAAATTCAATATGACGCGGAACTAATAATTAAATTTTTCCGGATAAATAATTATATTACAATCCGCTATCTAATACAAGGGCTATTTTATCGTTTGCTATTTACGGCAAATTGCATGAATGAATATAAAGCCGTCAATTTTTCGGAAATTTAAAATTAACATTATTTGATATTTATCGGTTAAATTTACTTGACAACAGATTTTTTCGTATTATAATGTTCTTGTACAACAGGGGTGGCTAAATAATGCCTGAGATCATACCCGAAAAAACAGTTCGGTAATGCGAATTGGATGGATATCGGTTTTCCCTGCGTTTTTTTGCCGGGGATTTTTTATTTTCCGAAAAATCAATTAGTAAAGGAGAAAAATTTAAATGAACGCATCTGTTGCAATCCAGGTACTTCCTAAAACCGACTCAACCGAAGAGCTTGTAAGAATAGTTGACGAGGTTATCGCCTATATCAAGTCTACGGGCTATCACTGCTCTGTAGGCCCTTTTGAGACGACTATTGAGGGCGACAATTACGACGACCTTATGGAAATAGTCAAAAATTGTCAGAAAGTAGCTATTAAAGCAGGCTGCAAATCCGTCAGCGCTTATGTTAAAGTGGTCTACGAGCCGGAAGGCGAGATACTTACAATCAACGAGAAAATAGCCAAGCATCATCTCGACGACCTTGAAACTGTCGGTCAGGGCTCGGATCTCGGCCAGTACAGTATCAACTGAAATTTTCAGATGAAAACCGATAAAAAAAACAGGGTTGTCGATTTCATCGCTCCCGTGTCCGCTATCGCCGCGATACTGATTATATGGTATCTTTGCTCCGAAAAGGAAGTTGTGCCGAGGTATATGCTGCCGACGCCGGGCGATGTTCTTAAAGCGTTCGCAGTAAATTTCCCTGTTCTTTTAAATCAGTCTGTCGTCACGCTGCAGGAGGCTGTATACGGTTTGCTTATAGGAATAGTCATAGCATTTATAATGGCGGTTCTTATGGACAGATTTAATTTCGTGTACAAGGCGTTTTATCCGCTTCTTGTAATAAGCCAGACTATACCGACTATCGCAATAGCGCCGCTTCTTGTTCTGTGGATGGGTTTCGGAATGGCGCCGAAGATTACGCTCGTAGTAATAACGACATTTTTTCCGATAACAATAGGTCTTCTCGACGGATACAGAAATATCGATCCGGACGCGGTGAACCTTCTCAGGTCGATGGGCGCGGGCAGAATGAAAATTTTCAGATACGTCAAATTTCCGAGCGCGGTCGAGCCGTTTTTCTCGTCGCTGAAAGTTTCCGCGTCGTATTCTGTAGTCGGAGCAGTCGTGTCGGAATGGCTCGGCGGATTTGAAGGTCTCGGCGTATATATGACAAGAGTCAGAAAAGCTTACGCGTTTGACAAAATGTTCGCCGTGATAATTTTCATCTCTCTTGTCAGTCTTATTTTGATGCTGATTGTTTCAATCATTGAAAAAGTCTCGACGCCGTGGAAAAAGAAAACAGATAAATTATCGAAATAAATTTTTTTGAAAGGATTTACATAAAAATGAAAAAAATCATAAAAATCACAGCTCTTCTGCTGTCGGTCGTTCTCGTGATCGCATCGTTCGCGTCATGCTCTACCGGGGGAAAAGAAGAGGAATCGTCCACGGAAGAGGCATCGTCGTCAAGCGCGTCAGGCGATATGACTGACATAACAGTCTGCCTTGACTGGACGCCTAACACGAACCATACAGGACTTTTTGTCGCCAAGGAAAAGGGATATTACGCCGACGAGGGCCTTAACGTAACAATAGTTCAGCCGCCCGAGAACGGCTCCGTTCAGGCATGCGCCGCTGGTCAGGCTCAGTTTGCGGTAGACGCTCAGGACACTCTCGCCGCCGCGTTCACATCGGACACGCCTCTCGGAGTGGAAGCTGTAGCCGCTTTGATTCAGCACAATACGTCCGGAATCATCTCTAAAAAAGGAGAGGGAATGGATAGACCAAAAGGACTTGAAGGAAAGACTTATCTCACATGGAACAGCCCTATTGAACTCGCCATGATGCAGAACGTAGTTGAATCCGACGGCGGCGACTGGTCAAAGGTCAAGGTAGTTCCCAACGATGTTACGGCTGAAGCCGAGGACGTCGAGGCGAATCCTGATCACGCCATCTGGGTATTCTACGGATGGGGAAAAATCAACGGCGACATAAAACACATCGATACTGATTTCTTCTATTTCAAAGATATTAATCCGGTATTTGACTATTACACGCCGGTTCTGATCGGAAACACCGAGTATATGGAGAAAAATCCCGAGATTACAAAAAAATTCCTCGCGGCTACTGAAAAAGGATACGAATACGCTATATCGGATCCCGACTCCGCCGCAGAAATTCTCGTCAAGGCGGATACAACTCATTCGCTTGACGGCAGCGAGGAACTTGTAAAGGCAAGTCAGGAATATCTCGCGAAAGAATATGTATCAGATGCGAAATCATGGGGCTACATAGATCCTGCAAGATGGAACGCTTTCTATTCGTGGCTTTACACCGAAGGCCTTATAGAAAAAGAACTTCCTGCCGGAACAGGCTTCACGGACGAATATCTTCCTCAGAAGTAATTTTACTGTTCGGCTTGATTTGAAAAGAGCGCCCGCCTTTCGGCGAGGGCGGACCTCTTTTTATTTTTTTGATGAGATTATAAATGGAACAAGCAGTTCTTTCGGCCGAAAATGTTTCGATTTCATTCGGCGAAAACAAGATACTTGAGAATGTCAGCATAAGTCTTTTCGACGGAGAGATAGTAGGGCTTCTCGGAGTATCGGGCGCGGGAAAGACGACGTTATTCAATATCCTGTCGGGAATATACGTTCCCGATTCAGGCAGGGTGACGTTAAACGGCGAAGATGTCACCGGAAAACCGGGCAAGGTCTCTTACATGCTTCAAAAAGACCTTCTTTTTGACTATATGAAGGTTATAGACAATGTATCAATTCCGCTTAAACTGAAAGGGATGAAGAAAAAAGAGGCAAGGGAAAAAGCAGACCCTCTTTTTAAAACATTCGGACTCGACGGATATCAGTACAAATATCCGAACGAAATGTCGGGAGGAATGAGACAGAGAGCAGCGCTGCTCAGAACGTATCTCGCATCCGACGGCGTCGCGCTTCTTGACGAACCGTTCAGCGCGCTTGACACTATCACTAAATCAAAGATGCACACGTGGTATCTCGATATTATGAGCAGGATAAATCTTTCCACGATTTTTATTTCGCACGATATAGGCGAAGCGGTAAAGCTTTCCGACAGAGTGTACATTTTGTCCGGAAGGCCGGGGAAAATAATTGACGAAATAAAAATAGACTGCCCCAAACCTCGTCCTGAAAACTTCGATTTGTCGGATGAATTTCTCGATTATAAGAGAAGAATAGTTAAATCGCTTCACCTTTAAAAAAAAGTTCGCAAAACTTAAAAAAAAGCTTGCATTTAAGCTCTGTTTCTGTTAATATACTAATGTTATCGAGTTATACTGTATGAAAAATGCAGAGGCAAATATTTAGAGTGAGGTGGAAATAGAAATGGCAAAATGTGATGTTTGCGGCAAACAGATTACGTATGGTATCAAAGTGTCCCACTCGCACAGAAGATCCAACAGATCTTGGAAACCCAATGTCAAGAGAGTAAAGGCTATCGTAAACGGTTCTCCCAAGAGAATTTACGTTTGCTCCAGATGCTTAAGATCCGGCAAGGTTACAAGAGCTGTCTGACACTTTAATTTATCGTAAATTGTTTTATACATAATGCCTCGAGAATTAATCGGGGCTTTATTGTGTTTATTTTTGAAAAAAATTTTGACCCATAAAAATGCGCCTCCTAAAGTGTCTAACTTTTGAGGCGCAAATCAATTTTATAAGAGAAGATTTTTTATTGAATTTTATCTTTTAAGCAGGTCTTTTAATTCCTCGTGAGCTTTCAGCACGGAATCCACCTTTGAATTGAAAACCGCCCATTTCTGATTTATTTCAAAATCCGCCTGCGCTTTTAATTTATCCGCTTCTTTATTTGCATTTGATATTATCTCGTCCGATTTTGTCCGGGCTTCGGCAATGACCGTTTCCTTGTCTGCAAACTTTTTATTTACAAGCTGAATGTAATCGTCGGCAGTTTTCTGAGCTGACGCAAAAATATTGTTAATTCTCGCCGCCACGTCTGCAAGAGTGCCCGGCTCCTCGGGAACATCTTCTTTTTTCGCTTCTTTTTCTGTTTCCGACGGTATTTTTACCGGCTCCTCGTTTTCTTCTTTCTTTTTATCGGCAGATTTCAATTCGTCAAGCTCAGATGTGAGTTCTTTTATTTTTTCCTCATATTCTTTCATGCTGACCGTCTGAAAATTTACTACCTGAAGAGTCCTGTCAAGTTTGGTTTTGACGGCGTCCGCTTCGGATACCGAATCTTGAAGAGTCTTGTTTTTTTCTTCCGAATCTGCCAGTTTTTCCTTTGTTTTGCTCAACTCTCCGTTAAGTAGGTTATTTTTGCTCTGAAGCTCGTAAATTATAGTTATCTCTACCGCCTGTAAGTACGCATCAAAGTAGAATGGTGCATCAAACACAAGTGACCGGAACAGGAGGTTGGAGAACTTGTCTGCCACATCAAAGTCTCCCTCTCCAAGTGTCTTATTCAGTCCGTTT
>Ga0256406_1001439_pt1 | contig 38518 bp, 27 predicted proteins | sample RumenRJG_03DNA_FD_185986 | JGI IMG/M metagenome (GOLD analysis project Ga0256406, IMG submission 185986) | Bovine rumen microbial communities from Lethbridge, Alberta, Canada - RJG_03 | ecosystem: Host-associated > Mammals > Digestive system > Stomach > Rumen | place: Canada: Alberta | collected... | reverse complement strand
GGGGTGTTATACGATCATATCTGTTAGGACATGGCAAAAAGCCAGTTTGAACAAGAGAAATCGCATTCTGGGCGGTTTTGACCGCAATGCCCTGAGACTATTAGTAAGGTTGCGGAATTGAGGATATACTAATTTTTTATCAAATCTTTACTACCTATGAAGCAAAACGTAAAAAGAATCGTGCAGACCGCCCTAATGAGCGCATGCTTTATGGCCGGATTCGCACAAAGTACTATTACAGGTACGGTGAAGGACAATAACGGCGACCCACTTATAGGAGCCAGTGTTGTCATCAATGGTTCATCAAAAGGAGCCGTTACCGATCTGGACGGACATTTCACCTTACCAAATGTCCCAGACAATGCTAAAATCAGAATTAGCTATGTTGGCTACAAAGATCGCATCATAGATGCCAAAGGGAAGAGCACTATCGACGTTTCGTTAGATGAGGACAACGCTATGCTAAGCGAACTGGTCGTAGTCGGTTACGGAGTTGTCAAGAAAAGCGACCTTACAGGTGCCGTTTCATCGGTTGGTGGCGATAAGCTCCGTGAACGTTCATCAGCCAACATTATGTCAGCACTTGCCGGACAGATTGCGGGTGTACAGATTCAGCAGGTTCAAGGTGCACCTGGCAGCTCTCCTGCCATAAAGATACGTGGTACATCTACCATCACAGCAGGAACCAACCCTCTGTACGTTATCGATGGTTATCCTATCGAGAACTTCGATATGAGCACTCTTAACCCCGATGACATTGAGAGTATGGAGGTCCTGAAAGATGCTTCATCAGCAGCCATATATGGTAGCCGTGGCGCCAATGGTGTTGTTATGGTAACAACAAAGCAGGGTCAGAGCGGCAAGACTCGTGTCGATGCGAACTTCGAATTCGGCTGGCAAAAGGCTGAGCACACCGTAAAGATGATGGACTCACAGCGCTTCATACAATATTATATTGACGCACACAACAACTCTTACCTCGCTTCAGGCGGTGATCCCAGCGTGCCAAACGCACAACGTCCATTCGAGTTTCAGGTTCCGGAGAAGTTTCTCACCGACCCCGGTTCATTCCCATCAACCGACTGGCAGAATGTTCTTCTGCGCACAGCACCAATGCAGCAGTACCAGCTTTCTGTAAGTGGCGGAAGCGATATAACTAAGTTCCGAATCTCAGGATCTTTTCTCAATCAGGATGGTATCGTAGACCGTTCATTCTACAAGCGCTTCACTATGCGTGCAAACATCACTCACGACATCAACAAGAGTGTCAAGGTAGGAATGAATCTGGCAGGCAGCTACGTTCGTCAGCGCCTATATGGTACCGACGGTAAGGCAGATTGTGTCAGTCTCTCACAGCAGAGCGACCCAATTTTCCCTGTTGTTAACGAGGTCGGAACACTTGGTCCTATCGACCCGAATACAGAGTATCACCAGTATCAGGCTTATGGATTACAGCTCTGGCATCCTTGGGCTGTTACACGTGAGATAAGCAAGAAGGACAAGACCATTAATGGCATGGTAAATGGCTATTTACAGTGGGAAATTATTCCTGACCTATATTTCAAGACCAGTATTAACGGCATGATTAGCGACCGCGACTATAGCGACTTCCGTAACGAAGGACAGAACATGGGTTGGTCTGGAATTCAGATTGCTGAAGGTAATGGCAACACATATCGCACTGTTGACTACCTGTGGGAGAACACTCTTAACTACAGCCATGCTTTTGGTAAGCATGTAATCGGAGCAATGGTGGGTTACACCGCTCAGCGTGATGAATACACAACCGAGACAATGACTTCGCAGAACTTCCCTAACAACATGGTAAAGACTCTTAATGCTGGCAAGCCGGTTTCTGGCGGCACAACAGAGGAGGACTGGAGTCTGCTTTCATGGATCGGGCGTATCAACTATACTTACAACGACCGCTACCTGCTCACTGCAACAATACGTCGTGATGGATGCTCCCGTTTCGGTAAGAACAACCGCTGGGGTACATTCCCTTCAATTTCAGCAGCTTGGAAGATTAAGGACGAGAAGTTCCTTCAGAACGTCGACTGGCTCAGCGCAGCAAAGATTCGCGTCAGCTACGGTGTAACCGGTAATAACCTTATCAACAACTATGGCTCTATCGGTCTGCTGGCTTCCAATCAGTACGCCTTCGGAACATCAGTTGAGCCGGGACTTTATCCGAGCACAATATCTAATCCGGATCTGAAATGGGAGAAAACAGGCCAGTTCGACGTTGGCTTCAACGTTGGTTTGTTCAAGAACCGTATCTACATGGAGGCAGATTACTACAACTCTATCACACGAGATCTTCTGCTTGATGTTCCTGTTCCGGGAACAACTGGTTTCCAGACGCAGCTAACAAACATCGGAAAGGTTCGCAACCGCGGTTTCGAATTCATGATTAACACAAAGAACTTCACCGGTCCGTTCAAGTGGGAAACAACCTTCAACATCTCACTCAACCGCAACAAGGTTCTGAAACTCGGTCCTGATGACTCTCCAATCATGAATACAGAATGGGACGTTACCACAAAGACTGAGGTCGGTAAGCCTATAGCTCAGTACTACGGATATGTATTCGACGGCGTTTACATGACGCAGGACCAGATTGACAACACTCCTCACCACCCAAGTACAACAATCGGCGACCCTATCGTTGTCGATGTTAATAATGACGATAAGATTGATACCAACGACCAAACAGAGATTGGTTGCGCTCAGCCTTCATATCAGTGGGGTCTCTCTAATACATGGAGCTACAAGGGATTCGATCTTACAGTTACTCTTAACGGTTCGGTTGGCAACCGCATTGTCAACAACTCATATCGTTATGAGGGCAACTACAACGGCAACCGTAACGCTTATGCCGATGTTAACTACTGGCGCTCTGCTGAAGAGCCGGGTGATGGCGTTCACTACAAGCCATATCTGAGCTATCCAGGTCTGCAGGGTAAGTTTTCTAACCTATGGGTTGAAGATGCTTCGTTCATGCGTATCGCCAATGTGCGCTTAGCCTACAACTTCCCGAAATCATGGCTCAAGAGCACTCCTATCGAGGCTATCCGCCTGTATCTGAATATCGATAACCTGCATGTATTCACTGACTACAAGAATGGTTACGATCCAGAAGCAAGTACTTACACCAAAGCTCTCTACACTGGTAAGGACTTCGCAGCTTATCCAATGCCCCGAACAATCACCCTTGGAGCAAAGTTCACCTTCTAACCAACAAAAAAAATCTTAATTATGAAATTACATAAAATTTATATTGCCGCACTAACATTGGGCATTGGAGTTTTAGCAACATCATGCTCAGGCGACTTCCTCGACTTGACACCGAAGTCGAACATGAACGAAGAGGACTTCTACAAGACTGCAGAAGATTTCTCAACGGCAAGAGTATCAGCTTACGCTACGTTATACAATGAATATGCACCTGAAAACGGGCTCAGCTTTACAGAGATGATGACCGATGAATGCACTGCATACGAAGGCAAAGTTTTCCTCGAGAGAACTACAGGTTCTAACACCGACGTTATACCATTCGTCAACTACAACTTAGAGCCAAGCAATACAATAGTAAAGCACACATGGCAGACCGCATACAGTGACTTGAATGTCATCAACAAGGCGCTTGACAAGCTAACTGCTTCAACCGATTTCGCCTCTACTCCTACTGGCTTACAGTATCAGGCAGAACTCCGTTTCCTGCGTGCTCTGTATCACTTCAACATGGTTCGCTTGTTCGGTCCTATTCCAATTGTCGATCATTCATTGACCGTTAGTGAGAGCTACGGTGTGCTCCGTTCTCCTGAAGAGGACGTTTACAAATTCATTATTGATGATTTGAACTTCGCAATACAGAATTTGCCACTTCGTTCTGCTGCTACTCAGGGCGGACAGATCACTAAGGGAGCTGCAGAAACCTGTCTTGGAGAGGTATATCTCACACGCGGCGACAAGGCAAAAGCAGCCAGCGTGCTGAAGGATGTCATCAATTCAGGTCAATATCAGCTCGAGCCAAATTATGCAGATTTATGGAACCTCAACAACAAAAACTGCAAAGAGTCAATATTAGAGATTCAGTACGTAGCAGCAGCAGGCCAACCTGCAAGCCCGTATCTTGAGGAATGGGCTCCTTTCGAGAACTTCTCAATCACTGCCCAGGGACATGGGTTAAACCAGGTTACTCAGACTCTCTATGACAGCTACGAAAAAGGCGATCCTCGCCGTGAGGCTTCTATTGCCACATCGTACCCTGACCGGACTGGCAAAACTGTCAGCGCACTATTCGAGAACAAATGGTGGGACCGCAGCTACATCGACAACCACAGTTATTACTATGGCAACAACTTCATCGTTTACCGCTATGCTGACGTGCTTCTTATGTATGCAGAGGCGACAGGCGATGCAAGCTACCTGAATATGGTACGCAAACGTGTTAATCTTCCTGGTTTCGGAGAAGCAGGCTATCCTAGCGACAAGTACCCGACTCTCGACCTTGCCATTGAACACGAGCGCAACGTAGAGCTTGCCCTAGAGTTTCACCGCTGGTTCGATCTGAAGCGTACTGGACGTGCAACAACTGTCCTCTCGGCAGCTAAAGGCAAGAGCATAACTCAGGACATGCTTGTTATGCCGGTGCCATTGGAGGAAATCCAGCACAACCCTGCTCTTACGCAGAACACTTATTATTCGAAGTAAATGTTTAGATACATAGACTCACTTTAACTTGATTGAAGTACGGTGAACTGTCCGGCGGGACATGTTCCCGTACTTTCTCATATAAACAGCTATGACAAACATGAAACGATTACCAACTTTTCTCATTTTCTTGGTTCTAAATTTAGTTTTTGCAGAATCGACAAATGCGCAAGATTCCGCCAAACTTCCTGTAATAGGAGTGTGGCAATGGGACCAACAACACATCGAAGCCAATAATACAAAGGACTATGAACAGCTTATCGACTCGGTAAGTACCAAGTCACCTTATGACATGCTTGTCATTTTCCTAAGGTTCCCCGATTATGAGGTAACATCGGTAAACGTAATAAAAAAAATGAAGTCGCTTAGCGCCTATGCCGAGAAAAAAGGCATAGGGCTCGTTCCTGACTTAGATATTCGAAACGCACGGCACGCATTTATCAAGAAACATCCCGAAGCATTGCAGGAAATGTTACGAATGAAAGAAGTCCAAGCAGGTACGCACCAGGTTATTCTTGAGCCGATATTGATGCGCGACCACTACTCTAGCGGCAACATTCTACCTTATTTTTCACACCAAAGCATACTCCACCGCGTTATTACCTACACCAAAGATAACGATTCAATAGTACCGTCAAGCGTCCGTGACATTACCTCAGAATGTTCAATAGCAAAGTCATCAGCTGACACTCTTGCCATTAACATACCCAATATAGCCACCGGAACTTATGCAATGGTTATCGGAGGTTTCAAACACGACTACCCCGACATTTTCTCACCATGTCTATTATCTTTCCAGCGAAGCATTATGCAATCGTACAAGGGGTTCAAGATTGCAGGAGCATGCAAGGACGAATGGGGATTTCCACCATATTTTCCTCGTTATTTCCGAACAGGTTACATAGATTATTGGTATTCCGAAAGTATGGCGTCAGCATACTATAAGAAATACGGCAGAAAGCTTATTGCAGACATGTTCCTTATGGGCACGGCTCAGAAAGGCAAGACATCCGAACGTAAAAAAATCATAAACGATTATAACGACCTTATCCGCCAGCGCAATGCCGAGATAGAGACCGACTTCTACAATGCGACAAAAGACTATTATGGCAGCAATGCTTTCGTCGCTACACATTCAACATGGTGGCCTTACCCCGACAAAATTGAGATGCGCAAGAATGGTCTGGACTGGTGGGAAGCACGCCGCGACATAGCTCAAAGCGACGAGGTTGTTCCTTTCGCTGTTCGTACATCACTTGCAAAGAAATGGGGCTCTAAGGTGTGGTACAACCAGTATTACAAGAACGATCTCCACATGCAGTTATGGAGTTCGGCACTTGCCGGTGGCAGAATAGACTATCTCGACTTTACACAACTTGCTGGCAAAAAACTAAATGAAGCCGAAAAGAAAATTCATTTACTGAATTTCGCAACTACAGCCCCCCTCGATTGCCGTGTGGCAGTGGTTTTTGGTTACCATACTGCTACGAACTGGGCATCGAGAGGATATGATGACACAGGCATGGCTGTGGCAGATGCCTTATGGAGCTCTGGTTATGCAGCCGACCTCATACCGTCCTACGAAATAGAGAACGGTAGCCTCAAAATAACCGCCAATGGCAAAGTTCAGTACGGGAAACAGCTGTACGATGCCGTGGTTTACTATCATCCGGATGGTGAGATCCCATCCGTCCGCAACTTCTTTGCCTCCGCCAGTGGAACTAAAATATTTACCACCGAAGGCGAACTAGCAGACAACAATATGCTCATTCAACATGTATTGAACTACATGCATAACCACAGCATGCAGACCATAACACCTTGTTCGGGCATACTTGATAATTCATGGTTCGGACTTCGCGACTTCAATCACATATCTGTAATGCCAGGTCTCGACGGCATGAGCCGCATGATGGACGGTGGAATTCTCAAAATTGCTGCTGTCAACGATGTGAGCGGCGATACTATCGGCAATTTCACAGTCGACGGAAAGCAAGTATCCGTAGATGCTAAGGGACTCGTTTACGTCCGTTTCGACAGCAAAGGGAATCTTGTTTCTATGGCAGCTGGCGACATGAAGAACTTTAAAGCCGGAGGATTAGCATTAACACTACCCTACCGGATGAATATCGCACTCCGAAAAAATACCACAGGTCAGTGGGAAGGTGAAATCCAAACGAACTCCATTCCTGATGAATTAAAAGCGATAACGAACAAATGGGAAACCGTAAAATAACATCAGAAATTATGAAAACACTCAATAAACTCTTTACAGCCATTATCCTTCTGCTTGGCTTTACCACGGCAACGGCGCAGAAGCTCAATTTCGGCGACCAGGGCGACGGCACCTACAAGAACCCTATCCTGCCTGCCGATTATTCCGACCCGGATGTCATCCGTGTCGGTAGCCATTACTACATGGTGGCAAGCGATTTCCATTTCATCGGCATGCAAGTACTAGAATCCGAAGACTTAGTCAACTGGCGGCTCATCAGCCAGATATACGACAAATTTGATCTACCTGGATGGGAAGGCAACAACCACTATGGCGGAGGCTCTTGGGCACCAAGCATACGGTTTCACGACGGCAAGTTCTGGGTTTACTTCTGCACTATTGACGACGGATTGATGATGAGCAATGCCACCGATCCACACGGTCCTTGGACTCCGCTTTACTGCGTTAAGAAGATTCCGAAATGGGAAGACCCATGTCCGTTCTGGGACGACGACGGTCAGGCTTATCTCGGGCACAGCGTACATCGAGCCGGTCCTATCATAATACACAAAATGTCAGCCGACGGAAAAGAACTTCTTGACACTGGCGTTACGGTATACCGGGGACCCGTTGCGGAAGGCACAAAGATAATGAAACGTAACGGTTGGTACTATCTTATAATACCTGAAGGCGGCGTTGGACAAGGCTGGCAGACTTGTCTCCGCTCACGCAGCATCTACGGACCTTATGAGCGCCGTATCGTTCTTGAGCAAGGGTCGACCAATGTCAATGGACCTCATCAGGGCGGGCTGGTTGACAGTCCCGACGGCAAATGGTGGTTTATACACTTCCAAGAGACGAATCCACTAGGACGGATAGTACATCTTGAACCTGCCGAATGGGATGACGACTGGCTGAAGATTGGCGTCGACAAGGACGGCAACGGTATTGGCGAGCCTGTCGATGTCTGGCAAAAGCCAAATAACCTGTCGAATCCTATACTGCCGGCCACATCGGATGAATTCAACACAACACTCGGACTGCAATGGCAATGGAACCACAACCCGCACAATGACTATTGGAGTCTGACCGAGAACAAAGGATTCCTGACCATTAAAGCAGAGCCAGCAGATGACTTGAAGTCAGCCCACAACATGCTCACACAGAAGATTATGGGCTACAAAAGCACAGCAACAACTACCGTAGATGCTACAAACATTGGCAACGCCTATGCCGGGTTACTCTGCATTGGCAAAGAGTTCCGGGGCATTGGAATTTGTCGTGGCGGCATATACGTTGAGGAAAACGGACAACGGCGCATTGTTCAGGCGGGACAGTTTAAGAAAGTCCGTTTCCGCCTGAATATCGACACTAATGCCAATGCGTTCCGTCTTGCATACAACACCAATAACGACGAAAGCCGATGGACTTATGTCGGCGAGGCTTTCCCGATGAAGAACGGCTACTGGAAGGGCGCAAGAACCGGTGTATACTGCTATGGCAATGATGGCAAGGGACTATTCGATTACTTCCACTACGACATTGAAAAATAAATAGGAAAAACGCTTTTAAAAGGCACATCACGAAACTAAAAGATCTAACAATATGAACAACAGAAAACTATTGTCAGCTGTCGCAGCGCTGCTAATCTCGACAACAATACTGCAAGCCAAGGACTACATTATAACCGAATACGGAGCCGCCAACGACACCACCAAGCTCAGCACCGAGGCGATACAGCATGCCATCGACGACTGCTCGAAAGCCGGAGGCGGACGGGTTGTTGTCCCTACAGGCAACTACAAAACTGGAACAATTATCCTGAAGAGCCACGTCGAGCTCTATCTCGAGCATGGGGCAACACTCTTTGGCAGCACACAACTGAAAGACTACAAGAGGCTTAAGCCCAACTATCTGTCCCTTCGCACGCAAACCGAGACAATACAACTCATCTATGCTGCCGAAGCCGACGACATAGCGATAACAGGAAGTGGAACCATTGACGGGCGTGGCAAGGGGTTTGCCAAGCTATCATGGAACGATGAAGGCATTACCCGCCCGCACCTGCTCCGTTTCATCGACTGCCGTGACGTAACCGTCGAGGGCATAACACTGCGCAACTCGGGTTGCTGGATGCAGCACTATCTTGCCTGTGACCGCGTGAAGATTCACGGAATAAAGATTTTCAACCGCAATAACTACAACAACGATGCCCTCGACCTCGATGGATGCCACGACGTTGTAGTCTCCGACATCATTGCCGACAGCGACGACGACGGTTTAACTCTTAAGAGCACATCGCCACGGATGTGCGAGAACATAAACATCACAAACTGCGTGGTGAGCAGCCATTGCAACGCCATAAAGCTCGGAACCGAGACCAACGGCGGATTCCGCAACATCAACATCCACGGAATGGTCGTCAAGCCAAGTGCTGACCAGAGCAGCCAGTACTTCGGGAAGAAGCGTGGTATATGTGGCATTGCGCTGGAGATTGTCGACGGCGGTACACTTGAAAACGTCAACGTAAGCGACATAACTATAACCGGAACAGAATCGCCTATATTCGTCCGCCTTGCCAACCGTGCCCGCGGTTACTACGAAGGACAGGTCATTGACAGTATAGGCAAGCTCTGCGACGTCTCGCTGTCGAACATCCGCATTACCGACGCAGGCTCCTACGGTTGTTCAATAACCGGTCTGCCGGGTCATCCTGTCGAGAACATCACGCTCGACAACATTCTCCTGAGCCATGAAGGCGGCGGAAAGAACTGCCCTGTTCCTACCGACGAGAAGGAAAAGGAATATCCCGAGGCAACGATGTGGGGACCATTCCCTGCCAAAGGATTCTTCGTTCACCACGCCCGCAACATCAAGTTCAACAATGTCGAGATACGCACCACATCGCCGGATGAGCGTCCAGATTACGTGAAAGTAGATGTAGAATAACTTATTGTAAAAATAGAATTAAAAGGCGAATCTATGCGTCAGAAGAGAAGAAAATAATTAACTTTGCAACCAAAAACAAGATTATAAACTATAAAAACAACACGACTATGAAAGAACAGGTATTACAGGCAATGCGTGAGGCTGGCAAGCCGGTTTCAGCAGGTGAGGTAACAAAGGCTCTTGGAGCAGACCGCAAGGAAGTTGACAAGGCTTTCGCTCAACTCAAGAAGGAGGGTGCTATCGTTTCTCCGGTTCGCTGCAAATGGGCTCCGGCTGAGTAAGAAGAGATTTTTAAAGTCCCCGCCAGCCTCCTGATTATAGAAGGTCCGGCGGGGACTTTTGCGTTTATATTTGATGTTATTCTGTTAGAACGACATCATGAAATTGAATCGGATACCCCACTCGTCGGCTTTAGGAAGATCGGTGTAAGTCAGACGGCGGACATACTCAACACCAAAGAACTTGAAGATGTTGTGGATACCGACAATGGCTTCCCAGTAAGGCTGATTCGACATAACATGCGACTCCTCCGGGAACTGGAACAATACCGGGTCATTAGGGTTCTTGAACGGATTGTTCTTATCAGTAAGATGTCCCCACATTCCCTTGATTCCGATGAACTCACGCCACTTCAGTTTCTTGATGAGCGGTATGCGGTTGAACAGCTTTCCGTTGAGATCCCAGAGGGCACTCCAGTAAACATAGCGGTCGTTGAGGAACTCCATGTTACGCATGAGGTTGAATGTCTCATCATTGACATCATTGAAATAGGTAAGGCTAACCGGCGGCATACAGAGCAACGGGAACGGAACCTTGTTCCACTGGGCACGTCCGATGACATGCAGGTTGATGTAGCCCCATGAGCCAAGCCACTGGCGCTTGTAGAGTTTCACCTCAGTAACATTCGAGTTATAGTCGCCACCGAGGAAACCCTTGACACCCATAGTGTGGGTAATGTCGAACTCAGGAGCGTCGAGGTTCACCGGATAACGGCGCTGCTTGGTATTGATGTACGTCTGGTTAGGACAATAGCCAAGGGTAGCGCTGAGCTCCGAAGTATGAATCCTTCTTATCTCCGGATAAACGCCGTCAGCATTAGGAGTTGCCGTTACCGGGATGAAATGCAGATCGCCGGTCGGGCGGTCATTCTCAATATTGATGGAAGCCGTGTAGTTGAGTCCCCACTCCGTCTCATACTTGAACTCCAGTTTATGGCTGGAATAGTAGTACATCTGCCTTACGCTCTGCGTGCGGAATGACTCAAAGACATTATCCTTATTGTTGGTAAGGTACTTGTCGGCAGGCGACATCAGGTCGTAAGTGTCATAGAGAGTGAGCGAACGGATAGGGAATTCGAACGGCGAGTTCTCCTTCTTGTTGAACGACCATGTCAGCTCAGTTCCATAATACCACTTATGACTGTCTGTACCGTAGGCTCCGAATCCCTTAAGGAAGAAGTGCGGATTGAGCGCAGCCATTGTCCTGCCACTCAGGCGGAGACGGTAGCCATCGACAAAGTTGTGTGAAATGATTGTATTCACAGGTCCGATGTCGAACTTACTGCGGTTTCCCGGCTTGCTGGTCTCAACAAAGTTCTCGGCGAACATCTTCAAGATGAGCTGGGCCCAACCGAAGTTCTTGCTCTTGGTCAGACGATAGACGAAGTAGTCCATATTGCTCTCACCACGAGTGAGCGGCATTGTTCGGGTCGCGTCCCAGTACTCGTCACTGCGGATTCGAGCGCTAGGCTGTTCCTTCGTAGGCGCCTTGCCCTTCAGTAGGCGTGGCGGATTGTCATTGACAAATGAGAAGTTGCCATAAGTAGTCTTACGCGTCACGACCAGTCTAGGGATGAGCGCGATGAGCTTCATGTCGGCAGTCATCTCGTCACGGTCGAGCACCCATGAGCCGTTAGGCAACTTCGAGAACGACTGGGTGACAGTCATGTTGTCGACGAAGTTGACATCGCTCTTCTTAGGCAGCACCAGTTCACAATACTTCACCTGAACGGCTGTATCCTTGGTGATATAGAGCTGTCCCTTGAAACCGAAGTCCTGCTGGTTAGCCGGGTAGAAAAGTACCTGATAGCAGGAGTCACCCTTATAGACGACAGAGTCCTGAATGAAGAAATGATAGAACGAGATAGCCGTCCTGCCGATAGGGCTTGGGAACGGATACTGCATCAGACGGATGTAATCGTCATAGATGTTCACGTCCTGGAAGACCTCTTTCAGCATGGTGTTGACCATCTCTCCGGTCTGGAATATCTTGTTTACACCGGCACTGCGCTGTCCGTCGAGCACATCGAGTTCACGACGCGGCGACTTGCGGAAGATATGTTTCGTGACGGTCTCGTCGACAGTAAGCGGCAGGATGAGCTTCGTTGTGTCGATAGGCGAAGTCTCAACATGGTCGAGATACCACGGCTTACGCTTATGCTTCAGGGTATCGATATTGTCCTGTGAGAGGGTAATCTTCTGATACTTAGTGAATTCATAGTATGGCAGAAGATGCAGGTCGGTCTGCTTCTTGTGCTCTATAACACGCCGCATAAGGGCAACGGCAGGATTGTCCTTACGGCGGTAACGGCGGCGTTTGCCCTTGACCGTTACAGAGGCGAGACTAGTCTCATTCGACTTTAAGCTCACTTCGAAATAATCGTCCGACGGAAGTTCTATCGTCCGCTTCTCATATCCGACACTGCTTATGGTTATGTGCTTGCCGGGATTCTTAGGCAGGACGAAATTACCGTCTTCATCGCAACTGATGTTCAGATTCCTCTCCACGAGGTGAATATTGGCGTAAGGTATACCAAGACCGTCGTCTTTATCGGTAACCTTGCCTTTAGTCTGCGCCAATGCAGGCATCAAGGCTGTCATGAACATCAGTAGAAGTAAAATTTTCTTCATAAAAGTTATCTGCTGAAAAACAATCTAGATGTGTTTATTTGTTATCCTTAATTCTGTTTAGTATGTCCGTACACAAGCTCTCGTGACGGTAGTTCATATATTTAGCCAGTCCTGACATGATGACGATCTCGAATATAAAGTAAGCCCAAGGCAGGTCGAGAAGGCACATTATGTAAAGAACCGCAGCACGTGTGTTGAATGTCAGTATGTTAGCCAGTGTCATCAAAGGCAATGAGCGGCGGCGGAATTCCTTCTTGATGTCGTCAGGCACCTTGTCGGGAGAGCCATATTTGGCTATCAGGGCATCCTTCATTTCCTGGAACCGAGGAGTCCGGCGCTCCTGCTTAGCCGTGTAGCTGATGTATGTCTTCAGGAAAGCCTTCCACAGGAAGTTGCCTTTCCATGGTGTTGTGTCATAGATTTTCTGCTGCTGTGCCGATGTGTCGAGCTCACTGCCGGCCTCTCCTTTGACAACGAAGAGGTGAATCTGGCGGTAGTAGTCAGCCAGAGCGCACTGCCCGCTATGGCAGACAAAGCCTGAGAAGAGGCAAGCCAGGAAGAGCGTTCCGGTGAAAATCCAAGTATTTGCAGGGTTGTCCTCAATGCCCATCCACTGGAATTCTATTGAATGGTGATAATAGAAACGGATGACGAGAGCCAGATAGATAGGGATAAACCACACCTCACTTGCGGCACCGTCGAGTATTCGTCCGAGCTGAGTCTTATGATTAGTCATTCGGGCAAGCTGTCCGTCGGCACTGTCGAGGAAGTCGGCTACGGCAAGCATAACCACAGCCGTGATGTTCATTCCCAGTCCGTAGGTGCCGCAATAGCGGTAGCTGCCACTGGCAAAGAAGATTGCTGACGCCGCACCGATAATCATCGAGAGAATCGTTACAGCGTTTGGGGTGAAGTGAATCTTATTGAAGAATACGGCAAACAGATAGCCGATAGGGCGTGTCCACACCTTATCGAGCCATTCCTCGGTATCCGATGACTTGAAAGTCGACTGATACTCAGCTACAAAAGAATTCTTATTGTCTTTCCGTTCCATTACCTTTTTTTTATATAACTATGTTCAATGTGACGACTTATGGATCTGCATGAGCAGCAATCCAAAGGCGTCCCAGATAATTTCTCTCAACCGGCAGACTATGCTTACAGCCATACCGATGCCAGATGTCAGTCCGAACACTGTCACGGCAAGGGCGTAACCGCCCTCACGGGTACCGAGCTGCATAGGGATGAAGCCCAGAATATTGGCGAACAGCGACGTGAAGGCGAGTATCAGGAAACTATGGAGGAAGAGCAGCAGATGACCACCCAGTCCTGTTCCTGAAGCTACGCCGAGCGACAAGAGGATGAAGAACACCTCGAAACTCTGCAGAATGCGCTCGCTGAACTCCAGCAGGAAGCTCTTTCGGAACACCTTCGGGTTCTGTCCGCGCAGCTGGCTTATCTGCGCGTCGATGTTGTGGATAGCCTCGCCGTGCTTTTCCTCCATCCGGCGCGACCAGCGTTTCAACCCCGGCAGATGACCTGTTACGTGGAGCATCTTCAGCACGAAGCCGTTGCGATAGCCCTTGCGGAAGACGTAAATGCCGGCATAGCTGAACAATGCACCAAATGCAAGAACTATGCCAAGTGGGACATTCATCTCGTCGAGACCGAGGCAGGCGAGAATGACATAGAGTACAGCCGCCGTAAACCAGAACCAGAAGTGGGTGTAAATGTGCGTCATGGTGAAGAGCAGGACCGACGATGTAGCACGCTGGGTCCCTACCCTCTCCTTCAGTTCCACTATCTTGTAAGGCTCGCTTCCCAGCAAGCCCATCGGCGTGAGGCTGTTGAGGGCAAATCCGGTGATACTCCACTTATAAATCATTCCCAGTCCGACGTTGCACGGTCCCTGACCACGAAGGATGATAAGCCACACGTAAGCACTTATAAGATAGAGCGGTGCCCACATCAGGAGTACTGCTATCGGCAGCCACCATGTGCCGAAAAGCGTATTGCGAATCTGTTCCCAAGTAACATGGAAAGAGAATATCATTATTACTATTGAGACCAATCCGAGGGCAAACATTGCCATCTTGAATACAGTCTCACCAGAGAATCGCCTGCTTTTTTCTCTCTCCATAATGTCAATATAATTCCATTTTGCCCACCAAGGGCAGTTATCCTTTTAACCTATTGAATATTAAGCAGTTTGTAAAAGATACCTTTTTACGTTCTAAAAGATGCCTTTTTACGTTCTAAAAGATACCTTTTTACGTTCTAAAAGATACACTTTTACAAACTGTTTGACGGTCTTTTGCAATGCGTTTGACCATCAGATGTATTTCTGTTTAACTTTTTCTCGTGTTGGAAGAGGAGACTTCGTTAGTCTATTTCCTCATCTGCCTCATAGCCGCCCATCTCACGAATGGCGTTCTTGAGCATAACGTACTGGTCGAAGAGGTTGTTGACAGCTTCCTCGCCCTTAGTGTAATCGTGCATAGGGCTCTTGAGGAAGAAGCTCAGGAATCGCTGTATGCCATAGCGTCCGGCACGTGCGGCAAGGTCCATGAGCAGTGTCAGGTCGAGCAGCAGCGGTGCGGCGAGGATTGAGTCACGGCAGAGGAAGTTGATCTTGATCTGCATCGGGTAGCCCATCCAGCCGAAGATGTCGATGTTGTCCCAGCCTTCCTTGTTGTCGTTGCGTGGCGGATAATAGTTGATGCGAACCTTGTGGTAGATGTTGCCATAGAGGTCCGGCTGGTCTTCCTTGCGGAGGATTGTCTCGAGAGTAGAGAGCTTTGACACCTCCTTGGTATGGAAGTTTGCCGGCTCGTCGAGTACAAGTCCGTCACGGTTGCCGAGGATGTTGGTCGAGAACCAGCCGTTCAGTCCGAGGTTGCGAACCTTCAGAATAGGAGCAAAACCACTCTTGACGAGGGTCTGGCCGGTCTTGAAGTCCTTGCCTGCGATAGGCATCTTGACCTTCTCGGCAAGTTCCCACATAGCCGGAATGTCGACTGTGGTGTTAGGAGCGCCCATGATGAATGGTGCGCCTTCGGTAAGTGCTGCGTAAGCATAGCACATTGACGGAGCAATATGCTCACGGTCGTCGTCCTTCATTGCCTTCTCCAGAGCGTCGAGAGTGCCGTGGTACTGCTCGTTATATGGTACGTAAATCTCGGTTGATGCAGCCCAGATAACGACGATGCGCGCGCAGTTGTTCTCCTTCTTGAAGTTGCGGATGTCTTCCTTCAGAGCCTGAACCATGTCCCAGCGGGTCTTGCAGTCCTTGACGTTGTCGCCGTCGAGGCGCTTAGCGTAGTTCTTGTCGAACGCAGCCTTCATTGGCTTGATAGCCTCGAGCTCGTCGCGGACAGGCTCAATATCCTTTGCTTTCAGTACCTCGGCATAGACTGCTGCCTGATAGGCATTCTGTGGATAAACATCCCATGTACCGAAGACGATGTCGTTGAGGTCGGCAAGTGGCACAATGTCTTTATAGTGGAGATACTGCTTGTCCTTGCCACGTCCAACACGAATCTTGTCATATTGGGTCATTGAGCCGATTGGCTTCGTAAGTCCCTTACGGGTCATCAATACACCGGTCATAAAGGTTGTTGCTACTGCGCCACAACCTACAACCATGATACCCAGCTTTCCATCAGCTGGCTTTACGTTTGTTGCTTTCATTTTATTGTAGAGTTTTTAGACTTGGTATCTATAATTTCTTTAATCGATTAATTGCTTCCTTTTGCTTAATGTATATACACTTTCAGATAGAACTCTCCGCTTTTTATGAAATGTTCTATAACGAAGAAAAAATGTTCCATTTTGGAAACCCAAGTAGTTAAATCGAGTTTTCAAGTGCAAAGGTATACTTTATTTTTCTATGTTCAACACATTTATTGTCTTATTTAACAGCATTTAAATATATTAATTACTTCAAAATAAGTACCATACCGGGTCGAAGGCCTTGTCTGTCCTTTTCCCACCGAAACAGAAGGCTGTCTGAATCCACAACCCGATGTAGATACTGGCTATATCGTGAATGCTGCAACCCATAGTCATTATCCTTACATAGCCGTTGAGAGGGTAATGGCAAAGAAGATACACGCCAGCAGGTAAGGGATGATAAACAGGACGAATGTTCCGTAATCGCCCATCTTCGGCAGTTATGTCCGCCGTCTGTTCGGAGTTTCGCCAACACAATTGCGAAACCAGATAGCCAAAGACTGATTGTTTATTGATAAAAGAAACGCTCTTCCAAGCCGAAACAGAACTGTTCTTTGTCGGTCTGAAAGAGCGCTTTATATAAAGATAAACCGTATTTTACTTTATGATACCCTGTTCAACGAATATCTTCTTAAGACGCTGAACACCGGCCTCGACCTGCTCCTCAGTGTGAGTAGCCATCAGAGCGAAGCGAACCAGAGTATCCTGCGGAGCGCATGCCGGCGGGATAACCGGATTGATGAATACACCGGCATCGTATGCAAGTTTTGTTACAAGGAATGTCTTGTTGATGTCGCGGACATACAACGGAATGATTGGGCTCTCAGTATCACCAATCTCAAATCCTTCCTCACGGAAACGCTTAAGCGCATACTTGGTGACATCCCACAAATGCTGCTGGCGCTCAGGCTCAGTCTTGATAATATGGAGAGCCTCCATAGCTGCTGCAGTAGCTGCAGGTGTGTCACTAGCCGAGAAGATATATGTGCGGCAAGTGTGGCGAATATAGTTGATAGTGTCCCTGTCGCCGGCAATGAAACCACCGACAGAAGCAAGACTCTTAGAGAATGTTCCCATGATAAGGTCGACATCGTCAGTTACACCGAAGTAATCGCAAACTCCCCTGCCCTGCTTGCCGAAGACACCCAGTCCGTGAGCCTCGTCGACCATCAGTGAGCAGTTGTACTTCTTCTTAAGTTCAACAATTTCAGGAAGCTTAGCCAAATCGCCTTCCATAGAGAAGACACCGTCAACGACAATCAGCTTCACAGCATCATGAGGAAGTTTCTGGAGCACACGCTCAAGGTCTTCCATGTCGTTGTGCTTGTAGTGCAATGATGTAGCAAAACTCAAACGGCGTCCGTCGACGATACTGGCATGGTCGCGATCATCACAAATGATATAATCGCCACGGCCGACAACTGACGGGATAACGCCTGAATTAACTGCGAATCCCATAGAGAAGCATAACGCATCGTCCTTGTGCTCAAACTCTGCAAGCTCTTTCTCCAACCGGACATGAATGTCGAGCGTTCCGTTGAGGAAGCGGCTGCCTGCGCAACCCGAGCCATACTTGTCGAGGGCTGCCTTGGCTGCGTCGATGACGCGCTGGTCGTTTGTAAGTCCTGTGTAAGCATTGGAACCGAACATCAGAATCTTATGTCCATTAATGTCGGTGACCTCTGTACTTTGCTTGCTTGTAATTTCCCGGAAATAGGGATATACACCAGCCTTCATAAATTTCTGAGGCTCGCGGTAATTCTTATACCTTTCTTGTAATTGTCCCATTATATTAAATAAATAGGTGTAACTCTGAGGTTACAATTCAGTTAGGCTGCAAAGGTACAAAATCTTTGTTATATTTCCCAAACTTTTTTGAGAAATATTGAACAAAGGTTATTTTTTAGTATGGACAACACTGGTTTTTCATACAAAATACGTACCTTTGTAAACCAAAGCTATTACGTTTACCAATACGTTGAGAACTCTATGAAGCACATAACATTCATTCTGAATCCTATTTCCGGCACCGTCAGCAAGTCGGGCATCCCGGCACTTATCGACAAGTATCTGGACAAGTCGAAATACACATATTCCATCGAGAAGACTGAATATGCCGGTCATGGCACCGAGCTTGCCCGTCAGGCAGCTTTCCGTGGCGACGATATAGTAGTTGCGATAGGCGGCGACGGAACAGTCAACGAGGTCGGCAAAGCCCTTATCCATACCGATACAGCCCTGGGAGTGCTGCCATGCGGCTCGGGAAACGGACTTGCCCGCCACCTGATGATTCCCATGGATCCGGTGAGAGCAATAGAAGTGCTCAACGAAGGTGAGATACACGACCTCGACTATGGCACCATCAACGCCATGCCATTCTTCTGCACTTGCGGCATGGGATTCGATGCTTTCATAAGCATGAAGTTTGCCGAGGCCGGTAAACGTGGTCCGATCACTTACGTACAGAAGGTTCTTGAGGAGGGTCTGCGTTATAAGCCGGAGACTTACGAGATAATTGACAAGGACGGCTCAAGCCACTACAAGGCTTTCCTGATTAGTGTGGCAAACGCGTCACAATATGGCAACAATGCCTTTATAGCTCCGCAAGCGTCAATGAGCGACGGTCAGCTCGACGTGATAATCATGGAGCCTTTCGATGTGCTTGAGGCTCCGCAGGTAGCTCTGGAGCTGTTCAATAAGACTCTGGACAAGAACACTAAGATTAAGACTTTCAAGACTGAGCGGATAGTTATCCATCGCTCTGAGCCCGGACTGATACACTTCGACGGCGACCCGACAATGACCGGAGCCGACGTTGAGATCGACGTACATAAGGACGGAATAAAGATTGTCGTCAACAAGAACGCCAACAAGAGCTCACGGCAGCCTAACGCACTGCAGAACGCATTCTCTGAGTTCTTCTATGACATCGACAGTCTGCGCTCAACTATTGTCGCCCAGAGCAAACGCCTTCAGGAAGTTATCCGCCACTCATTACCGATTTAGATGTTTACATTCAAGCAATTCAGCGTTGACGATGCGCTTACCGCCATGAAGGTCGGCACCGACGGAGTGCTTCTCGGAGCGTGGGCAGCAGGCGGAAAGCGCATTCTCGACATCGGGACGGGCAGCGGGCTCATTGCATTGATGATGGCTCAGCGGTTTCCCGAGGCTGAGATTGTCGGCATCGACATTGACGAGGACGCATGCCGACAGGCACGGATGAACGCTGACTCGTCGCCTTTCGGCAATAGAATAACCATAGTTCACGCCTCTCTTCAGGACTATGTCAAGACCATTCCCGGTGCTTCTTTTGACTCTATAGTCAGCAATCCGCCTTACTTTCAAAATTCTTTAAAGTCACCCGACAGCAAGCGGACTTCCGCAAGGCACAACGATTCATTGTCATTCCGTGACCTTATAACCGGTTCCAAGGCTCTGTTAAAGCATGATTGTACACTGTCCATAATTGGTCCGGACACTGCGAAAAACGATATTGAGTCAGAAGCCATAATCAACGGAATGACAGTAAGTAATATCGTCAGACTGAAGACAAAATCAACAAAGCAGCCAAGCCGGTTTATGATGCAGATTGTCAATGGATTCACCAATGAGTTTTCCAACACGACAGAAGTACTGAATGAAGCCGACGGCTCCCGTTCGGAATGGTATCATGAGTTGACGAAAAATTTTTATATAAAGTAGTTCTTGTTCATTATCAGTCAAACAACGTCCGACCAACCAAAGGTTATTCAATGAATTATATTTACACGCATTGCAACGGGTACCAAATCAGAGCGTAAGAAGATACCGTTTTAGCTCCTAATCGGGTATCTTTTACAGCATAATCGGGTATCTTTTACAACACAGTTTGGTACGGTTCTGTAATTAGCTATGATTCAGTCAGTTACAAAGCCGATATTTATCAGTCAACAACCATTGCAAAGAATCAAAATAATTAACATTGGGGAATGGCTTGTCAGTATACATCTTCAATTTTAAACTTTTATAAGCAACAAAGGGGCGGTATTCGGTTTTTTATTTGTAACTTTGCACGTTCAAAACAAGATTGTATATATAATCAGACCAGTAAGAAATCAGATAAACTAAATGCAGAAAAGACAAAGCATTCAGATGATAGCCGACTATGACGGCGACGTGAAAGACCTGTTCGACGTTAAAGTCGACGGCGAGGTGCCGGTTCTTGCTACCCGCAACGTTGTGCTCTTCCCCGGTGTCGTCACCCCGGTACTCATTGGCCGCAAGAAGAGCGCGGCACTCATCCGCAAGGCTTCAAAGGACGACAGTCTCGTGTTCGCCGTGTTCAACCAGAAGGACGAAAGCGTTGTCGAACCTACTGAGAAGGACTTGAATCATACAGGTGTCCTTGCCCGTCTGGTAAGGGTCATAAACATCCCGGGAGAAGAGAATTCTCAGACTGCCATCATTCAGGCTATGGGACGTTGCAAGCTCGAGAAGATTACCAAGAAGCGCAACTACCTCTCAGGAAAGGTGTCGTCATTTCCCGAAGAATATCCCGATGAGGCCGATGTTGAATGGCAGACGGCTCTCAACGACCTTGCCCGCGTCACATCGGACTATATCCACAAGAGCGACGAACTGCCCGACGAGGCTGAATATGGATTCCGCAATATCAGCAACCCGGTAATCAGGGTTAACTATACTTGTTCGACTCTGCCTCTGAGCACAGCCGACAAAATGCGTCTCCTCGACATCGACAATGTCAAGGACCGCCTCTTCGAACTGCTCAAGGTAATGAGCCGTGAGAACCAGTTGCTCAACCTGATGATGAACATCCGCATGAAGACTCATCAGGACCTTGACGAGCAGCAGCGCGACTACTTCCTTCACCAACAGATAAAGAACATCAAGGAGGAACTTGGCGATGAGGACGGCAGCCCTGAGCGCAAGGAACTCATGAAAAAGGCGAAGACCAAGAAGTGGTCGAAGGAGGTCAAGGATGTGTTCGACAAGGAAGTCTCAAAGCTTGAGGCGCTGAACCCTCAGAGCCCTGACTACAGCATCCAGATGACCTACTTGCAGACGATGGTTTCTCTGCCGTGGAATGAGTACACCGAGGACGACCTTGACCTGCACCGTGCGCAGAGGATTCTCGACCGTGACCACTACGGAATGGAAAAAGTGAAGGAACGCATTCTGGAGTACATAGCCGTCCTTCAACTCAAAGGCGACCTCAAGAGCCCTATCCTTTGTCTGTACGGTCCTCCCGGAGTTGGCAAGACTTCGCTGGGCAAGAGCATTGCCGAGGCATTGAACCGCAAGTATGTCCGCATTTCACTTGGCGGACTCCACGACGAAGCCGAGATACGTGGTCATCGCCGCACCTACATCGGAGCCATGCCGGGACGTATCATCAAGAGCATTCAGAAGGCTGGTTCCAGCAACCCGGTGTTCATCCTCGACGAAATCGACAAGGTCACCCAGGCAACTATCAACGGTGACCCGGCATCGGCTTTGCTGGAGGTTCTCGACCCGGAACAGAACAACGCTTTCCACGACAACTACCTCGATGTCGACTTCGACCTGTCGCACGTAATGTTCATAGCTACCGCCAACGACCTCAACACCATTCCGCGTCCATTGCTCGACCGAATGGAAATCATTGAGCTTAGTGGCTACATCACTGAGGAGAAAGTCGAGATTGCCAAGCGCCATCTTGTTCCACGTGAGCTTTCGAACAACGGACTCGACAAGATTACCCCTAAAATTTCATTCACGAAGAAAGCCCTCGAGAAAATCATCGAGAACTACACCCGTGAAAGCGGTGTGCGCCAGCTTGAGAAACAGATAAACAAGGCTTTGCGTAAGATGGCTTATCAAAAGGCTCTGGACGGCACACTGGAGTACCACAGCGTAACTCCCGACAAGCTTGAATCGCTTCTCGGCAAGCAGCCTTTCTACCGTGATATCTATCAGGGCAACGACTATGCCGGCGTTGTCACGGGTCTGGCATGGACTAGCGTGGGCGGAGAGATTCTGTTCATTGAGACTTCGCTGTCGAAAGGAAAAGGCAGCAAGCTCACTCTGACGGGAAACCTCGGCGACGTGATGAAAGAGAGTGCCGTCATTGCGCTGGAATATGTGAAGGCGCATGCCGACTCACTTGGCATCGACTACCGCATATTCGAGCAATGGAACATTCACATCCATGTGCCTGAAGGCGCCACACCGAAGGACGGACCGTCGGCTGGTATAACCATCGCGACATCTATCGCCTCGGCTGTCACCCAGAGGAAAGTCCGCAAGAACACGGCTATGACCGGCGAGATAACCCTCCGCGGAAAGGTAATGCCTGTCGGCGGAATCAAGGAGAAGATACTTGCTGCAAAGCGGGCGGGCATAACCGACATCGTCATGTGCCGTGAGAACAAGAAGGACATAGAGGATATTCCGGAGAAATACCGCAAGGGAGTGACTTTCCATTATGTCGAAAACGTACAGGAAGTATGGGATTTTGCCCTTACCGACGAGATTGTCGACAATCCTGTTAACTTTACCGTTGAGGATGACAAGCCAGACACCAACGGTCTTGTAGCGAAAGGAAATGAGCAATGAAATTCGAACTTCAACACACTGACGATGCCTCTGACGCACGCGCAGGACTGATAACGACCGACCACGGCGAGATCCGCACCCCAATCTTCATGCCTGTCGGCACTGAGGGAGCTGTCAAGGCTGTCCATTTCTCGGAGCTTCGTGACGAGATAAAGGCTCAGATAATCCTTGGAAACACCTATCATCTTTATCTGCGTCCGGGGCTTGACGTGCTTCGGGCAGCAGGCGGACTGCACGGGTTCAATGGCTGGGAACGCCCTATTCTGACTGATTCCGGCGGCTTCCAGGTATTCTCTCTGACCGGCATTCGCAAGCTGACAGAGGAAGGATGTGAGTTCCGAAGCCACATCGACGGGTCGAAGCACATCTTCACTCCTGAGAATGTAATGGACACTGAACGTGTTATCGGTGCCGACATCATGATGGCTCTCGACGAATGTCCGCCCGGACTGAGTGATTACACCTACGCAAAGAACAGCCTGGGAATGACCCAGCGCTGGCTTGACAGGTGCATCAAGCGGTTTAACGAGACTGAGCCTCTGTATGGTTACAAGCAGAGTCTGTTCCCGATTGTGCAGGGCTGCACCTACAAGGACTTGCGTTCCGAGGCCGCAAAGTTCGTTGCCGACAAGGGAGCCGACGGCAATGCAATCGGCGGACTGGCTGTCGGCGAGCCAACGGAGGTAATGTATGAGATGATTGAGGTCGTCAACGCCATCCTGCCGAAGGACAAGCCACGCTATCTTATGGGTGTCGGCACACCGCAGAACATCCTTGAGGGCATCGAGCGTGGTGTCGACATGTTCGACTGTGTGATGCCAACCCGCAACGGACGCAACGCTATGCTGTTCACATACGAGGGCACTATGAACATGAAGAACAAGAAATGGGAGATGGACTTCACCCCTATCGACCCCGACGGATGCTACGTCGACCGTGTAACTACAAAGGCTTATCTCCACCATCTCTTCAAGGCAAAGGAGCTGTTAGCTATGCAGATAGCGAGCATTCACAACCTGGCGTTCTACCTCAGGCTTGTAACTGACGCCCGCAATCACATCATCGGCGGTGACTTCACCAAGTGGAAGGCATCGGTAATAGACAACCTTGGACGGAGACGATAAATTAGTCTGACAATGGAGTACAAGAAGATTAGGAAATTCCACAAGTTGTTGAGAGCATGGCGGTGGCTGGATGTCCACACCAGAAGGCTCCGGCCGGTAGGGCGTGCGGTATGGCATGTCCTGCGGCGCGTGCTGGGCTGGCTCAATCCACGACGTTATATCAGCCTTCTCGACTGGTACATCATCAAGAAGTTCATCGGCACGTACGTGTTCTCGATTATCCTTATTATATCTATAGCCATAGTCTTCGACTTCAATGAGAACCTGTCTAAGTTCACGCAGTACCATGCCCCATGGCGTGCCATCATCTTCGACTACTACGCAAACTTCATTCCTTACTATTCCAATCTGTTCAGCCCGCTGTTCGTCTTCATCGCCGTCATCTACTTTACGTCGAAACTTGCCGGCAATTCGGAGATTATAGCAATGATGGCAACGGGCATGTCCTTCCGCCGGTTGCTGCGTCCTTACATGTTCACGTGTGTACTCATTGCGCTCACGACATTCTATCTTAATGCCTACGTCATACCCCACGGCACGATAATCAGGCAGCAGTTCGAGAACCGTTACCGCCGAAACAAGGTCACGACGGCTGCCGAGAATGTCCAGATAAGGCTGTCGAAGAACACGGTTGTCTACATCCAGCACTATGACGACCGCATGAAACGCGGATTCGGATTCAGCCTCGACAAGTTTGCCGACAAGAAACTGGTCAGCCACATGACTGCCAGCGAAATCCAGTATGACACCATCGCCGACTCAAAGTATCACTGGAAGGCAAACAACTGGAAGATACGCACACTGAAAGGACTGCGTGAGACGATAACATCAGGCGCCGTAAAGGACACGATGCTGCTCATGGAACCAGCCGACCTCATATATTCCAAGGGTCAGCAGGAGACGTTCACGAGTCCGGAACTTCTCCAGTACATAAGCAAACAGACGTCCCGTGGCTCTGCCAACGTCAAGCAGTATGAGGTGGAATACCACAAACGAATAGCCATGTCGTTTGCCTCTTTCATCCTGACCATTATCGGAGCGTCACTGTCGGCACGCAAGCGTAAAGGCGGAATGGGACTATATCTCGGTATAGGTCTCGGACTAAGTTTCGCCTACATCATGCTGCAAACGGTTTCATCGACATTCGCCATCAATGCCGACGCACCTCCAATGCTCGCAGCATGGATTCCAAACATCATCTTTGCCGTTATAGCGTTCTTCTGCTATAGGCAAGCACCAAATTAATGATGAATGAGGAGTGTGGAATGAGAAATGACAAGAAGAAAGTTCTCACTCCTTGTTTAAACAGTAAAACGACTTTATGAAATTTGAAGATTTAGACTTAAACGACGGAGTACTCGACGCCCTCTATGACATGCGCTTCGAGGACTGCACGCCAATACAAGAGAAATGTATACCGGAGATCCTCGCCGGACGAGATGTACTCGGCGTGGCTCAGACCGGCACCGGAAAGACGGCAGCCTATCTTCTGCCGATACTTAGCAAACTGGCTGACGGCGGTTACGCTGACGATAAGATAAACTGTGTGATAATGAGTCCTACCCGCGAGCTTGCGCAACAAATCGACCAAGCCATGCAGGGATTCGCTTATTATCTCGACGGAGTGAGCAGTGTCGCTGTCTATGGCGGCAACGACGGCAACCGTTACGACCAGGAGCTGAAGAGCTTACAGCTCGGAGCCGATGTAGTTATCGCCACACCGGGACGGTTCATCTCACATATCTCACTCGGAAATGTCGACTTAAGCCAGGTGAGCTTCTTTGTTCTCGACGAAGCCGACCGTATGCTTGACATGGGATTCTCGGAAGACATCATGACAATTGCCAAGAAACTTCCGAAGACTTGCCAGACTGTAATGTTCTCAGCCACAATGCCTAAGAAGATAGAAGACCTTGCAAAGACATTGCTTCACAACCCTGTCGAGGTGAAACTGGCTGTCAGCAAGCCTGCCGAGAAAATCCATCAGATGGCTTACATCTGCCATGAGACCCAGAAGCTGGGCATCATCAAGGACGTATTCAAGAACGCCGACCTTAAGCGCGTGATTATTTTCTGCGGCTCAAAGATGAAGGTAAAGCAGGTTGCCGGTGCCCTCCAGCGCATGAAGATAAAGTGCGGCGAGATGCATTCCGACCTTGAGCAATCGGAGCGCGACGACATGATGTTCAAGTTCAAGAGCGGACAGTATGACGTCATCGTTGCCACCGACATTCTTGCCCGTGGCATTGACATCGATGATATTTCCATGGTCATCAACTATGACGTGCCTCACGATGCCGAGGATTATGTCCACCGTATCGGACGAACAGCACGTGCCGAGCGTGACGGTCAGGCTGTCACGCTGGTAAGCGACGACGACATGGTTTACTTCCGTCAGATAGAGCAGTTCCTTGGCAAGGAAGTTGAGAAGTTGCCTCTGCCTGAGGGACTTGGCGAAGCACCGGAATACAGGCGCGCTTCGGCAAAGAGCCGTCGCCGCAAGGACCGTGACCACCAAAGCCACAAGGACAAGAAGGAGCGCAACAACCGCAGCAACCGTCAGGCAAAAGAGCAGCCGCAGAACGGCGGACAGCCTCGTGACGAGAAGCAAAACAACAGACGTCGCCGCAATGGAGCCCAAGAGCAGGGCAACGCTAAAGCCCAAAAGCAGGACGAGGCAAGGCAAAACGACAACCGCAAGCAGGGCAAAGGCAGAGGACGCAACCAGGAAAAGGCTCAGAACCGTAATCAGGAGAAGGCCCGGAATGCCAGTCAGCCTAAGGCTCAGAGCCGCAATCAGAATAAGAATCAGGGCAAGGGCAACGCAAAGGAAGAGACCGCCAATGCGGCACGTAAACCTAAGAACCGGAAGGGCAACAACCGACGTAAGACTCAGAACAACAAGGAGTTCCACTCGACTAAGTATGAGATTCGCGACGACATGAAGCTTCCGGAGAAGAAGGAAAGCGGATTCAAGAAATTGATTAAGAAGCCTCTGAAATGGCTTCATTCACTCGGTAAAAAGTAAAGTTTATCTCGATAGAATATAAAAGATACCGAATTGCATTGTAAAACGGTATCTTTTAGCTCCTAAAAGGGCATCTTTTACAAGCTAAAAGATGCCCTTTTACATTTTAAGTATCAGTCCACCTTATTAATAATGTTAGTCCGTTACGGTCTTGGCTTTCTTCCTGTATGTACATACCGTCATATAGAAGAGGAGTATAACAAAAGTGACAATCTCTGAAACCGGCTCGGCAAGCCAAAGTCCATCAACACCAATTGCCATTGGCAAGAGAATGAACGAAGGTATAATCAGGATATAGCCTCGGAGAAGCATGAACACCGTTGCCGGCTTATACCGCTCAAGACTTTGCAAGTAGCCGATATGGACAACATTCAGTGTGAACGGCAGGCAGGTAAGCAGGAACAGTGGTACGCCATTTCGTCCGATAGCATTCGACGGTGATGATGAATCAATGAAAAGGTTGACTATCTGTGGCGCCAACAGACATCCGGCGAAAGTCGTCAGCACGCCAAAGGTGATAGCCGTCGATACAGACAACCGGAAAGTCTCATTCACCCGCTTCTCATTGCCCAATCCATAGTTGTAGCTGACGATTGGCAATGACGACTGAGCTGTGGCATTGCCGAACATGAATATCAACGGGAACAGATAGCATGCCACCGAGAATGCCGCTACACCATCCTCATGGAGATAATGCATGAAGACGAAGTTGCCTGTTATCATCATGCAGCTTATCGCTGTCTCGGCAACGAATGTCGGGAAGCCGAGCCGGAGCATATATCCGCTATTGCGGATGGTAAGTCTTATGGCTGTAGAAGAGAACTTCGGACGGTAAAGACGGAGCTGTTTGCTGAGGCGGATGAAGTAGTATGCCACCATCAGTGAGCCGACTCCAGCCGATATTGATGTTGCCACGGCAGCACCGAAGATGCCCCATTGCAGAGGGAACACGAATATCCAGTCGAGTATAATATTCAGTCCGGCACTGATAGCGTTTACCGCCATAGCATAATTAGGAGCGCCGTCAAGGCGAATGGCAAACAGTCCAACCATATTAATAACCATGAACAACAGGCACGGACTGACGCCGATAAGATACTGATGGACCATCGGATAGAGCATGTCGCTGCCGCCAAACAACTTTGTTGTTGCCCTTGGGAATCCATTAATCAGAGCCAAGGCAACCAACATAAGCAGCATGCCGACTGTAAATGCCTGAGTTACATTGATGTTTGCAGCCTTTATATTGCCTTTGCTCAGATGGACAGCAGCCACAACGCTAACGCCACTACCGAACATCAGGGCTATGCCGGTGGAAATCTGGAACACAGGAGCAGCAATGTTTATAGCCGCCAGTGCCTCACTGCCAACACCACGACCGACAAAGATACCATCGGCAAGATTGAGCAAAACCGATGATATTAATCCGAGTAACGTCGGGAAGAACAGCTTTCGGAAAAGCAATGGAATGCGCATCGTTCCATAGTCAATTGCATCTCTCATGTCTTTCATCTCTTATCTCCTTTATTACAATGATTACCAATTAGTTTCTCCATCCAAATCATGTCATACCATCGGTTGAACTTATATCCGATTTGATGGAAATGGGCACAACGGGCGAAACCCATTGTCTCATGAAAATGTATACTGTCAAGCGGAAGGTATTCGTCAGCCTCATCCATGTATGTTATGCATGCGTTCATATTGAGAATTCCTTTCGACTTTAACTGTTTTTCCAATTCAGTGTATAAGGTCTTGCCTACCCCATGATGACGCTCTTCCATGTCAAGGTATATCGAGGTCTCGACACTCCATTGGTATGCCGCACGCGCCTTGAACTCTGATGCGTAGGCATAGCCTATTATCCTGCCGTTATCCGAAGCGACAAGATATGGATAGGAATTGCTTATTTGACTTATCCGCTCACGGAATTCATCCAGTGTCGGGACGTCATATTCGAAGGTTATTGCGGTCTTCTCTATATATGGGGCATAGATGTCAAGCAATTCCCTTGCGTCATCCAAAGTTGCATTTCTAATATTTATCATACCTCATTTCTTCTCATAAAGTTTATGGAAATACATCAAAAGCAGGAAGCCCATGACGACAAACGGGAAGCCGACAAGTGCCGGATAAGCATAGCCCAAGCCAGCGGAAATAGGAAGTCCGCCAAAGAACGCACCGACGGCATTGCCGAAATTGAAGGCAATCTGAATGCAACAGCCGCCCAGCATTTCGCCTCCTTTTGAATGTTCGATGATGAGCATCTGCTCCGGTGTTCCCATTCCGAAGAAGCAGGCACAGCAGAAGAACATCAATATAAGATGCAGATAGCCGAACTGCACAGTGAAGAAAATTACCAGAAGAATGACTCCGGCTATGCCTTGCAGTATGGCGGCAATCAGTCCCGGCTTGTATTTATCCGACAGATAACCGCTAAGGAGATTGCCGATGACCATGCCAAGTCCGGCAAAAGCCATATATAGAGGCAGATAGCTGGCAGTAAGTCCACCAGTTTCGACCAGCGCAGGCGAGATGTAACTGTACCAAGCCAGTATGCCGCCGTTGCCAAGCATGGTGGCAAAGATAATCAGCCACGGGTCCAGATGTTTAAGGAACCGGAACTGTCCCTTGTATCCATTGTCGGGCAGTGGAGTTAAGTTAGGGATGAACTTAGCCACAAGCAGCAGGTCAACAATACTGCCCAAGGCTATCACGCTAAAGGCGAAACGCCATGAAAGCATCCCCGAAAGAAGTGTCGCGGCAGGATTGCCGAGCAGATTGGCGAATGTCATTCCGGCACACATTATCGATACCGCACGTGTCTTGTGGTTCTCATCGGCAAGGCGGTAAGCCACGATTGTACCGACTCCATAGTATGCTCCATGGGGCAGTCCACTGATAAACCGTGCTATCATAAGCCACCAGAAGCTTTGGGCTGTGACTGAAAGCACGGAACCGACAAAGATGATGGCTACCAGTCCGAAGATGATATGCTTCGGTGGAAGTTTGTGTAAGGCAATAAGGAAGGTGGCTCCGACACATACTCCGAGTGCATAGATTGATATTCCATGCCCTGCCATTGGTATAGATATGCTGAGGTCTCGGGCTAGGTCGGGAAGTATTCCTTCCATTATAAACTCCGACATGCCCAAGAGGAACGTGCCAACAGCAAGTACTATCAGACTACTAAATGATTTTTGTGAGTTTTCCATTTATACTTTTACACCATTATAGTGCAATGGATTATTTATTATAAGCGCAATGGATTAATTCTTTTTGTGCAATGGATTAATGATATTTGTGCAGTTGATTAATGATATTTGTGCAGTTGATTAATGAAATTTGTGCAGTTGATTAATGATTGAAGAGCTCCGGCCAATCATTGAAGTTGGTGTTTTGGAACACATTCCAGCCAACAGCTTCCTTTGCTGCATTGCAGTTGGCTTCGAGATCATCAATGAATAACGTATCATTTGGGGCAATACCAGTCTGCCTGACGACCTCTTCAAAGATTCGATGGTCAGGCTTGTCAAGGTGCATCCGCTGTGAAAGGAACACCTTTTCGAAGTAGTCGTCCACTGTATGACCATTGTATGGGAACAAATTTTCGACACAATAATCCCAATGAATGTCTATGGTATTGCTGAGCAAAAAGACCCGTTTGCCTTGAGAACGCAGTGACAAAAGGACGTCCAACTTATTATGTGGAATCCCGGCAAGCATGACATTGGCTGCGTCTATGATCTGCTTGTCGGTAATACTGAGTCCGGAAAGGTTTCTTACTCCATTGCAAAAATCCTCTGTTGAGATAAGTCCCAAGCCCAACTTACGCATCAACTCAAAACCTTCAGAATGCTGTTTTGGGTCAAGGTAAGGCGCAAGTCCAAGCTCAGCGAAAGCTTCCATGCAGCCATCGCTGTTGAGTTTGACAACAACGTTGCCTAAATCAAAGATTATATTCTTGTATGCCAGTCCGTTCATTTCAGAATGCCAATAATGAAACCGACTGCAAAGGTACTGAATCTTTCTACTATATACAAATAAAAAAGGTCATTTCCCAAACAAATGAAGTAGTACATCCTTTGGCGAATAGAGAATCATCCGCGGTCCCGACCACCTCATTATCCGCCTTATATCCTCACGTTCCTTAGGTGCATAGCAATGAATCGGGCAGTTCTTGCATGCCACTTTCTTCTCTCCGAAATGGCAGTGGTCAAGCCGGCGGGCTGTATAATCGATGAGATGCTGGTACTCCGAAGGCAATTCCTCTGTCTTAATCTTAAGATGACGACGGCAGTAGAGCTCTATCATCCGGCGGACAATATACTTATCGTGTTCTATCTTCGACATATTAACGCTATCGAGTAATTAATAGCCCAAGTCCTCGCCGACAAGTAAGACGATATGCCTACCTGCCGGATGGCTCATCCGCTGAATGGAGACATAGTTGCAAATGCTGTCCGGCGACTTGCAATCGTGACACGTGCCGTCCTTGGAACAAGGTGTATTAAGGTTGAAACGAGCCATGTTTATCGGTGCAGCAACGCTTCTGGCACGCTTGATTGCCGCATCAACGTCCTGACAAACCTTGTTTAGTCCCACCACAAAGACAACATGCTTTGGTCCCCACGTTATTGCCGCCACACGGTTGCCATTGCCGTCAATGTTGACAATTACACCATCCTCACTGATGGCATTGGCACTGGCAAGGTAGTAATCACATTCGAAAGCCTTACGGTATATAGCCACCTTCTCATCGTCTGTCGTTGCTTCATCACGGTCGAAGACCCTATAGTTGCCGTCCTTCAACATCGTGGTAACACCTGTAGAACGGATTGAGTCGGAGCCACCCCAAGTGATGGTGCTGCCTTCCGGTATCAGAGACTTTACCTTTTCAAGCAATTCATTGGTATCATGACAGTAATAAGCATCATAATGTCTCTGTTTCAAATGACGGATAAGCGTTGCCGCCAGCCTTTCGTTTCTTGTTTCCTGTGGTGTATTCATAATGTTCCTTGTTCCTATTTATAAAGTTCCTTATATTCTACTTATTGTCTTCTTTATTCCTTACTTATAATCTTCATATACTCATCATAGCCGATGTGCTCGCCTCCCATGCTCTTAAGATGGGGAGTCTCAAACTGACAGTCGATGAGGTTTCCACCATACTTCTGCAATAACCTTGCCAAAAATATCAGTGCAAGCTTGGATGCCGATGGCTGTAATGAGAACATACTCTCACCGAAGAACGACCTTCCAATGGTCACCCCATAGAGTCCGCCTGCCAGTTCGCCTTCCTTCCAGACCTCAACACTTGCCGCGAAACCTTGCTCATGCAACCGCTTGTAGGCAGCTATCATGTCAGAGCCGAGCCACGCGCCTTTCTCTTTAAACCGTCCGTCAGCACGGCTGCAACCCTCGATAACATCATCAAAGTTCCTGTTAAACGTCACATCATAAGTATGATGATTAATAAGAGTACGCATGCTGTGACTGACATGCACCTTCTCCGGGAAGATAACGAACCTGTCCATAGGGCAGAACCACATTATTTCCTCACTTTCCTTGAAGCCATACCAGGGGAAGATGCCATTGCTGTAAGCAAGCAACAGACGGTCGACACTCAGGTCACCGCCTACAGCTATCAGTCCATCCTCATCTCCATAATGCGGATCGGGGAAGGCAAGCACATTCTTATTCAATCGCCAGACTGCCATCCTTCACAATAATATTAACATTGCCACCATTCGTCAGACTACCGAAGAGGATCTCCCTCATAAGCAGAGGCTTAAGCTCACGGGCAATAACACGGTCCATCTCGCGGGCTCCATACTCAGCTGTAAAGCCTTTCTTCATAAGTAGCTGACGGGCTTCCGGACTGAGAGTCATCGTCACTTCTTTCTTTGACAGCTTCTCCCGGAGCTCACCGAGCTTCTTTGTCAGAATCTTCTCTGCCATCGGTTTGTCCATATCATGGAAGACAACGGTAGCCGACAGACGATTGAGGAATTCCGGCTTGAATGTCTTCTTGACCTGAGCCAGCATTGCCTCGCCACGGGTTGTATGACCATTGAACCCGATGCTGGCACGTGAAGCATACTGAGCCCCGGCATTGGACGTCATGATCAGGATGACATTCCGGAAGTCGGCTTTCTGTCCTTTGTTATCAGTCAGCACGGCATAGTCCATCACCTGCAAGAGAATATTATAAATATCAGAGTGAGCTTTCTCCATCTCATCGAGCAAAAGCACACAATTAGGAGTCTTTCTAATGGCGTCGGTAAGCAGTCCGCCATCCTCATAGCCGACATAACCAGCCGGAGAACCGATGAGCTTCGCCACCGTGTGCTTCTCTGTATATTCACTCATATCGAAGCGGACGAGGCTCACTCCGAGCTCTTTGGCAAGCACACGAGCCACCTCAGTCTTACCGACTCCGGTAGGACCGACAAACAGCAAGCTTGCCAATGGCTTGTCATCATCCTGCAAACCGGCCTTCGACATCTCCACAGCCTCGACAACCTGACGTACAGCCTCATCCTGACCATAAATCTTTGCCGACACACGGTCATACAAAGTCTTGAGAGAAGAGTTGTCATCCTCGATAAGAGCCGACGCGCCAATCTTGCAAATCTTCGTCAGAACATTCTTCACCAATTCCTTGTCGACTATTTGCTCAGCATTCTCCATAGGATGGAGCTCACGATAAGCACCCGCCTCATCAATAATATCTATAGCCTTGTCGGGCAGGAAACGGTCGGAGATATATTTTGCCGAAGCACTGACAGAATAGTCAATAGCCTCATCTGTGTACTTCACATGGTGGAAATCCTCATATTTCTCTTGCAAGCCCTTAAGTATCTTTATGGCATCACTGACGCTAGGTTCCTGAATATCTATCTCCTGGAACCGGCGGACAATGCCCTTGGAGTTGGCAAAGTAACGTTTATACTCATCGAAAGTCGTTGAGCCAATGAACCGGATGTCACCCGACTCGAGATAAGGCTTGAGCATATTCGAGGCATCAAGAGCACCATCGGAGCCACGTCCCGCGCCAATCATATTATGTATCTCATCGATATAGATGATGACATTGCCTTCCTTCCGCGCCCCTTCCATCACCTGCTTTATGCGCTTCTCGAAGTCGCCACGGAACTGAGTACCGGCAAGCATAGTACCCATATCCATCGAATAGATATGGCAGTCCTTAAGCCGCTCAGGCACCTCACCCTTGTTTATCCTGTCGGCAAGACCATAGACGAGTGCTGTCTTTCCGACACCCGGCTCACCGACATGCAGAGGATTGTTCTTATCCTTCCGGCAAAGCACCTGTATAGTCCTCTCCAACTCAGCATCACGACCAATCAACGGGTTATGATTCGGAACATCTTCATTGACGTTTGTAACCAGACTTTTCCACTTAGTCTCAGCCTGTCTGCCATCCTCTTCGCCATCGCCGGCATCTGACGAATCCTGTAAACTCTTCTCTAGTTCATCGAACTTATATTGGTCGTCCAGTTCCTGCATGAATCCGGCAATGTCGCCATCAATCTCCTTCAGCAACAGATAACTAGCCCAACTGTCCTTCAAATGCAGCAAAGCGTCGACAAAATGAGTCACATCAATGATTTTCTTACCGGCGAAATAAGCCTGACCGGCAGCTTCCTGCAAGAGTTGCTGACTCTGTTCCGACAGTTGTGGAATATAATTCTTACCGGTGGGCACGGACTCCAAGCCATCGATGACATTGCCGATCTCAGCCCGGAATTTATTGTAGTCGATGTTATAGCAGCCCAGCACAAAGTTGAAATTCAACACATTTGTCAATGCATAAAGGACATGCTCGGGTGTGACGAACTGATTCCGGTGCTTGACACAGATATTGACAGCATCCTGCATGAGGGAAGAAAGCTCCGGCGATTCATCCATTGTTAATTTTTCTGCCATAGTATCACGCCTCCTTTACAGTTATCTTCAGCGGGAAGCCCTCAGCCCTAGCCATCTTGTCGGCAAGCTTCTTCCGGCTCACGGCAATGTCATAGCTGTAGACACCCACTACCGCCTGCCCTTCCTCATGGACTTTCATCATGAGACGCTCGGCTTCCTGCTCCGACTTCAGGAACACGTCGGTCAGCACCTTGACCACGAAATCCATTGTAGTGAAGTCGTCATTCCAGAATATAACCGTCCACTTATGGGGCTCCCTTATATCCGTCCGTTCGCGGACATTCGATTGTATTTGTTCTTGTGCCATATAGAATTCACCTATCCTAGACCGTTAATAATCAGGAGTCTTCTTCACCATATCCTCCGAATCCCATGGAGCCGGATCACCACCGAGGTATTTGTGGAACCACTCCAGATGGGCGTTATAATACAGTGGCATCGACTTTAGCGTGCTGGGCCAGTGACCATCATTGTCGAACACTATCAGACGGCTCGGAATTCCGAGTGACTGCAGAGTCGAGAAGTACTGCAACGCCTGAGTATAAGGCACACGATAGTCACGCTCACCGGTGATAATGAGTGTCGGGGTAGCGAAGTTCCTGACATATTCCGACGGGCTCCACTTCTTATACAGAGGAGAGTTCCACGGCTGCCCCTCCAGGTCGAAGTTAGGGAACCACAGTTCCTCAGTTCCTCCCCACATAGAGCGCAGGTCATAGAGTCCCATCATCGAAGCCAGGCACTTGAACCGCTTGGTGTGTCCCTGCAGCCAGTTCATGAAATAGCCGCCATAGCTCCATCCCATTGCTCCCATACGGGTAGAGTCGACGTAAGACAGCTTAGCCAGCTCGTCGGTAACCTTCATAACATCATCGAAAGGACGACCACCCCACGAACCGCTGATGTCACGGCAGAACTTCTGCCCATAGCCGGTTGAGCCATGAGGGTTAGGATAGGCTACAACATACCCGGCACCCGGATAGACCTGCCAGTCGGCGCGGTAGGAATTCATCCACTGCATCTGCGGACCGCCGTGAACATTGATTACCAGAGGGTATTTCTTCGACGCATCGAAGTTATGCGGTTTGACAATGAACACCTCAACGGAATCGCCCTCGGCACCTTTCACCCACATCTGCTCTGAAGGACGGAAGTCGACGGCAGCCTCAAGAGAATCGTTATAGTGGGTCAGCTGTACTGCCTCCCTGCCTTTTTTCAAATCGCTGAGCGAAGTCTTGTAAACAGCCGTAGGCTTGCCGGTCGTGGAATATGTATAATACACATTTCCCTTAGGGTCAATATCGAAACCGCTGATAGCCTTACCGGTTATAACGCTCTTTATTTTTCCCGTCTTGATGTCAACACTGTAAAGCGGCTCAACACCACGAACCTCACCAAGGAAGTAAATGCTCTTCGAGTCGGCCGACCACTTGTAATCGTCAACCCAGTTGTCGAAGCCTTCCGTCAGCACCGACTTCTTGCCCGTCTTGCGATCGATGAGTCCAAGGATAAACCTGTCGCTCTCATATCCCGGGGTGCGCTGGAACCGGTAGGCAATATACTTGCCGTCAGGCGAATACTGCGGAGAACCGTCCCATGCCTTGTTTTCGGCAGTCAGGTCCTTCTGTTCCAATGTCTCCAGATTGACCGTCCAAAGGTCGCAGTTGGTGCTTGCCTCGGGGTGCTCGTCATGATTGCTGAGATAGCAAAGCTCCTTGGAGTCAGGCGAGAAGACAAATCCGGTAGGACCCGACGGCGAGAACACCGGCGAATGGAACTTGCCCGGCGTTACATCTTTATATGTCTTCGACTTTGTGTCGAACACAATGATATGCCAATAGCGACCGTCACTATACTCAGTCCAGTGGCGGAAGAGCAGATGGTCGGTTATATGTGCCTGAATAGGATTCTTCCGCTTGGCTTCCCTTGCCTCTTTGTTCAGTGAGCCGTCGGCATCATTCAAGTCGGGATCGACTTCAGCCGCGAAGGCTATATACCGTCCGTCAGGCGAGACAACGGCTCCCTGCACACCGAGTTTATAGTCGGTCAGCTGTTCGGCAGCACTGCCGTCGGCATTTGCCCGCCACACCTGTGGCAGTCCACTAATAGAAGATGTATAGTAGATGTATTTGCCGTTGCTGCTCCATTGTGGCGAATAGCTCTGATTGTCGGTAGTGACTGCCTTGCCACCGGCGGTATATATATTAGAAGTAGAAGTCTGCTTGGCAAGATTCGACGAGCTCAGAGTGTATATCATGTCGCCTGCCGAAGACACCGTCGGACCGTAAGCCGTCTTCACACGGTAAATATCCTCTATGGAGAAAGCCCTCTTCTGAGCCAACGCAGGCATACAGAGAAGAGCCATAAAGATAACTGTGGATAATTTGTTGGATTTCATTTTATTCCGATTTGTATTTTAGGTTGCAAAAATAATAATAAAAAACGAATATGAACAAAAGAGGACTTATTTTTTCATTGAGAGGGTTTGTAACCCACTGATAATCAGACGGGGGAAATAAAACATGCCAAACTACGTTCTAATCGGGTATCTTTTAGCCCGTAATCGGGTATCTTTTACAAGACGAAAGATACCCGATTAGAACGCAATTTGGCATACTTTGTATTTGATGTAAAGCTTTTTCCGCATCAGACAGCGGCTGCCTCGAGAGCCAGCGCCCGTGGGAAGATTATCTCATTCTCGACGGCTATATGCTCATGTAGGTAGTCGCGGAAGTCACGCAGTTCGTCGAGGACTCTCTGATACTCAGCCTCAGCACCTTCGGGAGCGGTATAGTTGTTGGTCAGCCGGGCAATCATCTCGTGGCGGGCGGACTCATCGCTATGGTCGGCCATCATGGCGTTGACCGGATACCGGATGGTTCCGCAGTGGAAAGCCTCAACAGGCTGGCCGGTTTCGGAAGCATTGTACAGCTCCACTAGTGTCCACTTAAATCCTTTAACATTCGCTTAAACTGCCCTTAGGTCAGACATTTACAAGCATATACTTTACGTGTACTTTTCAATTTTGTACCTTTGCATGGCTATAGTCAAAAGTTACAAATTGTAAGTACATCGTAAAATATGCACAAAGGTCAGTTCATCTTCACTCAGGTCTGCAAGTTCTTGCCCAAACGAGCTTTTGATTGTCTTGTAACCTCAATTCCGCAACCTTACTAATAGTCTCAGGTCATTGCGGTCAAAACCGCCCAGAATGCGATTTCTCTTGTTCAAACTGACTTTTTGCCATATCCTAACTGATATGAGCACATAAAACCCCCTTACCCCCATTATGGATATT
>Ga0256406_1001438_pt1 | contig 38530 bp, 37 predicted proteins | sample RumenRJG_03DNA_FD_185986 | JGI IMG/M metagenome (GOLD analysis project Ga0256406, IMG submission 185986) | Bovine rumen microbial communities from Lethbridge, Alberta, Canada - RJG_03 | ecosystem: Host-associated > Mammals > Digestive system > Stomach > Rumen | place: Canada: Alberta | collected... | reverse complement strand
GGTGTTCGGGAAAGCCTGCACACCGGAGCACCCGGTCGGCGCCTGCATGGTATCGTCGGAAGGCGCCTGCTCCGCCTGGTATCTGTATGGGCAGAATCTGTGAAAAACCGAATCTTCGGATGAAGGGAGCAAGTATGACAGATACGATCACGATGGCGCACGGCGCCGGTGGGAAACAGACATCGGAGCTGATTCACGGCATCTTTGAAAAGCACCTTGGCAATGAATATTTCACGGCAGACGATGCGGCTGTGCTGCCGCCAGTCTGCGGCCGCCTTGCAATGACAACGGACGGTTTCATCGTGTCGCCGCAGTTTTTCCCCGGCGGGAACATCGGAAAGCTCAGCATCTGCGGCACGGTCAACGATCTCTCCTGCATGGGGGCCCGTCCGCTGTACATGACCTGTGCCTTTGTGATTGAAGAAGGGTTCCGGATTGACGAGCTGGATCAGATTGCGGCAGCAATGGCAAAGACAGCCGGTGAGGCAGGCGTCCGGCTGGTGGCGGGAGATACGAAGGTCGCCGGAAAGGGACAGTGCGGCGGTGTCTTCATCACGACAACCGGCGTCGGGGAGATTGTGGAAGGTGTACGGATGTCCGGCGCCTGCGCCAGACCAGGGGATGCCGTGATTGTGACAGGGGATATCGGCCGCCATGGGACAGCGATCCTGCTGGCGCGGGATGATTACGGCATAGAGGCAGAGGTGACAAGCGACTGTGCTCCGCTCTGGAAACCGGTCGAGGCTGTTTTGTCATCTGGTCTCAGACCGCATGTCATTCGTGATGCGACCAGAGGCGGTGTCGGGACTGTGCTCTACGAGATCGCGGCAGAGTCGGGTGTCGGTATCCGGCTGGAGACCGAGAAGATCCCGGTTCAGCCGGCTGTCCGGGGTGTGACAGGCATGCTGGGGCTGGAGCCGCTCTACCTTGCCTGTGAGGGGCGGCTTGTGATTATCTGCCCACAGGAAGAGACCGGAAGATTGATGGAAATTCTTCACGGCCAGACCTGCACCGAGGGCGCTGCTGTGATCGGCTGTATCACGGCGGAGAACAAAGGACGGGTCGTCATGACGACCCAGATCGGGGCACAGACCCTGCTGCCGGAGCCGGGAAATGAGCTTCTCCCCCGGATCTGCTGAATGGCGGGGTATTGAAGGCGGGATGATCGAGAGTTTCTCCGGTATCCTTGACTTCGAACCTGACAGAAATGGCGGGGTATTGAAGGCATGATGATGGGGAGAGCAGAGCCCCGGGACAGACGAACCGTAAAGCAGAAGGAAGCAGGAAGGAGGGACAGGATGCTGACCAGAATCGGACCGCAGGAAGAGCAGGTATGCTGCCAAAAGTCAGGCTGCGGAAATCCGGAGCGTCCGGCTCACTGCACATCTGAGGCACTGGTGCGGATCGGCGATGCCTGCTTCCCGAGGCCGTTCCCATGGCGGCTGGAATACAACTGCCCGGTTCATGAGAACTGGAACATTGTCCACACCGGCATGCTGATCCCACAGACGCGCCAGATCTATGTCTGCTCGCAGAACTGCCTGCGGGGCGTCATCATGACAGCCGGGGAGATGGACTGTGCGGGCCGCATTTCCTCGGTGATGCCGACAGAGCGGGAAGTCGTCGGCGGAAGGCTTGAGAAAGTCACGATTGAGGGGACAAGCGATCTGATAGACCGCCTGCAGGAGCGGCCAAGAGCAGTGGAGCTGTTTCTGGTCTGTATGCATCATCTGTGCGGAGCCGATGAACGGTACATTCTGAAGGAGCTTCGAAGAAGGTTTCCGGATATTGACTTCATGGGCTGCTGGATGGACCCGATCATGCAGAAGGTGTCACTGACGCCGGAGCAGAAACAGAGAAAAAGCATGATGGCGGTGATTCCGAAGAGGCCGGTGAACCGCCGGTCTGTCAGTGTTTTCGGGGACAACCTTCGCCTTCCGCAGACATCCGACCTCACCAGAGTGCTGGGAAGGCTAGGCATCCATGTGCGGCAGGTCATGGACTGCAGAAACTATGATGCCTACCTGGACATGGGGGACAGCTTTCTCTATCTCACCCGCTCGCCGTTGTCTGTCTACGGCCTTCGGGCGCTTGCCGAAAAAAACGAACGTCCGTATCTCTACCTCCCTCCTGTGGCACTGGATGGCCAGATAAAGGAAGCCCTCCGGAGTCTGCTGACGGCAGCCGGACAGTCAGGCGAGGCGATGGATGAGAAGCTTTTTGCATTTCTGGAGCAGGAGAAGGCGTCCGCCAGACAGGCCTTCGCCCAGGCCAGGGCTGTGATCGGAAATACGGAGGTGTGGCTGGATTATCTTGCTTGTCCTCGTCCGCTAAACATGGCGAGGCGGCTGCTGGAGGAGGGGTTTCGGGTGACAAGAGTCTGCCTCGACAGCATCAGCCTGGAGGAACAGGCGGATTTTGAATGGCTGAAAGTGCAGGCACCGGACCTTCTGCTACAGTCGACCAGCCATGTCGAGGCCAGGCAGAGAGCGCGCATTGCGCCAGATATGCAGCAGGGAAAGCCGGAAGAATGCCGCATTCTGGCGCTCGGACCCAAGGCTGCTTTCTTCGCCGGTACGCCCTTCTTTGTGAACTGGATCGAATATGACGGGAACTGGGGCTATGATGGCTTAAGAAGACTCACATCGGATATGATCGATGCATTTCAAAGGCCGAAGGATCTCCGGGATACGGTTCAAAGGAAGGGACTCGGTCTGCCGTCGCTCCCGGAAAAGGAGGACGGAAGAATCAATGAGTGTGCGCAGCCTTCCTCTGGCGTGGCGGTTCCCGACAAGGGGAAGGGAGGGAACGGATGAAGGAGGCGTACAAAATCCTGCCGGTCTTTGCCGGCGATGTGTCGGGGATTGCCTCCGCGCTCTACGAGCTGGGTGGAATGGTTGTGATTCATGACCCCTCAGGCTGCAATTCGACATATAATACACACGATGAGATCCGCTGGTATGACCAGGAAAGCTACATCTTCATATCCGGTCTTAATATGCGGGATGCCATCCTTGGAAATGACCGGAAGTTCATCGACGATATCGTGGAGGCGGCGGGGGAGCTGGACCCAAAGCCCTGTTTTATTGCGATCTGCAACTCTCCGGTTCCTTATCTGAACGGGACTGATTTTAGCGGGATCTGCAGAATTGTAGAGGCGCGGTGCGGAATCAAAACGTTCTATGTGCCCGGGAACGGGATGCACGATTATGTCAGAGGAGCGGGGCGTGCCTTCCTGGAATACGCACGTCATATGCTGCCAGCACCCGGTCAGGGAACTGGCAGCAGCGCAGAGCTGGCTGTCAGCCTGAAGGCCACTTGTTGCACAGATTCGGTTTCGGGCCAGAAAGCCGACCGTGGCGCACAATTGCCAGTCAGTGAAAGGGTGTCCTGTGGAGCAGAGTCTTCCGTCAGATTGCAGGCCGTGCGTGATATGGATTCTCAGGGTTTTGTACCGGGGAACGGACAGTCCCGCAGGCCAAGGGTGTGTGTGCTGGGAGCAACACCGCTGACATATGGAAACCGAAAGACGATTCCGCACCTGAGGTGCATCCTTCAAAAGGCTGGATTCGATGTGACGGCGGTCTGGGCGATGGGCAGTACGCCGCAGAAAATTTACAAATCGACAGATGCAGATGTAAATCTGGTTATCTCTGACACGGGCATCCTGGCTGCAAGGTATTTGAAGGAAACCTATGGGATCCCGTTCGTTGCGGGGGCGCCTGTCACGCGGAAACTGTGGGCAGAGCTGGCGAGAAAGCTGATGGAAGCGGCAGAGCAGCCTTTCCAGCTTCAGCAGGACGAAACCGCCCTCCTGATGCGGAGAGATGCAGCGGGGACGCGTAACGGCGGAAAATCTGTTTCCATCTTAATCGGAGAGGCCGTTCTGTCTGCTTCGCTGGCAGCGTCTGCGAGGGGGACAGCGATGATCCTGTGTCCATTTCCGGACAGCAGGCCGCTGCTTGGACCCGAAGACCGGTTCTTTGATGGCGAAGAAGAGCTGACCGAATGCATCAGCGATGTCCGGCGGAATCATCCGGATGCAGTGATCGATATCTGGGCGGATCCTATGTACAAATGCGTCCTTCCGGCAGATCTGGTATTCCATCCTCTTCCTGCACTGGCATGTTCAGGGCGCCTGTACAGGACACAGTTTCCGGATTATTTTGGCTGGGTCGAAGAGGATGGCATGCAGGATAACCTGTGAAGGTTACATGGGAACAGACAATATTTGAAAAGCCGGTGCATACGGAAATGGGAGGAAAGGACCATGGGCATGATGAGCGAGGCGCCATCTTCAGAGCGGGTGCAGATTGGCTTCTTCGGCATCCGGAACGCGGGAAAGTCCAGTGTGGTGAACGCGGTGACCGGGCAGAACCTGTCTGTGATTTCCGACACGCCGGGGACGACCACGGATCCGGTCCGCAAGGCGATGGAAATCTCCCCCATCGGGCCGGTGGTGGTTATCGATACGCCAGGCTTTGATGATGAAGGGGAGCTTGGGACAATGCGTGTCGCGAAGACGAAGGAAACGCTGAGACGGGTGGACGTTGCGGTCCTGGTGGTGGACAGCACACTTGGGATGAGGCCGAAGGACAGGGAGCTTCTGGATATTTTTGAGAAGCTGCGCATTCCATACATTGTCGCCCTGAATAAGACCGACCTGATGCTGCAGGTGCCGGAAGCGCAGGCGGAGATGACCGGCACGGTCTGTCAGAGCCGGGCATCATCGGGAACAGCAGAAGACCTGAAGCAGTCAGGCAGCGAGGCGGGACAGCGGACTGTACCTCACGCGGAGATTGCAGTCAGTGCGAAAACAGCCTGGCACATCCGGGAACTGAAGGATCTGATCGGAAAGCTGGGCAAGGCAAAGATCAGCTCCCGCGGACTCCTTGACGGTCTGATTGAGCCAGGAGATCTGTTTGTGCTGGTTATCCCGCAGGATGCCTCCGCACCGAAGGGGCGGCTGATCCTCCCGGAGCAGATGATGATTCATGAGATTCTGGATCATGCCAGCATGGCGCTCTGTTGTCAGCCGCCGCAGCTTCGCCAGACGCTTGCTTTTCTTGCACAGTCCGGAAAGAAGATCCGGATGGTGATCACAGATTCGCAGGCCTTCGCAGAGGTGTCAGAGGTGGTGCCGGAAGAGATCCCGCTTGCCTCCTTTTCGATCCTGATGGCACGCTACAAGGGTGTTCTTGAGGAAGCTGCCAGGGGAGTGCGGGCAGTCGATACACTTCAGGACGGCGACAAGGTTCTGATGTCGGAAGGCTGTACGCATCATCGGCAGTGCCAGGATATCGGTACTGTGAAGATTCCAGCCTGGCTGCGGACATACACGAAGAAGAACATTTCCATCGAGACATCCAGCGGCTTCGGCTTCCCGGAGGATCTGAGCCCGTACCGCATGGTGATCCACTGCGGCGGCTGTATGCTGAATGAGAGGGAAGTGCAGAGCAGAATGCGGCAGGCGAAGGAGCAGGGGGTTCCATTTACAAACTATGGAATCACGATTGCCTATATGAATGGCATTCTTCAGCGGAGCGCCAAGGCGATCGGCCTTTCACTTTGATGGTGCATGAATGTCAGGTGTGAAGCCAATTGCTCTGCGCTCTGATGGTGCATGAATGCCAGGTGCGAAGGTTGCCTGGCTTGCAGACGGAATGACAGATTGGACATATGGATGACGAACCGGGATCGAATCGAACAGTTATATCAGACAAGCAACCTTCCGGATGAGGGACTCATGGCACTCCTTGTCAGCATGGACAAAGAAGATTTTGACCACCTGTGCAAAAGAGCCTGTGAGGTGCGTGAGAAGGTTTATGGAAGGGAAGTCTATCTCAGAGGACTGATTGAATTTTCAAACTACTGCAGAAATGACTGCTACTACTGCGGGATCAGGAGGAGCAACCGGCTGGCTGACCGGTACCGTTTGTCTGAGAATGAGATCGTCGCCTGCAGTGATGCAGGATATGAACTCGGATTTCGAACATTTGTCCTGCAGAGCGGGGAGGATCTTTCCTATACGACAGAGGATATCTGCCGCATCGTCAGCAAGATCCGAAACCGGCATCCGGACTGCGCGGTCACGCTTTCCATCGGGGAGAAAAGCCTCAGCGAGTATCAGGCCTATTACGATGCCGGAGCAGAGCGGTATTTGCTCCGGCAGGAAACATCCAACCCGGGGCATTACAGAAAACTTCACCCGCCAGAGCTTTCCATCGAGAACCGCAAGCGCTGCTTGTATGACCTTCGGGAGATCGGCTATCAGGTTGGGTGCGGGATCATGGTCGGGACACCGGGGCAGACACCGGAATATATCATCGAGGATCTTCGATTCATGCAGAAGCTGGATCCTCAGATGATCGGAATCGGTCCCTTTATCCACCACAAGAATACACCGTTTCGAGATCAGCCGGATGGAACGCTTCAGGATACCCTTCACCTGCTGGCTATCCTTCGGTTGATGTTTCCGCATGTTCTGCTGCCGGCAACGACGGCGCTTGGGACCATCCATCCACTTGGCCGGGAGATGGGAATCAAGGCGGGCGCCAATGTCGTGATGCCGAATCTCTCGCCGCGCGGCGTCCGGAACAAGTACCTGCTCTACGACGGGAAGATCTGTACAGGCGACGAAGCAGCAGAGTGCAGGGCCTGCATGGAACGCCGGATTGCGGCTACCGGATACCAGGTTGTTGTCAGCAGGGGAGATTACCGTGCGTAAGCAACAACAGTCGACATTGGATGAGTACAGGCCTTTGCGGCTTGAATGCTGGAGGGTGGAATGAGCAAGGATGAGTATGAGAAAGTACAGAGTCAGGCTGTACGGGCTTCCAAGCGACGGTCTGATGTGGTTGTGCTGACGGCGTGCCCGGACTACAGTGAGGAACATGCAAGGGCTGCCGTGTGCAGCGCGCTGGAAAAATGGCCGGGCCTTTCAGGGATCAGGCCGGGCGTACGGGTTGCGGTGAAGGTCAACCTGGTAACGGGCGCATCACCGAAGAAAGCTGTGACGACGCACCCGCAGCTGGTGACGGAGCTGTGCCGGCAGCTGACCATGCGCGGCGCTGAGGTGACGGTAGGAGACAGTCCGGGCGGCCTGTTCACAAGGGAAGCCCTCAGGCGGGCGTACCGTGAATCGGGCATGGAACAGATTGAGCAGACTGGCGCAAAACTGAATGATGACATAGAGACGGAGAATGTGACATATCCGGGGGCAGCGGCCGCGCATGTCTTCAGCTGTACATCCTGGCTGAGAAAGGCGGATGTGATCATCAACTTTGCAAAGCTGAAATCACACGGGATGATGCGTCTGACAGCGTCGGTCAAGAACCTGTTCGGAGCTGTCCCGGGAACGACGAAGCCGGAGTACCATATGCGGTTTCCAAACGAGACAGCCTTCGCCAACATGCTGATTGATCTGAACGAGGCACTCCAACCGGCACTGAATCTTGTCGATGCAGTCGTCTGCATGGAGGGAAATGGACCGACAGCCGGATCACCCCGCCCGCTGGGCCTGGTTCTTTCATCGGAAAATCCTTACAATCTGGACATGGTCTGCGCGGAGCTGATTGGGCTCCATCCTGAGGATGTGCCGACACTTCGCTGTGCAGCCAGCCGCGGACTCGGGCCATCCGGGCTTCAGGAGGTTGAGATTTCAGGAGAGCGGCCGGAACAGTGGAAGCTCACCGATTTCCGGCAGGCAGACGGCGTCCGGGTTACATTTACAGGGAATGGCGTGCTTGGCCGCCTGCAGGAGGCCATTTTCAGAAGTGCAATGCAGCAGATGCCCAAGGTACATCCGTCCGAGTGCATCGGCTGCAGGAAATGTTTCAACGTCTGTCCGGCCAGGGCAATCACGATGGTGAAAGGAAAGCCAAAGATCGACAGAAAACGATGCATTCGCTGTTTCTGCTGCCAGGAATTCTGCCCAAGGGGCGCGATGAAAGTGCACCGCACGCTGCTGGCAAGGCTTCTTCAGTAAGCGGCGGGGGATATTGGATGCGGAGCCAGAAGCGCTGAGGAAGGTCAGCGCTTCGCCATTGTAACGGTGTAATCGGTATCCACATGGATCACCACTTCATACTGCGCGCCGATCCGGCGATGAACCTCGTCCTCAATTCGCTTCTGCAGCTCGTCGTCTGTCAGCTTGAATCCAAACGGAATGACGACGTCAAAGATCAGCTTCGGGCGCTTTTTCCCGGGAACGACCCGGAAGTCGTGCATGGTCAGGTACGGCGCGATGCTCTGCAGAATCTGGTAGAGCTCATCCCGCAGTGCAACGATGTGCGGGTCGTCTGTGATAATCGGATCCATATGGATTGTCACCAGGCAGTGAAGCTTCGATTCCAGGTCTTCCTCGGCTTTATCGATGATCTCGTGAAGTTCCACAATGTTTCCGCTTGCCGGGACTTCGGCATGGAGGGAGACGATCCGCTTCCCGGGTCCGTAATCATTGACAATCAGATCGTGGATGCCTGTAATCTGGTCGCTCTCGTTCGCCATGATATCCCGAATCTCCTGTACAAATGCCGGATCCGGTGCCTGCCCGAGAAGCGGGTTAAGGGTATCCCTGGCGGACCCGATGCCCTGGTAAGCAATGAAGCAGGCAACCAGCAGACCGCAGATGCCGTCCAGCAGGGTCAGTCCGGTCAGATGGATGGCAATGGAAGCGATAAGGACAACGGAAGTCGAAACACAGTCGTTGGTACTGTCTTTGGCGACGGCTTCAAGAGCAACCGAATGAATGCGCTTTCCTGTTGCTTTGTTATAGAATGCCATATAGCACTTTACAAGGATGGAACCGATCAGGATCACAAAGACCAGCCAGGAGAAAGAGATTTCCTCAGGGTGAATCATCTTTGCAATCGAATCACGGGCAAGCTCGAACGCCATGACAATCATCATGCACGAAACGACGAAGCCTGAGACATACTCGGCCCGTCCATGGCCGAACGGGTGCCCGGGATCCGCCTGCCTTTTCGAGATCGAAAAGCCTGCCAGTGTGATGATGGAGGAGGCAGCATCGGAAAGGTTGTTCAAGGCATCCGCCACGATTGCAAGAGAACCGCTGAAAAGACCAGCCAGTCCTTTTCCGGCAAACAGAAGCAGGTTCAGTATGATACCAACCGTCCCGCAGAGCATTCCCCAGGCATTGCGCTGTTCATCCTCACTCATGCCGCTCTTGATGAAGAAGCGAGAAAACAAGCGTACCATAATGTCAAAATCCCCTTTCAAAGCAGAACCGAAATAGTCCTGTTTTCGGGACATCGTACGTCTCAGGAGCGGGATTAGTCAACTGCAATCGTACAAAGAATCCCGGGAAATCAGGATGTGAGCGCAGTCGGTTCTGCCTGTATGGAATGCTTATCGGGGCACGTTTTTCTCCAGGTAACCGATGAAGTTCCGTTCTGAATCAGTCAGGCTCCGCTTCTTCTGCCAGACAATGTAAAAGTGACGGCTGATGTCTTCATGCATCTGATAGACGAGAACCTGTCCGCTGCCGGCCAGATCCCGGACAGAACAGGCAGACATCATTGAGATACCCATTCCGGAGACGATCATCTTGCGGATCGCCTCCAGATCGTTGGCACAGGCAGCGACATGCAGATCCTCCTTGTGAATATGGTGACGTTCCAGAAAACGATCAAAGTTTTTCTGTGTTCCGGAGCCGGATTCACGGAGAATGACAGGTTCCTGGAAAAGCTGCTGCAGGGAGGGCGTGTGGTGCTTCAGCGTCATATAATGCTCATTCACAGGGGTTACAATCAGCAGCTGATCCCGGCAGATCTCCCGGATGGTGAGCGCAGGATTGTCAGGGACTTCGCCTACGACCGAAAAATCGACTGTTCCATCGAGAACCTGACTGACCGCGGTATGAGAATCAGATTGCAGGACACGGAAGAAACAGCCGGCATTTTCACTGCGGTACCCAGACAGAATTGGCGGAAGCAGGTAGGAGGAAGGGATTGTAGATGCGCCGAGCGTGATCATCTGTCCCATAGAGTCTGAGAGCTTTTCCAGGGCAGTCTGTTCCAGCTCCAGCATGCGGAGGGCGTAGCTGTAAAAAAGCTCCCCCTTCTCGGTCAGAGTTACCCGCTTTGTTGTCCTTTCCAGCAGATCCACGCCAAGCTCTCTTTCCAAAGCCCTGATCTGGGTGCTGACCGCCGGCTGAGACAAATGAACGCGGTTTGCCGCTTCAGTGAACTGCCGCAGCCGCGCAACCTCCACAAAACTTCGAAGCTGTTTCATGTCCATCGTGCCTGTCCTCCTGTCCGGGTATTCTGTCTGAATAAAAATCTGAACGAATCGTCAATTAATAAAGAATAATTATAAATATTATAATAAAAATTTATTATTTGATAAATGCCTTCCAAATATTTTGATACAATGAAATAAAATCAGATGACTGAACAAGTAAAACAAAGCAATCAATCTAAGGGAGGGATTTTCAGATGGTGGAGTATCATGCAGTAAAAGTCAGTCCGAAGGCCGTACAGAAGCATGCAGAGGATTTGTACAGAGGCGGGTATTTCTGCTGCGAGGCTGTAATGGCCGCAATCCGCAGTGATTTTGAGGTGAATGTTCCGGAGGAGGTTATCGCGATGGCATCCGGGATGGCAGTCGGTGCAGGGCGCTCAGGCTGTATGTGCGGTGCGCTGAATGGCGGCATTCTGGCGCTCGGCATGTTCTTCGGACGGACGGAGCAGAACGGGCCGAAGGATCCGAAGGTCAACCACTGTATGGCACTGACGCATGAGTTGCACGACTGGTTCCGTGAGGCAACTGCGAAGCATGCCGTGTGCTGCAGGGTTCTGACGAGAGGATTCGACATGGGCTGCGGTGAACACAAGGAGCAGTGCATCGCGTTCACTGGGTTGTGCGCAGGAAAGGTTGCAGAGATACTGTGCCGGGAACTTGGCGTCGAGGACACAGATGACGAGCCGGTCAAAGGGCTCGACAAGCCGTACCTGCCTCCGAAGAAGGAGGAAGAGTGATGAAAAAGTGGTGTCAGAGAATTCCGCTACCTCTCTCGGGTGTGATGCTGGGGATGGCTGCTCTCGGAAATCTGCTGCAGAGCACCTCGGAAGTGCTTCGCACAATCTGTGGCTGGCTGGCGTTCGGCATGCTGGTGCTGCTTCTCCTAAGGCTGGTCTTCTGTCCTGATCAGATGAAGGCAGACATGAAGAATCCTGTTCTTGCCGGAATCAGCGGGACCTTTCCAATGGGACTGATGCTGCTGTCGGTCTACGCAAAGCCTTTTATCGGGAAGGCCGCTTTTATAATCTGGACGCTTGCCATCGCCCTGCATATTGCGCTGATCATCTATTTTACGGTCACCTTCATCTTTCATCTGAAGCTGAAGGATGTATTTACTGTGTACTATATTGTCTATGTCGGAATTGTCGTTGCGTCTGTTACAGCACCGGCTTACAATGCCGCTGCATTCGGAAATGGAGCATTCTGGTTCGGATTCATCTGCTTCCTGTTTCTGTTTGTTCTGGTAACCGTGCGGTACATCCGCATTCCGGTTCCGGAGCCGGCCCGTTCTCTGGCGGTGATCTATGCCGCACCGCTCAGCCTCTGTGTGGCCGGATATGTCCAGAGCGGGACGCCGAAGTCCTATCCGTTTCTGATGGCAATGGCAGTTGGTGCCAATCTGATCTATCTGGCAGCACTGGTTCAGGCAGTTCGGTGTCTGAAGCTTCCGTTTTATCCAAGCTGCGCAGCCTTCACGTTCCCGCTGGTCATTACAGCCATTGCGACGAAGCAGACGATGATGTGCGCGGCAAAGATGGGACATCCACTGCCCGTGCTTCGGCCGATCGTTGTGGCGGAGACTGTCATCGCAGCCGCGTTTGTCGTGTATGTGTTCTGCCGCTATATGGCGGTGATCTTCCGGCCACTTTCCAAATCTGAGAAATCCTGAATGGCCCTGAAAGATCTGCCAGTGATTCTGCAAAGCCGGCAGTCAGACTGAGGGGTCAAAGCACGAGCAGGCGGTATACTCAGGACAGACATTTCTATATAGCCAGGAATGGTTCCGTGCGTGATCAACGGCACACGGACCGTTCCTGGCTATTTGCTGTCTGAATACGGATATCCCATGACAGATGTTTTTTGGAAATGCTTGACAGGAGGGAATGTATCACCTAAACTGAACAACGTTCAGTATGAGGAGCTGCGATGAATACGATTGTCACATCAAGAGAAGAGATTCTGAAAGCGAGCCGGAAGCTTGCGATGGAAAAAGGCTGGAAGGCTGTCAGTATCCGTTCTGTTGCGGCGGCCTGCGGGGTTTCGGTCGGGTCGATCTACTATTACTTCCCGTCCAAGACGGCGCTTCTGACCGACACAGTAGAGAGCGTCTGGTATGAAATCTTCCATGAGCCGGGTGATCCTTCAGTGTTTGAGAATACAGAGCGCTGTGTCAGATGGGTATATGCGCGGATGGAGGCTGGAAGCAGAGAATACCCGGAGTTTTTTACGCTCCATTCGCTGGGCTTCATGCAGGAAAAAAAGGCTGAGAAGACAGAAGAAGCGGCTGGAGCAGGCTTGGGCGGGAAGACAGAGGAAGCAGCTGGAGCAGGCTTGGGCTTGGGCGGGAAGGCAGAGGAAGCGGCTGGTACGGCTGACAGCGGAAAGACAGCGGGAACCGAGAGGATGCATCAGACCTGGCTGCATATTCAGGATGGATTCTGTCAGGTACTGAAGCAAGACAGGAAGGTGCGAAGAGATGCATTTTCCAGCCGGTTTACAGCGGAGCAGTTCGCAGGAATTCTGTTTTCCCTGATGTTCGCGGCACTGGTGAGGAAAGACTACAATCCGGAACCGGTTCTTGAAGTGGTCCGGAGAACATTGTACTGAAGAAAAGGAGAGGTTGCGATGCAGGCAGTAATGGAAACGACATTTGATCTCGTTTATCTGATTTCAGTCATCACCATCGGGATTCTGATGCTCAGAGCGAGCAGTGGGAAAAGCAGACAGTTCACAATTTTTGGGTGGATGGCCATCATCCTTGGCGGAGGCGATTCCTTCCATCTGATTCCGCGGGTGATCGCACTTTGCACGACCGGACTTGACCACTATACGGCTGTTCTGGGCGTCGGAAAGGTAGTCACATCTGTGACGATGACGATCTTCTATGTTCTGCTCTACTATGTGTGGTGGGAGCGTTATCAGATCAGGCAGCACAGGAGCCTGACAGGGATCGTATATCTTCTGGCCGCGGCGAGGATCGTACTCTGCCTTCTGCCGCAGAACCAGTGGACAGCGGAAAATCCGCCTGAAGGCTGGGGGATCTGGCGGAATATCCCATTTGCCCTGCTCGGTGTGGTTGTCATCATCCTGTTCTTCCGAAGCGCAAGGGGGAGACAGGATCTTTCGTTCCGCCATTTGTGGCTGACGATCGTGCTGAGCTTCGGCTTCTACATCCCGGTTGTCCTGTTTGCATCAAGAATACCGCTGATGGGTATGCTGATGATCCCGAAGACCTGCGCTTATATGTGGACCGTGCTGATCGGATATAAGGCAATGAGAAAGGAGATCAAATAAGATGGAGAACCTGAAGAGATATATCCATACAGCGATTTTCTACGCTTTGATGGCGATGGCGGGCGGCGTGTTCTACCGGGAGTTTACGAAGTACAATCACTATTCTGGAAGGACAACCCTGGCTTTCGTCCATACCCATTATTTCATCCTGGGGATGCTGTTCTTCCTGCTCCTGATGGTACTTGAGAAGAGTTTTTCGTTCACAGACCAAAGGACCAGACGCGTACTGGCAGCCTATCATGTGGGACTGAATCTGACAGTCGTGATGTTGACTGCACGCGGCATTCTGCAGGTGAAGGAAGCTTCTGTTTCTTCTGCTGTGAATGCCGCAGTCTCCGGGATGGCAGGAATCGGTCATATCGTATTGTGCGTCTCCCTGATTCTGCTCCTTCTGAGAATCCGGAAGTGTATTTACGCTCAGTGATGCTGATGCAGTGGAGCTGAAGCACCTGCATGGATACATCCGGCAGCCAAGGGCTGAAGTCACACAGCTGCAGTGTGGAGCGGGGAACTGAAGCTTTCTGCAAGGCTAGTCATGTATGCGGGGGTATGTGCAGATGGTTTCCTGTGTGAAAGATCTTTTTTCAGCTGCTTTCTCCAGATGATGGATCTCGGATGAGACAAACAGAAAGCCTGCTACAGCAGCAATCACATCCGAGATGACAGCAGCCCAGAGCATGGTCACAATACTTTTTGATACGGCTGCGATCACGATGGATGCAGGGACAAATATGATCACATCTCTCAAGAGCGCCAGAATCGTGGACTTTACACTATTCCCGGCCGCCTGGAGGATGATGGCGGCTGATTTAATATAGCAGGTCAGGATAATGCCGCCGAGGAAGATGCGGATGCATAACCTGGCATATTCCATATACTCGACGGTATTGTGGCTGCCAAACAGGGAGATGACAAGATCCGGAGCCAGTTCAAAGATCAAAAAGGCAATGACGCCGACGCCGATCACAAGCTTTGTGATGGACTGCACGGTTTTCTTGACTCTTTGGACATTGCCGGAGCCGATATTGTAGCCGATGATCGGCTGACCGCCCAGGCTGATGCCGATCACAATCGACACGACAATTCCGAAGACTTTCATGACGATGCCAACCACTGCCAGCGGGATCACTGCGCCGAAGGCTTTGCCTGTGCTTGCATAGGTCTGATAGCCATACCTTGTCAGCAGATTATTGTTGACAGCAATAATCACAACGATTGACAGCTGGACGATCAGCGATGCCATCCCAGTCTGGATGATGTTTTTGACCGTCGAAGCCTGCAGACCGACAGATTCCCGGGCGATCCTGAAATTTTTTGCTTTTCCCAGGTACACAACGCTCATTGCAAACGTGATGACCTGACCGATTACCGTCGCGATAGCGGCTCCCTTCACTCCAAGTCCAAGCGGAAAGATGAATACTGGATCCAGGACCAGGTTCGCCAGAGCGCCGGCCAGCGTGCACACCATGGCATACCGGGGAGAACCGTCTGCCCGGATTGCACCATTGAGCCCCTGCCCGATCATGTAGCAGGGAATTCCCATGCATATGATATGATAGTAATCATTCGCGTACTGGTAACACTCTGCTTCCTCAGGATCCCCACCGAACAGAGCCAGAATCTGAGGCTGGAAGAGAAATCCAATCAGACACATTACCAGGGCGGAAACGATCAGCACGATCAAACCATTCCCGATGATCCGGTCCGCCTTTTTTTGTTTCCCATGCCGAGTGCAATACTGAATTGAGCTGCAGCGCCATCCCCGACCAGCAGGGCGATACCAAGGGCAAACACAGTAAACGGATAGACAATATTTGTTGCCGCGTTGCCGTAAGCCCCCGCCGGACTCCAGCCTATGAATATCTGATCGACGATATTGTACAGCGCTGCGACAACCATACTGATAACACAGGGAACAGAAAACCGTCTGATCAGGGTTCCAATTTTTTCGTGTCCAAGGTCCAGTTCCTTCATCTTTATCACTCCTTTGAAGACCAAAAACAGCCAGAAGCGTAAGTCCGTAACTGGACTTACGCTTCTGGCTGCTCATTACGCGGATGATTTTATCACATTTGTCTGGGGCATGTAAGCGTTTTTTACCTGCGGAATGCTTTCCCGTACGTGTCTGTATCTTTCAGAAGAATCAACATCAGGATGGACGGACCGGCAATGACACCAGGCGTCATTCCTTCGACAAACATCTTAAAGGCGCCGCCGATGAATCCCCCAAATGCTTTTCTGTTATTCATGCGGAAATCTCCTTCTGGTATAAGACGGGAATCTGGGCGACTTCGCAACCAGCCATGACACCGCCAACGTATCAGATTAAAAGGCGGTCTTATCACATTGACAAGTAAGAATGTGAGAACTATAATCTTTCACATAGATGAATACGAATGTGAGGGGATCGTATGGGGAATTTGATTCAGAACGAAATCCTGGGGCTGAAGTGGCTGAACCGGCTGGTTGGCCGTGCACTATCAGCCATGGGACTGGACTTGTCCGGAAGAGTCGGCGGAAGCATCCAGTTTTTTTTCTATGATGTCATCAAAATTACAATCCTGCTCTGTGTGCTGATCTTTGTGATTTCGTACATACAGAGCTTTTTCCCGCCGGAGCGGAGCAGGCAGATCATGGGAAGGTTTCATGGAATCTGGGCCAACCTGATCGGGGCACTGCTCGGGACGGTGACGCCGTTTTGCTCCTGCTCCTCGATCCCGATCTTCATGGGATTTACCAGTGCAGGCCTTCCGCTCGGTGTGACATTCTCATTCCTGATCTCCTCTCCGATGGTGGATCTTGGGAGTCTTGTCCTTCTGATGGGCATCTTCGGGTATCGGATTGCTCTTGTCTATGTGGCTGCAGGGCTGCTGATTGCGGTATGCGGAGGGACGCTGATCGAACATATGCATATGGAGGATCAGGTTGAGGACTTTATCCGGAATGCAAGCTCGGGAGTAGACATTACAGCTCCGGATCTGACCATCCGGGACAGAATGATCTATGCGCGGGATCAGGTTGCATCGACGCTCCGTAAGGTTTTTCCGTATATCCTCCTCGGAGTCGGCATTGGCGCGGTGATCCACAACTGGATTCCGCAGCATGTGGTCGAGACTGTCCTGGGCAGCAGAAATCCCTTCGGTGTGATTCTGGCAACACTGGTCGGTGTTCCGATGTATGCGGATATTTTTGGGACTATCCCTGTGGCGGAGGCGCTTCTGCCTAAGGGCGCGCTGCTCGGAACCGTGCTCAGCTTTATGATGGCGGTCACAACCCTGAGTCTTCCATCGCTAATCATGTTGAGAAAGGCCATCAAACCGAAGCTGCTTACAGTGTTTATTGTCATATGTATTGCCGGAATCATCATCGTCGGGTATGGATTCAATCTGTTTCAGGGCGTACTGACAGGGATCTGATCCTGCGGCAAAGGGAAATGACGCAAGGGGAGACAGGCAGCCAGAAAATAAGGAGGTAAGCGTATATGAATGCAATGGATGCCGCTCTGATCTGCAGAGCACTGGGGGATTCCAACCGGATCCAGATTGTGGAGCTGTTGATGAACGGGGAAATGTGCGGGTGTCGGCTGCTGGAGCATTTCCAGATTGCACAGCCGACGCTGTCCCATCATATGAAGGTTCTGGCAGAGTGCGGTCTTGTGAACGGGAGGAAGGAGTGGAAGAATACCTACTATTCCCTGAACTGCGATGTCCTGACCGCATTTCGTGAATATATTGATCACCTGAACTGCGGGAAAACCTGCAGACAGAAAAGCGAAGACAGAGACTGCTGTGATGAGGAAAATTCAGGGCAAGTCTTACGGAGCAGGGAGAAAACCACCGGAGGCTGCTGCGATCAGAAGCAGGCAGACCAGTGCAGATAAGACCTATTTTGAAGCGAGAAAGGATATAGGGAGGTTGCAGGAGAGATGCCAAGGATGATGAAGAGACAGAGCGAGGGAATCAGCTTTTTTCAGCGGTACCTGACCGTATGGGTGCTGCTGTGCATGGTGGCGGGGGTACTGATCGGACATTTCCTGCCGGCGGTTCCCAGGATTTTGGGGAGAATGCAGGTTGCCGGGATCTCGATCCCGATTGCGGTGCTGATCTGGATCATGATCTATCCGATGATGATTAAGGTAGATTTCCAGAGTATCAGGGAGGTCGGTAAAAATCCGAAAGGACTGTTCGTAACATGGATTACAAACTGGTTGATCAAGCCTTTTACCATGTATGGTCTGGCGTACCTGTTCCTGTTTGTAGTGTTTCGGCATTTCATTGCACCGGAGCTCGCCACTCAGTATCTGGCCGGGGCAGTTCTTCTGGGCGCGGCACCGTGCACGGCGATGGTTTTTGTATGGAGCACGCTGACGCATGGGAATCCCGCCTACACTGTGGTACAGGTTGCGACCAATGACCTGATCATTCTTGTAGCATTTGTTCCGATTGTAAAGTTTTTGCTTGGGGTATCGAAGGTTTCGGTGCCGTACAGCACTCTGTTTGTCAGCATCCTTCTCTTTGTCGTGATTCCGCTTGTGGCAGGGGTCGTAACGAGGGTCGGGATTACAGGACGAAAAGGCAGGGACTATCTGGAGAATGTGTTTGTCCATAAATTTGACCATGTTACCACGGTCGGTTTGCTCCTGACGCTGGTGATCATCTTCGCATCTCAGGCGGAGGTGATTCTCTCCAACCCGGTGCACATCATCCTGATCGCGGTGCCGCTTATCATCCAGACATTCCTGATTTTCTTTATCGCTTACGGAGCAGCGAAGCTGGTGAGACTTCCATATGACATTGCCGCACCTGCAGGACTGATCGGGGCATCAAATTTCTTCGAACTGGCGGTTGCGGTTGCCATTGCCCTGTTCGGGACAACAAGCCCGGCAGCTCTTGCGACCACGGTGGGGGTATTGACAGAGGTTCCGGTTATGCTGACACTGGTGAAAATCGCGAACAGAACGCAAAATCATTTTCAGAAGAGACAGGCATGAGCCTGCATATTAGAAGGAGGGCAATGAGATGAACATCAAGGTTTTGGGAGGCGGCTGCAGCAAATGCGAGGCACTGCTGGAGAACACAAAGAAGGCTATACAGGAGAAAGGGATCGAGGCAGAAATCGAGTATATCACCGACTTCAGTGTCATCGCCGGGTACGGCATTATGAGTACGCCGGCACTGATGATTGACGGGAAGGTCGTCTCAACAGGACGTGTCCTGAATGAGAAGCAGATCGGAAAGCTGTTATGAATCAGCAAGGGAGGAAACCGAGGGTCGGATTCATCTGTACACATAATTCTTGCCGCAGCCAGATCGCGGAGGCACTGGGAAGACACCTGGCCGGGGACGTCTTTGAAAGCTATTCAGCAGGCACAGATATCTGGGACAGGATCAATCCGGATGCAGTCCGTCTGATGAAGGAACAGTATGGAATAGACATGATAAAAGAAGGGCAGCACAACAAAACGTTGGATGCCCTTCCGGAGCTTGATATTGTGGTTACCATGGGATGCGGGGTGAAGTGCCCGTATCTTCCCTGTAAGAGACGTTTTGACTGGGGACTCCCGGATCCGACCGGAACCTCTGACGGAGAATTCATGGAAGTCATCCATCAGATTGAGAAAGAGATCGGTCTATTGGAGGACCAATTGAAAGGGAACCATCAGGATTCGGTTCCAGAGGCTCCTTTGTAACGGCCGGGTAGAGTCCACCGATCAGTGATCGCAGACCATCGCATCGAAGCACTTCAGAGCGGGGACTCCCATCGCCAGGATCCAGCTTGATGCACTTGCTTTTATTGTGAATCATATGGTGCAATGACAATAAGTGCAGAGGAGCATGCAAACCAGCTCCGCGAACAGGAGGTATAGGATGGGCTTCCTTTTTGTGTTATTTGCTGGATCAGTAGGATAAATCAATTCCCACGTGTAAAAGCTGATATTTCATAGCCATCTGTGAGCGAGTCATCTCTCTTCAGGTCGAGATAATGATACAATAAAATCGACAGGTGTGTATCGTCACCCGAGAATGTGTAATGTTTCGAAAGGCATGAGTCTGAATTGGCTGGAAAGGGAAAGGAATATGAGACTCAGAAAAGACAATGCGGCGCTGCAGCCTCCGATGGGCTGGAACAGCTGGGACTGCTTCGCAGCAGGAGTAACGGAGAATCAGCTTCTGGATAATGCGGCTGGATTGGCGCAGCTGAAGTCCTGCGGCTGGGAATATGTGGTCTGTGACATTCAGTGGTCAGAGCCGCTGGCAGCGAGTGAGAAAAATCAGGGTGTTGTGTATCGGAAGTTCGCCCCGCTCACGTTGGATGCATGGGGACGGCAGATCCCGGCACCAAACCGATTCCCGTCTTCTGCGGATGGAAAAGGCTTTGCTCCAATCGCCGAAAAAATTCATGCCATGGGGCTGAAGTTCGGCATCCATATCATGCGTGGTATTCCGAGACAGGCAGTACATGAGCGGCTGCCGATCTTTGGAACCAATGCAACAGCGGATGAGGCAGCCCGCCCGGATTCGATCTGCTGCTGGAACGGCGATATGTACGGTGTTGACCCGGCGTCCGCCGCAGGGCAGGCGTATTATGACTCGATCTTCCAGCTGTATGCAGACTGGGGAGTGGATTTTGTGAAGGTGGATGACATCTGCCATGAGCATCTCTATGTGGATGATCCATACGGGGCAGCAGAGGTAGAAATGATCCGCCGCGCGATCGACAAGGCCGGGAGACCGATGTGCCTGTCTCTCTCGCCGGGACCGGCGGTGATCGAAAAAGCCTGGCATCTGGAACATTATGCTAATATGTGGCGTATCACCGATGATTTCTGGGACGACTGGAAGCTTCTTCTTGATATGTTTGACCGCTGCGAGCTGTGGCAGGGGCATGGAAAGCCGGGATGCTGGCCGGACTGCGATATGCTGCCACTGGGAAAGATCGGTACCGGATTCGGCCAGCCGAGACAGACGAATTTCACGCATGCGGAACAGCGCACACTGATGACACTCTGGTGCATTTTCCGCTCACCGCTGATCATGGGTGGTGACCTGACACAGCTGGATGACTGGACACGGTCGCTTCTGACCAATGAGAAGATTCTTGCGGCGCAGCAGACTGGCAGGGAACCGGAGCAGATGGAGCGGGATGAAAAGCATGCTGTCTGGACGAGCCTGACGCAGGAAGGCGGACGGTATCTGACGCTTTTCAATCTTGACAATAAAACACAGACGGTATCAGTGTCTCTTTCTGATCTGGAATTTGATGTGCGCAGTGCAGAGGATCTGTGGGGCGATACACCGGCCACGCTTTCAGGAAGCTGCATTCAGGCAGAGCTTCCGGCGCACGGCGCGGGAATGTATCTTCTGCAGAAGTGAGGCAGATTGATGGCGCAGCACCGGCTGTGGATGTCATCCACAGCCGGCAGGTCAGGCAAATTTCTGCGCGAGCAGGCAGATCAGGATTGTCAGAAGCATGTCCGGCAGGGTATTGCCAAGGGGCAGATCAATTGTCATCGTTGAAGAGGGAGGCATCCCTCTTTCCTTATAACTTATTCATCAGGAGAAAGTCCCGGAGTTTGTAATGGTAAACAGTGCTGGTTGAATAATCGATATCATCGTTTGTGATGATGATCTTTTTTACTGTATTATCAATATTTGCGAATGCTGAGAATTCTCTTTCATAGGTTTTTTCTTCCGCCACGCTGTAGGCAACCTGGATCAGATAAAGCTTACCATCCCGGGATGCTCTGAAATCAATCTCCCGCCCTTTGTTGTTGTAGACCGTCACTTCGTATCCCAGATAGATTAATTCATTTAAGACAATATTTTCCAGGTTGTGCGTAAGATCATACCGGTTTCCGGACACTCGTATACTGTTTAGAGAAACATCCTCATCATACAGCTTATAGTAATAGTTGAGCTTTGCCTTGGCTTTGGGAGAATAAAGGGGAATGTCTTCAATAACGTATGCTTCTTTTAGATACCCGAGATATTTAATTACCGTCGGAACAGAAACAGAAATGTTCTGTCCCTTCATATAGTCAGCGATGGACTTCGCACTGAAGATCCTTGCATTGGATACGAGGATGTAATCAACGATATGTTCAAACACATCCTTTTTTCGGATATTGTACCGGTTTTCCAGGTCATTGTAGATGATGGTGTTGTTGAGATCGTTCAGGTATCGCTTCATGGATTCTTTATTCTGCTGTTCCAGAGCTGCCGGGAATCCGCCCCAGACCAGGTAGTCACTGACTTCAAAGCTGCGTCCCAGTTGTCCAACATATTCTTTGGCTTCCCGGTATACAAAGGGTCGTATACGGAAGGAGACATAGCGCCCGGACAGTTCCTTTGTAAATTCCCGGGACAGTAACTTGGAATTGCTTCCCGTAATAAATACAGAAGTGTTATAGAGCCGAAGTGTTCTTGCAGCCTCGTTCCAGCCTTCAACATTCTGGACTTCATCCAGAAAGACATAAAGCTTATCTTCTCCTAGATAATCATTTACGTAGGAAATAAGAGCATCAGCATTCGGAATCTTTGTCCTGACAGGCCTCAAGTCAAAGTCCAGAAATAAGCATCTTTTTCCGATAGCTTCTAGCTCATTCAACACTTGCCTTAAGATTACGGATTTCCCGCATCGACGGATACCGGTAATGATTTTGACCAGATCGCTTTCATAAAAAGGTCTGATCTGCGCCATATAGTGCTCTCTGATAATCATAAAATCGTCTCTCCGTATGTTGAACATGCAGATAGTTGTTCATTATGCCATCATTATACTTTAAGATATTTAGAAATACAACAATATATTAAAATAGAAATTTAAAATATTACTTAATAACGGAACTTCTTAAAGTTGCAGAAGAGATCTGAAAGCAGTGAAGGACTCTATGTTCGCTGATATTTGAGACGAAGAGGAAAACATTCCATGTCGGGGGGCTGTGCCGGAGGTCTCTTGCTTTATTCTGGTAAAAGTGATGCAATGAAAAGACACAGGTGAATGAATCATGGAGGAAAGAATATGTTTCGTGAAATGCGTCGGAAGAAGCAGCAGATATCGAAAGAAGAGTGTATCAACATTCTGAATCAGGAGAAGCGCGGGGCCCTGGCCGTGAATGGCGAGGATGGTTATCCATATGTGATCCCGGTGAACTTTTATTATGATGAGCCGGCAGAGACGCTCTATTTCCACGGCGCAAAGACCGGGCATAAGATTGATTCGATCCAGAAGGATTCCAAAGTGTGTTTTACAGTTTGGACGTCCGGTACGCGTAAGGAGGGAGACTGGGCTTATTACGTGTCAAGCGTTGTCGTGTTCGGAACGGCAAGTCTGGTCATGGACAGCGATCTTTTCCGTGAAAAACTCAGGGCGATCGGACTGAAGTACTATCCGACCGCTGAGGAAGTGGACATGGAGATTCAAAGAGATCTGAGGAACGTACAGATGATTGCGGTTCATGTCGATCATATGACAGGGAAGCTTGTACATGAAAAGTAATATCCTCAGCTCTCCTACAAGGATGAAGCACATGAGCGTGGTGTAACTGATGCAGGGAATGGAAGTGGATGGATAATTACCAGGAAAAATATACGCTGGAGAGTGTCGATTACGGCTCGCAGCTTCGCGGGAAATCATTTGTTACCTCCATTGGATTCAGCGCATGGCACTGGCATTATGAGTATGAACTGATGCTGGTCCTGAAGGGGAAGGTGACATTCCGTTCAGAGAAGTGGACAGGATCTGTTACGGAAGGAAATCTCGTGCTTGTAAACTCAAAGGAGCTGCATTCTATCGTTGGCGGGAATGAGGTAAATCTCTGCGGGTTTGTACAGTTAAGTCCGGATCTTTTCAGAAGCGGGACGGAGGACAAGCGGCAGTTCAGATTTTTTCTGAACAGTATGAATCAGGATGAGCAGCCGGAAGAGGGAATTGTATCCATCCGGAACCATGTGTCGAGGATTTTGATGTGTACGCTCATTGAGAAGGAACAGACGGCATACAGGCTTCGCGGAGAAATGTATAGTCTGGTAGCGGATCTGGTGGAGGGTGCTGATTATGACATCCTTATGAGAAGGCAAAAGGAAGAAACAGGGTCTGAAGAGCTTCTGGATATGATCGACTACATTCGCCGGCATGTGGCAGAGGACCATCTGAGTGTGCTGCTGGCGCATGAGTTTGGCGTCGGGGAGAAGACACTTTATCGCTGCTTTAAGGCTGGACTTGGAATGTCTGTGAGGGATTTCATTGAGGAAATGAGAGTCCAGCAGGCCAGAAAGCTTTTGCGGACGACCGACCATGACATGCCTTTTATCATCGATGCCTGTGGGTTCGGTTCGGAGAAGACATTCTACAGGTCATTCCAGAAGCTGACCGGCCAGACGCCTCTCAGCTACAGGAAATCAGATGGTGGAAACACCGGGCATGCAGAGGTACGGGGGTATCTGGATTACGAGAGATACGAGGCACTTGATCTGTTGAAAGGATTCCTGTCATGACGCCGGAATGGATTGTGCAGAATATGTCTCTTGAGGAAAAGGTCCGTCTGATGAGCGGGCGGGCTGACCGCTCCAGAATTCACGGAGCGCTCAAGGGAACATTGTCGGAACATTATAATGAAAAGCCCTACGCGGCGGGAGGCAATGACAGGCTTCATGTGCCTGAGATCAGATTCTGTGACGGACCGAGAGGTGTCGTCTGCGGCAGGGGGAAAGCCACCTGTTTTCCTGTCCCGATGGTTCGGGCAGCCGGATTCAATCCGGACCTGGAGGAGGAAATCGGGACGGCGATTGCGCAGGAGGCGCAGCAGTTCGGAGCCAATTTCTTTGGCGGGATCTGCATCAATTTCCTCTATCACCCGGGATGGGGACGGGCACAGGAGACGTACGGGGAAGATGATTTCCTGCTCGGAGAGATGGGCGGAGCGATGGTCAGAGGTGTTCAGAGCGTCGGCGTCATCGCCTGTCTGAAACATTTCGCCTTTAATCAGATGGAAAATCAGCGCTTCCGCGTGAATGTACGCTGTGACAGCCTTCGGACAGAACGGGAGGTATTCCTGCGCCATTTTGAGAAATGCATCCGCAGAGATCATGCAGGAGCTGTGATGAGTGCCTATAACGCCTACAATGGCGTGATGTGCGGACATAACCGATATCTGCTTCATGATGTCCTGAAGGAGGAGTGGGGATTTCAGGGATTCCTCATCAGCGATTTTACCTGGGGCGTGAAGGGTACAGTCGCAGCTGCGCTGGCAGGCCAGACAGTTGAAATGGCAGACACCAAGTACTTTGGTGAAAAACTGGTGGAAGCAGTCCGAAGGGGGCTTGTTCCGGAGGCTGTGATCGACGATGCGGCACTGCGTATTGCCCGAACCATGAAATCCTTTGAAAAGATTTCCATGGAATCGGAAAAAAGAAAAAGACTGAAGAAGAGAGAGATCCGGGAGCTGGCGCTTCAGTCCGCAGAGGAAGGAATCGTCCTGCTGAAGAACGAAAGGAATGTGCTTCCATTTTCGAAGAGAAGGCTCCACACGATTGCAGTGTTCGGAGAGCTGGCTGAAGAAGGAAACCAGGGAGACAGAGGCTCTGCAAGAGTGTATCCGGAGCATGTTGTCTCTCCGCTCGAAGGGCTGATGAAGCTGGTGAACGGGACGACAGATGTCATCTATTACCGCGGGCATAACATCGCCCACGCAAAACGTCTTGCGGATGAGGCGGATTGTGTGATCGTGATCGCAGGACTGACATACCTGGATGAGGGAGAAGCACTCTCGAAGGACCAGTTTACGGCTGAGCGGGGAACTTCAGTCGGAGGGGACCGGGAAGGAAGATTGCGCCTGCATGACGGGGATGAGAAGCTTTTGAATGAAATCGGCAAAGTCAATCCCAACACTGCCGTTGTCATGATATCCGGATCGGCAGTGATCCCGGGCGAATGGATCAGTCAGGTGCCGGCTTTGCTGTGGGCGGGATATGGCGGCCAGGAGGGCGGCACGGCGATCGCCCGCGTTCTGTTTGGAGAGGCTGAACCGGGCGGGAGGCTCCCATATACAATCCCCCAGCGGGAGGAAGATCTGCCGGCGCTGGACTTTGAAGCGTCAGAGGTGACGTATCAGTACTACAGTGGATACCGGAAGCTTGCACATGATGGGATCAGAGCCATGTACCCGTTCGGATATGGACTGTCTTATACGTCATTTGCACTGTCCGATGTATCGGTCAGACGGGAGATCCCGTCCGATGTGAAGGCGGCGGGAGAAACGGAATGGAACGGCAATCCGTTTTTCGCGGTCTTTTGCCATATCAGCAATACCGGAAAAAGAAGCGGTTCCACTGTTGTGCAGGTATATGTGGAAACCGCAAAGTGTCCGGTACCGACTTTGAAGGGATTTCTGAAGGTAAAGCTGGAAGCCGGAGCGGGCAGAGACATCCGGATTCCGGTTTCCTGCGATGATCTGAAGTATTTTGATGAAGAGGAACATGCTTTCAGACTAGAGCAGGGGAATTTCACCATTCATGTCGGATTTAGTGCAGAACAGATTGAATGGAGCGGAAAGTTTCAAGAATTGCATCATCATGATGACCTGTGATTTAGTGCAGAACAGGTCGTATGGGTTGGGAAGGTGACGGGACAAAACAGAGCCATCCTTCGAGAAGAGCACTTCCATCAGCTGACAGCAGGCGTACAGGCAGCTGGTGGAATTTTTTTGTCCAATTTTGACAGTGGGTATTCCGGATGTGACAGCAGAAGGAGCAGAGAACCTTCTATACTTGTCTGCAGCAGAACGATAGAAGGAAAAGATAAAAGAGGAACAGAAAGGTGAAAAATCTGGTAATGAATCCATATCTCCCTCTGGATGAACACATTCCGGACGGAGAGCCCCATGTGTTTCAGAACAGGCTGTATCTGTTTGGCAGTCATGACCGGGAGAATGGAAAAGAGTTTTGTGAGCTGGACTATGTGACGTGGTCAGCTCCTGCGGATGACTTGTCTGACTGGCGGTATGAGGGCGTTATCTACAGGAAGGACCAGGATCCATATAATCCGGATAGGCTTCCGATGTATGCCCCGGATGTCGTGCAGGGACGGGATGGGCGGTATTACCTTTACTACTGCATCAAATTTCAGGACAGCATCCATGCTGCAGTTTCTGACAAGCCACAGGGGCCATACAGGTTCTATGGTCAGGTTCACTACAAAGACGGCAGGGTGATGAGCGAGAACCAGCCGTACGACCCGTCTGTCATCTGTACGGAGGAAGGAAACTTTCTGTACTTCGGATTTGCGCCCTGCATGATCAATATTCCACGATACAAGTCACAGGATCTGAAGGGCGGCTCTGTCGTCAGGCTGGCGGATGACATGCTGACTGTTCTGGAGGGACCGGAGGTCGTTCTTCCATCAGAGAAGTATGCGGCCGGGACCTCATTTGAAGCGGACCCGTACTTTGAGGGACCGTCGATCAGAAAAATCCATGGCATGTATTATCTGGTCTATTCCTCCGTTCATACCCACAGGCTCTGTTATGCGACAAGCAGCAGGCCGATGAGCGGATTTCAGTACAGAGGCTGCATCATATCCAACACGGATGTCGGATACAGGGGGCGTAGAGAAGAGGATCAGCTGAACAGCGAGGGAAACAACCACGGGGGACTCGTGGAGGTTGACGGGCAGTGGTACATCTTCTATCACCGGCACACCTCCCTCACCCAGTATAACCGGCAGGCCTGCGCAGAGCGCATTTGCATTGAGGAAGATGGATCCATACCGCAGGTCTGCGTGACAACCAGCGGTCTGAATGCAAAGAGGCTTCCGGGCGTGGGCGTATATCCGGCAGTCTATTGCTGCAATCTGACAAATGGACATATGGGAGCATTGAATTCTCTGGGGCGTTCCAACAAGGCGGCAGATTTTCCTTATCTGACAAGTGATGAGGACGGAAGGTATGTATCCAATATTTCATCGGGGACGATCATCGGATATAAGTATTTCGATCTTAGAAAAACGCATCAAATCCGGATCCGCTACCGGAGGAGGGGCGAGAACTATGCAGATGGGGTGATCCGGATTTTCGCGGAGATTGACGCACCGGATACGGCATGCAGAGGAGAGATCCGGGTGAAAACGGAAGTTTCAGACAGAACTGTACCGGAAGGTACGTTCAGGAAAGCGGAGGGGAACGTTCAGTTCCGGGATGATGATCAGGAACTCTATCTTCGATATGTCGGAAGCGGAGCAATAGACCTCATGGAAATAGAACTGATGGAGTAAGTGGTGCGGCAGGGCATACAGGGACAATCATACGAGGAGGAAATCACAATGAACAAGTATGCAGGAAAACGGCCGGGGTTTGGCGAGAAAATCGCCTTTGCCCTGGGGGACGGCGGTTGTAACTTTGTCTGGACGACTTTGGGGTCGTTCCTGACCGTCTATTATACCGACAATGTCGGCATTGCGGCGGCAACGATTGGAACGATGATGCTGCTGGCAAGATTGCTGGATGGAATTTCAGATCTGATCATGGGTGCGATTATTGACCGTACGCATACCCGGTGGGGAAAGGCACGCCCCTGGATCTTATGGTCTGCAATCCCGATGGGTGTCGGGCTGGTGCTGATGTTCTCCGTTCCGTCATCACTTTCGTCGAATGGAAAAGTAGCGTACGCCTTTATCTCTTATGTATTGATGGCGGCCGTTGTCTATACGGCATGCAACCTGGCGTACAATACGCTGCTTGCCCTGTTCTCCCCTGAGCGGAAAGACCGCATACAGGCGAGTTCCTTCCGGTTCTTCTGCACGATGGCGACGGTCCTGTTTATCAATTACAATACCATGAACTTTGTCGGAAGGTTCGGATGGACAGGAATGGCGTCAATCTTCGGCGCAATTGCGGTTGGTATGCTTCTGATCACATTTTTCTTCACAAAGGAGCGCAACAACCAGGATATCGCAGATGACGCTGACCAGACCTTCGTCGATACAGAGAAAAAGAAAAAAGCACGGAAACTGTCTGTCGGAAAGTCGTTTGTCTATCTGTTCAAGAATAAGTACTTCCTGCTTTTAACGTTGATCTTCGTTGTAAACTATACAGCGCTGGGCGTGAATAATGGACTTCGGATTTATTATGCAAGAGATGTGCTCGGCAACGTAGGTCTCATGGGAACCCTGACACTTTGCTTCATACTTCCGAAGATGATCGGCAACCTGGTTTACCCGTATATTGTGAAGGTACTTGGAAACTGGAGATCCATGGTCATTGGTTATATCGTTGAGATTGCAGGTGTCTTACTGATGGCAGTCCTTCCGACATCTGCGTCCGCAGCATTCACAGGACTGATCCTGCTTGGAATTGGCGGAATCCCACATAATGCCGGACTTTTTGCAATGGTAGCGGATGTCGTAGATTATGGTGAGTGGAAGACCGGCGTCAGGCTCGATGGCCTTACAAACTCGGCAACATCCTTCGGCATGAAGGTTGGTGCAGGACTTGGCTCCGCAATTGTTGGCTGGGGACTTGCGTGGGCAGCTTATGAAGGGAAGCGAACCGCGCAGAAGGTTGCACAGACCGCAATGACCATCGCCCGCATCAAGAGCGCGTACACGATCATTCCGGTTATCCTGTTTGCAATCGGCATTGTCGCGCTGCTCTTCTGCAACCTTGATAAAATTGCGCCGCAGATGGAAAAAGATCTTGCGGCAAAGCATGCAGAGTAAAGAATAAAAAGAGGGATCCTTCTGCTCCCGACTGTCGGTTTTATCCGGCGGCCGGGAGCTTGCTTTCTTCAGGAAAATGTGGTGCAATGGCGGAAAGAGATCAAAAGGAGGACCGCTATGATACAAATCAGAAGAGCAGTCGATAAGGATATTCCGAGACTGCATGAGCTCCTGGGGCAGGTGCTCCAGATTCACGCAGAGATTCGGCCAGATATTTTTATTTCCGGGACGACAAAGTACACGGACGAGGAGCTCCGGGAGATGATCCGGAATGATGCAAAGCCGATCTATGTCGCGGCGGATGAACAGGACGTGTGCGAGGGGTATGCATTCTGCCAGCTGCGGGAGCAGCCGTTTTCCAACAACATGGTCCCGTTTCGGTCTCTGTTCATCGATGACTTGTGCGTCGATGAGAGGATGAGGGGGCAGCATGTCGGAGAGAGCCTGTTCGCTTTTGTAAAGGAGGAGGCAAAGAGGCTGGGCTGTTACGAGGTGACGCTCAATGTCTGGGAAGGGAATACATCTGCGGAGAAGTTCTATGAGAAAATGGGGATGAAGACCAAGGAGCGGCAGATGGAGTATATCCTGGCCTGACATAAGACAGGGACATCCGCGGCCCCTGAAATCAATCCTGAGGAAGGTATGTGATATCTTTGGCTTCTTGTTGTAAAATGAGAGGGATCAAACGGATATTTCGGTTAATATAGGCAGGAACAGGAGGGGAACCATGGCGGATAAGTTCAGACTGAATAACGGGATGACGATCCCGGAAATCGGATTCGGCACCTACAAGGCTGCGGCGGATGGTACAGAGCGGGTGATCAGCGAGGCAATCTGGGCGGGTTATCGGTATTTCGATACAGCATCGTTCTATGGAACGGAGGAGGCCCTCGGGAAGGCGTGGACACAGAGCGGGCTGGAGCGCGGCGCGTTTCAGATTGCATCGAAGGCCTGGAAGAGTGAGCTGGGGTACAAGGAGGTGCGCACGGCGTTTGAAAAGTCGCTTGAAAGACTCCGGACAGATTATCTTGACCTGTACCTGATTCACTGGCCGCTGCCGGCGCCGGACTATCAGGACTGGGAAAAGCTGGACCTGGATACATGGAAGCTGATGGAGGAGCTGTACAAGGAAGGGAAAGTGCGCGCGATCGGTGTCAGCAACTTTCTTCCTCAGCATCTGCTCAATCTGATGGAGCACGCGGAGGTGGTGCCGGCTGTGGATCAGCTGGAGTTTCATCCCGGTCATACGCAGGAGGTGACGCTTCGGTTCTGCCAGGAGAAGGGGATCCAGGTGCAGGCGTGGAGTCCGCTTGGCAGAAGCCGGGTGCTGACAGATCCGCTGATTGTGTCGCTTGCAGAGAAGTATGGCGTCTCACCGGCACAGCTTTGTCTGAAGTACGATCTTCAGCGCGGCGTAATGGTAATTCCGAAAGCGTCCTCCCCGGAGCGGATGCGGCAGAACCTGAACCTGGGCGATTTCACGATCTCGCAGATCGATATGTATCGTATCGATACAATGCCGGACTATGGATGGTCGGGGGAACATCCGGAGCGGGAACGCGTTGATATCCATCTCGAGAGACACGAAGGGTGAGCGGACACACGTACCGCATGCAAGTTGTGTGGGCACGTCAGAAGATGCGCAGGCAGGTTGTGAGAGGCAAGTCAGAACAGGAGAGCAGACAGATGGGAGAAAAAGCAAAGGTTTATTTCACGGATTTCAGGACGAAGGTTGATGTCCCGCTGACGGCAAAGCTGCAGAAGCTGATCCGGAAGGCCGGAATCAGATCGATTGATATGGATGGGAAGTTTGTCGCCATTAAGATGCACTTCGGGGAGCTCGGGAACCTGGCGTTTCTGAGACCGAACTATGCGAAGGCGGTCGCGGATGTCGTGAAGGAGAATGGCGGACTGCCATTTCTGACGGACTGCAATACGCTGTATCCGGGAAGCCGTAAGAATGCACTCGAGCATCTGACCTGCGCGGAGCTGAATGGCTTCAATTCCATCACAACCGGCTGTCACGTCATCATCGCAGACGGACTGCGCGGGACAGACGAGGTGGAGGTGCCGATCCGGAACGGCGAGTATCTGAAGACGGCGCTGATCGGAGAGGCCGTCATGGATGCGGATGTGTTCATTTCTCTGACGCATTTCAAAGGGCATGAAGCAGCCGGATTCGGCGGAACCATCAAGAACATCGGGATGGGCTGCGGGAGCCGTGCGGGAAAGATGCAGCAGCACAACGATGGCAAGCCGCATGTGATCGAGGAAAAGTGCAGGAAGTGTCATCGCTGCGCCAGAGAGTGCGGTTCGGACGCGATCGACTACGAGCGTGGTGTTGCGCATATCAACCAGGACATCTGTAAGGGCTGCGGGCGCTGTATCGGTGCCTGCGCTTTTGATGCGATTGAGAATGACAATGCGAATGCGAATGAGGTTCTTGGCTGTAAGATGGCGGAGTATACGCAGGCCGTCTGCGACGGGCGGCCGTGCTTCCACATCAGCCTGATTCAGGACGTCTCGCCGAACTGTGACTGCCATGGCGAAAATGACGCTCCGATTCTTCCCGATGTCGGAATGCTGGCTTCATTTGACCCGGTTGCGCTCGACCAGGCCTGTGTGGATCTGTGCGAGCAGCAGACGCCGATCCGGAATTCCCAGCTCGGCGACAACCTGGCCAGGCCGGACTGGCACCACTACCACGAGCACTTCAAGGACAGCAATCCGAACGTGGCGTGGAAGGAGACGCTGGAACACGCCGAGAAGATCGGTCTGGGCACCAGGGAATACGAACTGATAACTATGTAACGCTTCACGGATCACCGGTTATCATTGACCTGCGTCAAGATGAGCATCATTGATGGCACTCTGAGGTGTCACGTGGACGGATCCGTGCTGAAAATTCCAGGGAAGTGACTGCCGCGGGGAATTTTCGGGAATCAGCTGAGAGAATGAGCAGGGAAGATCGGTCTCTTGTAATTTTGTTTGAAATATCTTACAATTCTCTCTAATGGGCTTTACAGATTGAACAGAAACAGGAGGGAGAAGATGAGTCTTTTTGGCGGTGTGATCAACATTACGGGGATTACGTTCTTCGTGATGAGTATCTTTGCAATTATTGTCGGCGGCTATCTGATCGGCAAGATTTCGATTAAGGGTGTCTCGCTGGGGACGGCAGGTGTCTTCATTGCTTCAATTATATATGGAATCCTGCATTCGAAGCAGCTGGCTGACACAATGAATTTCAGCGGGATTGATTTCAGCCCCGATGCGCTGAAGATCATCGAGAACTGTGGACTGGTTCTGTTTGTCTGCTCCGTCGGCCTGATCGCGGGGCCGAGCTTTTTCTCCAACCTGAAGAAGAATTTCAAGTCCTATATCCTGCTCGGAGTTGTGATTATTCTAAGCGGCGGCCTGACAACAGTTGTCTGCTACTTCATCGGAAGAAACGGGGAGGCTGACACGAAGCAGTTTGTCGCGCTTCTGACCGGTTTGCTCTCCGGGGCTCTCACATCCACGCCGGCGTTCTCGGCGGCGAAGGCGACCGTCGCGCCGGAGTATGAAAGTGCCGTGACAGTTGGATACGGGATCTCCTATATCTTCGGTGTCATCGGCGTCGTTCTGTTTGTTCAGCTCGTCCCGAAGATTCTTCATGCGAACATCGATGAGGAGGTTCGGAAGATTACGGATGTGTCGGCCGGGCAGAGACGGAAGGATGACCGGCACTATGTTGAGATTGACCCGTTTGGAATTGGTGCCTTCGCGTTCGTCATCCTGACAGGGATTTTTCTCGGAGCGATTCACATCCCGCTCACATCGAAGGGACTTGCCGGAACTTCATTTTCTCTGACCACAACGGGCGGCGTGCTGATCGCCGGACTGATCTGGGGACATTTCGGACACCTTGGTCCGATCTCACTTCATGTGAAGAGCGAGGTACTCAAGACCTTCCAGGAATTCGGTCTGATCCTGTTCCTGATCGGGGCTGGTGTGTCTGGCGGCTCCAAGTTCATCGAGTACTTCAAGCCGATCTATTTTGTGTATGGCCTGTTCATGACACTGATCCCGATGATCATCGGATTCATTGTTGCGATGAAGGTCGTGAAGCTGCATCTGATGAATGCGCTCGGCTGCATTACGGGCGGCATGACATCCACACCGGCGCTCGGCACCCTGATCAAGGTTGCGAAGACAGAGGCTGTCGCTTCTGCATATGCGGCAACTTACCCGATCGCCCTGATCACGGTTGTGCTGGTCTGTCAGTTCCTGATTCTGCTGCTGCACTGATTCAGTCAATGCCAAAATTGCAATAAGAGAGACAGAGATCTGCGGAGAAATCCGCAGATCTTTTTCATTTGATAAGATTGAGAATATGAAGAATATACAAAGATATATACAGTTAATTGTGCTAATTAATAGATGAAAATCAGTTAATAATACAGTATAATTATATTAATCAGATATAAACGAGCCTGTGGGCAGGCAGACAAAACAATGAAAGGAGCGGAGATATGAAAAGGGCAGGAAAGCTGAGTGTGTATCTGCTGTCACTTATTCTTGTGGTATTTCTGACAGCGGTTCCGGTGGCAGCTGCGGAAGGAGAATCGGAGAGCGGACTGTCGAAGGATCTGGTAATTCTGTTTACGAGCGATGTCCATTGCGGTGTGGATCAGAATTTTGGCCTCGATGGGCTGTATCAGGTCCGGAAGTATTATGAAGACCAGGGGTGTTACACCTTGCTTGTGGATGACGGAGATTTCATCCAGGGCGAACCGATTGGGACGATGACGAAGGGCGAGGCGCCGCTGGAACTGATGAACGCGGCAGGATATGACATTGCCATCCCGGGCAATCATGAATTTGACTATGGGATGGATCAGTTCCTGGCGCTGACAAAGAAAGCAAAGTTCCCGTACATCAGCTGCAATTTCAATAAGGATGGAAAACTGGTCTTTAATCCTTATGTCATCAAGGAATTTGACGGAATCAAGTTTGCGTTTGTCGGTATCACAACGCCGCAGACCATCACCTCGTCTACGCCGGCTTATTTCCAGGATGACGCTGGAAACTTTGTGTATGATTTCTGCCAGGACGAGACGGGAGAAAAGCTCTACGCGAAGGTTCAGGAGGCGGTCGATCAGGTGAGAAAAGAAGGTGCGCAGTATGTTGTCGCCATGGCGCATCTCGGCAACGAGGATACGGCTTCGCCATGGCGGTATGATCAGGTGATTTCCAATACAACCGGGATTGACGTGCTCCTTGACGGACACAGCCATGATACCGATCAGGTGACGATGAAGAACAAAGACGGAAAGGATGTGATCCGGACCGCCTGCGGGACAAAGCTTGCCTGCATCGGCACCGTGAGGTTCGGGATGGATGGAACCATCAGCAACCAGCTCCTGACCTGGGGCCTGGAGGGATCTGCGAAGGATACATTTGGCTACAGCAACTCCGTCACGGAAGAGGTGAAGAAGGCACAGGAGAAGCTGGACGAAAGCCTGAAAACAGTCGTGGGACATACGGATGTGAACCTGACGATTGTGGACCCGACTGCAGTTGATGACGCGGGCGAGCCGATCCGGATTGTCCGCAATGCAGAGACAAACCTGGGCGACCTGGTGGCGGATGCATACCGGGCAGCGGGAAAGGCGGACATTGGATTTGCAAATGGAGGCGGAGTCCGGGCCAATATCGCGGCGGGCGACATTACACAGGGCGATATCCTCACGGTTCAGCCATTTGGCAACATGGTTTGTGTGGCGGAGATGACCGGGCAGCAGGTCCTGGATGCGCTGGAGTGGGGAGCCCGCACGGTTCCGAGTGAGAACGGTGGTTTCCTGCAGGTTTCGGGACTGACATACGAGATCCATACAGACGTCCCGGATCACTGCACACAGGATGAAAATGGCCTGTGGACAGGGCATGAGGGAGAGTATCGGGTGAAAAACGTCACAGTTGGCGGAAAAGCGCTCGAATTGGAGAAGACATACACGGTGGCAACACACAACTATATGCTGAAGCAGCAGGGTGATGGATATAACATGTTCGGTGATGCAAAGATCCTGCAGGACGAGTTCATGCTGGACAATCAGGCCCTGATCAACTTCATTGCGGACGACCTTGGCGGGACAGTCGGGGATGCGTATGAGAATCCTTATGGAGACGGCAGAATTGTGGCGGTAGAGGACGGTTCGCAGACGGAAGGCAATGCAGAAATGGTAACAGAAGCGGCATCCTGACAGATTGAAGGCAGCCTGGATGGCAGACGCCGCCTGATCCGGAAGTGACAATGTCTGCAGGCGGCGGAAGCTGCGGGAGGGGCTTGTATTTCAGCCCCTTCTTTTTTGTGCAGGCGACCGCTCATCATCGAGTGCGGAGCACGAGATGATGACGGTGTCGCCGAATCGAGTAGGGCAGACATGTTCGTGCACATATGGAAAGACATGGAAGTCCGTATGGCGATGTGCTATAATCACGCCGTTAATGAACGATCAAGAAGGACGAACAGGTATTTTTCGACATGAAGCTGAAGAAAAACTTTCGACTGACATCTGCCCAGATCATTCTGGCGGGGTTTTTTCTGGTTATTCTGGCCGGAGCGCTTCTTTTGATGCTCCCGATTGCCAGCATGGAGGGAACGGCAACGCCGTTCCTGGACTGCCTGTTTACATCCACATCGGCAACCTGCGTGACCGGACTTGTCGTCTATGACACGGCGACGCACTGGAGCCTGTTCGGAAAGATCGTCATTCTGTCATTGATCCAGGTCGGCGGACTTGGCGTCATCACCACCGCATTCCTGATCCGTGTCATTATCGGTTCCAAGATTTCTCTGATTCAGAGAACACTTCTGCAGGACTCTATCTCCGGTGACAATGTGCAGGGAATCGTCCGGATGTCGCTGTATATTATGAAGATGGTTATGGCGGTGGAGCTGGGCGGAGCCCTTGTCATGTATCCGGTGTTTGCAAGGGACTTCGGACCTGTCACCGGAGCCGGGTACGCGCTGTTCCACTCTGTCTCGGCATTCTGCAATGCGGGCTTTGACCTGATGGGCGTCCGGGAGAAGTACTCATCTCTGGTTGCTTATCAGGGCAATGCCGTGATCAATCTGGTGATCATGGCGCTGATCGTGTTCGGCGGTCTGGGCTTTTACACCTGGCGGGATCTGCAGAGAAACAAGCTTCATTTCAGCCGGTATACCCTGCAGACGAAGGTGGTCGTGACGACCACGGTCATTCTGATTCTTCTTCCGGCTGTTATCTTCTTCTTTGCGGAGTACAGATCGCTGCCGGCAGGGGAACGGGTTCTGGCTTCCTTTTTTCAGTCTGTGACGACCAGGACAGCAGGCTTCAATACATCTGATCTCACGAAATTCAAGGAAAATGATCTCCTGATCATGATTATGCTGATGCTGATCGGCGGTTCTCCGGGATCAACCGCCGGCGGTATGAAGACAACAACCATCGCGGTCGTGGTCGGGACCTTCCTGAGCATGAGCGGACGGCGGAGCAGCACCGTCCTGCATCAGCGCCGGATTCCGGCAAAGACTGTGCGGGCTGCATTCTCCATTGTCCTGATGTACGTCACCCTGTTTCTGGCAGGCGGCATGGCGGTCAGTGCGATGGAGCACCGGTCTCTTCTGAGAAGCTTCTTTGAAACGGCTTCCGCGATCGGAACCGTCGGCCTGACGCTCGGCCTGACGCCTTCGCTTCACGTGGTATCGAAGCTGATTCTGATTGGCCTCATGTTTTACGGAAGAGTCGGGGGATTGACCTTCATGTATGCGACATTCAGAAGATCCAGGGTCGGGTCCTCGTGCCTGCCGCAGGAGGATCTGAACGTAGGGTAAACATCAATTACAGGGAGCCGCTTTTGCGGGGAAATGGAGAGAAGGATGAAGAACAATATCCTGCTGATCGGTCTCGGATATTTTGGGATGACAGTTGCGAAGAAGCTGACAGAGTACAAACAGGATGTCATGGCGGTCGATATGAGTGAGGAGCGCGTCGATATGGCGCTCCCCTTCGTGACGAATGCAAGGATCGGCAACGCGACCGATGAAAAGTTTGTTGCCAGCCTTGGCGTGAATGATTACGATTTCTGCATTGTCGGAATCGGGGACGACTTCCTCAGCTCTCTTCAGACGACAGCTCTTCTCAAGGATTATGGGGCAAAATATGTGGTAGCCCGCGCGACGTCCGATGCGCAGGAGAAGCTCCTTTTGAGAAATGGAGCTGACAGGGTTGTTTTTCCTGAGAAGACGCTTGCGGCGTGGACGGCGATCCGCTTTGCCTCGAACCATATCTTTGACTACCTGGCGCTGGATGACCAGTTCTCAATCGCGGAGATCGATGTCCCGAAGCGGTGGGTCGGGAAGACGGTTCATGAGCTTGATATCAGGAAACTTTATCATTTAAATATCATTGCGCTGAAAGAGGACAATGTCCTGATTCCCGGCGTTGATCCGACTAAGCCTTTGACTGCGAATCAGAGGCTGGTTGTACTGGGACGGAAAGAGAATATTGATAAGTGCTTTCAATAAAAATAGTAATAATAACTGAAAAAGTGCTTGCATCCTGTTTTCGTACATGCTAGAATGAAGTCACAGCAGATGTGAACTCTCTGCAGGAGAAAACCTGCAGAACCAGTGTACAAAAACAAGAAAGGAAAGAGAAGATGGCAAAGAATCCGTACGCAGGCACCAAGACAGAGAAGAACCTTCAGGAAGCGCTGGCTGGCGAATCCATGGCGAGAAACAAGTATACATACTTTGCTTCTGTCGCAAAGAAGGCAGGCTATGAGCAGATTGCGGCACTGTTCCAGAAGACCGCTGACAACGAGAAGGAGCATGCGAAGCTGTGGTTCAAGCATCTTGGACTTCTCGGTGACACAGCTGAGAACCTGGCTTCAGCAGCTGAGGGCGAGAATTACGAGTGGACGGACATGTATGACCGCATGGCAAAGGATGCCGATGAGGAAGGGTTCCACGAGCTGGCGGAGCAGTTCAGAAGGGTAGCGGCAATTGAGAAGACACATGAGGAACGCTATCGCAAGCTGCTTCACAACGTCGAGGCGAAGGAGGTCTTCGAGAAGAGCGGCGTAGTCGTCTGGGAGTGCAGAAACTGCGGACATGTCGTTGTCGGAACAAAGGCTCCGGATGTATGTCCGGTCTGCTATCATCCGCAGTCCTTCTTTGAGGTTCACGCGGAAAACTATTGACAAGCAGTGTTTTTACAGGAAAGCATGATGAAAA
>Ga0256406_1001437_pt1 | contig 38537 bp, 37 predicted proteins | sample RumenRJG_03DNA_FD_185986 | JGI IMG/M metagenome (GOLD analysis project Ga0256406, IMG submission 185986) | Bovine rumen microbial communities from Lethbridge, Alberta, Canada - RJG_03 | ecosystem: Host-associated > Mammals > Digestive system > Stomach > Rumen | place: Canada: Alberta | collected... | reverse complement strand
GAATTTCGGAAACTGCATCTGATACGCTCTCTGCATCACGATGGGCGTCGCGTTCTGAAAGTAAAAGCCCGTGTCCGGAAGGAAACAGATTTCCTGCTTCACCGCCGGATTTTCATATACCGGTTTCCCATCGATCCGTACTTCGCCGGAATCTGCTTTTACGATGCCTGATATCAGACGCAGCATCGTGCTCTTTCCCGCGCCATTCGAACCGATCAGTCCGAAAATCTGATGATCGTTGATCGTCAGATCAACCCGGCTCAGGGCTGAGATCTCTCCGAACCGTTTTGAAACACTCTTAAGCTCGATCATTTTTCTCCTCCTCATAAACCTTCCGGACGGCTTTCTCGCATTGATCCTTCGTAACGCCGAGTCCCCTTCCTTCTCTGAGACTCGCGTAGAACTTTTCAATCCAGTGTGCTTTTTTCTGTTCCTGCAGCTTCGACGGATCCGAGACGAAACTCCCCCGTCCGCGGACTGTGTAAATATATCCCCGCAGTTCCAGAACCGTATATGCTTTCTGGATCGTATTCGGGTTGATGGAAAGGGTCGTCGCCATCTGACGTACCGACGGCATCTTCTCATCCGGCTGCAGGACACCGCAGAGAATCATTTTTTCGAAGCGATCGATGATCTGCTCGTAAATCGGTCTCGGATCCTGATAATCAATGTGAATCACGATTTGTCACCTCCGCGTACCTTCGACGGTCCGTTCTCCTCATTATCCGACGCAGACAGACCAGGTGTCCTATTTGTTATATGTGTACTATATCATATAGTACACTTGCGGTCAATCCTATTTTCCCGCAAAAAAAGGCACCACCCCGACAGGGATCTCTCCCGTCTGGAATGGTGCGTCCCGTTACCCCAGGAATCGGTTCGGGCTGAACACGTCAATATTATAGGATGGCTTTCCTTCCGCGATGAGTTCGGCGATCAGTTTTCCGGTGATCGGCGAAAGTGCGATTCCATCTCCCTCATGGCCGGCCGCCATATAAAAACCCTTCAGCGCCGCGGTTTCCCCGAGCATCGGAAGGCCGTCCGGCGTATACGGGCGGAATCCCGAGAAAAACCGGATGATGTCGACATTCTCGAGGGCCGGAAAAAAGCGGATCGCGCGCTTCATCATGACATCGATGGCTTCAAAGGTATTCTCTTTCTCAAAACCGGCAAATTCCCGGGTGCTTCCGATAATCATTCCCCCGTTTTCCGTCTGCTCGATCGAGAGGGATGCGCCGAGCTTCAGCGCGCGTCTGTCCCGGATCGCTTCCGGTCGGAATTTGATAATGTTGTACAGCGCACACTGTATCGTAGCCCGCATGAAGAAATCAACCGGTTCGGTGACGGCAAGCTGGCCTTTTCTCGGTGTGACAGGAAGATCAAGCCCCGCCATCTTCGCGGTCAGCCCCGCCCACGAACCGCAGGCATTCACGACGGTATCGCAGTAATACTCGCCCCGGTCTGTACAAACGCCTTTCACGGCGCCGTCCCGGATAAGAAATCCGGTGACCTCCGTCTCCGTCTGAATGACCGCACCCCCGCGCTTTGCCGCATGGGCGAACGCGTTCGTCAGCTTCAGCGGATTTACCTTTCCGCTCGTCGGACAGTAAAGCGCTCCATAGACGTCATCCGCAAGATTCGGTTCCAGCGCCCGGGCCTCATCCCCGCTGATCATGCGGATATCGACGCCGCTCGTTCGCTGTTCTTCGGCGATCGATGCCAGCAGATCATACTGCATCTTATCCTCAGCCGGCTGCATGCCGCCCGCGGTGAAGTCAAACTCAATGTTTTCTCCGAGCTCGCCGGCAAGGTCCCGGAACATCGCGATGGATGCGACCGCGAGATCCATCTGCGGCCCCGGCCGTTTTGTATGGTAGCCGACCACGCCATCCGTCGCGCCGGCGGATCCTGCCGCCACGTCTTTCCGTTCCAGAACAAGAACACGCTTCCCGTATTTACCGAGCTGCCAGGCGATCGAGCATCCCATGATGCCCCCGCCGATGATAATCACATCTGCATCCTGCATCACTTACCCTCCTTATCCCGGAACAGCCCGACCGTGATCGGCCTCGCAGGCATCCGCGCGTTATTCGGCAGTATCTCCGCCGGATTTTTCCCGGTTTCCCTGGCGATGATCCGTTCGATCAGGCGTTCGCACGTCTTTCCCTGGCAGAGCCCCATGCAGGCCCGCGTGCGGCGTTTGACGCCGTCGACGGTCGAAGCGCCGTCCCGGATCGCATCGATGATCTCCTGTTCTGTCACTTCCTGACAGCGGCATATGATGACGTCATTCTTCATCTATATCCTCCCCCGGCAGCCGCTTCATGCTGCGCACCTCATCACAGAATTCCTTCGGAACCGCCATGCTGATGACAGCTGTCCCCGCGTAGGCAGGAATCTTCGTGACCCGGACAATTCTTCCCTGACAGACCACTTCGCCGGCACGATTGACGGCATCCACCGTATCACCCGCTTCCGGAAGCGGGATATACTCAAACGGAAAGTCAACCGTCGCCTCATCGGAGGAAAATGCCCGGTTGATGACTGTGATCGCAAGTCCCGGACAGTTCGCCACACAAAGACCGCATCCCGTGCACTTCTCCCCGTCAAGATGCGGAAGATTCGTGATCTGACTGCCGATCGTGATCGCCCCGAATTTGCAGATACTCTCACAGGGGTTACAGGGGATCTCCTGTACACACTCGATACAGGCGACCCGGCCTTTCTCCATCCGCTCCCTCGACGGAACGCCGGGAGCCGCGGCAAGTTCCTCCTTTGACGGGACACCCGTGTAAATGATTCCTTCCACCGTCATTCTCTCCTTCCTGCTTCATAGGCTGCCGTCTCCGCAAGCTGTTTTTCCTTCGCGGTCCGCCGCCTCTCCCCGAACATCCCGGACCGCAGTGTGTCCAGTCTTCCGAGGATTTCTTTTCGTCTTTCCTCCGCCGCCTCAAAGGTCAGAAGTCCCAGTGAAGCCGCCGCGGAAACTCCGGCGAGATTGCCCTCCTCCATGGCGGAAGAAGCTTCTTCGACTCCGGTCACATCGCCGGCGACATAAAGCCCCGGAACCGTCGTCTCCATATTTGCGTCATGCATCGGCACATGTCCGCCGAAGGCCGGAATAAAACAGAATCTGCAGCCGGCCATCCACAAAAGCTCGGTCATCGGATTCAGTCCGACGGCAAGGCAGATCGTATCCGCCTCGATGATCTGTTCCGTACCCGGAATCGGACGGAAATGATCGTCGACCTCCGCGATCTCCACTTTCTCGACCTCTTTCTCTCCGATCGCCCTGGTGATCGTGTGCCCCACGAGGATCGGAACGCCGGCTCTGCGGATCTTCCCCGCGTGGACGCCGTAGCCGCCGATCTTCGGAGCCGCCTCGACGATCGCAAGAACATCCGCACCGGCCTGCATCAGCTGATACGAAACGATCAGTCCCACATTGCCCGACCCGAGCATGACGATACGCTTTCCGGGAAGGACACGGTTGATGTTCACCATCGTCTGCGCCGCGCCGGCTCCCATAACACCGGGAAGCGTTGATCCAGGAAATGCCATATAATTTTCCTTCGCCCCGGTCGCAACGATGACTTTCTTCGCATCGACGACAATATTTTCTCCGTCGTGAATGACGCCGATGGACCGGTCCTTCTCCATCCCGTAAACGACGGAATCGAGCCAGACCGTCACGCCCGACTTCTCGACGCGCTCAAGAAGCTCACGGCCGATGACATACCCGCGGGTTCCGGCCCGGTGTGCCGAAGATCCGAAAAACTTATGCAGCTGTTTAAAAAGCTGTCCTCCCGGACGGTGGTTCTCATCGATCACAAGAACCTCTGCGCCTGCGCTACGCGCCTGATATGCCGCGCAGAGACCGGCTGAGCCTGCTCCGACGATCGCAATATCCGTTGTTATTTTTCTCATGGCCTGCCATCTCCTTCTGTCGTCCCGGCCGGCTTTTCAAAACGGCCGACTCCGTCCTGCGTCTCGACACGCATCCCGTCGCGCACCGGCGTGACACAGGTGCGTGTGTTCGCGACGCCGTCCACAATCATCTTGCAATCCGTACAGCGGCCGATCGCGCAAAAAATTCCGCGCGGCTCGTGACGTCTCTGCGTCAGACGGAAGGAACGGATCCCCGCATTGATCAGAGCCGAAGCGATCGGCTCTCCTTCAAGCGCTTCAATCGGTTTGCCATTGTAATAAATCGTTACCTTTTTTGACTGATCCAGATCATCCAGAATCGGATGCTTTGCAACTCGCATTGACTTTCCTCTGCTCTATAATAATGAAGCAATACCAACGCTGTAAATTTTACCGCAGGGCGGTGTATTTATCAAGATGCCGGGCACCGCTTCCGTGGCTTGAAACGATCTTGTAAAGACGTCAGGTATGTACTAAAATTAATACAAAAACAGAAATACAGGGGGGTACACATGATCACCGTCTTAATTCCCATCGCAGTACTGCTGTTCATCATTTTATGCAAGCGGCTGCCGAAAATCGGCGGAAACGTACAGGCCGCACTCATCATCACCGGAATACTCGCTCTGATTCTCGGAGGAGTGTCGACGCCGTCCGGATGGATCGCCGCATTCATCGACGGAGCCGACCGTCTCGCGTGGGTGATCTTCCTGTCGGTCTTCGGAAGTATCTACGCGGAGACTCAGGTCCGTATCGGGGTAATCGACACAATCATGGCGGCTCTGAAGGCCCGTTTCGGCCGTCACCCGCGGGCGCTCGTCGCCTGCATCATCCTGGTGCTCGTCCTCGCCGGCTCTCTGCTCGGGGACGCGATCGCAGCCTCGACCGTCGTCGGCGTGCTGACCGTCACCACCCTCGCGTCGATGGGTCTTGAGCCGGAGATGATCTGCTGCATCATCGTGATGGGCGCTTCCATGGGTTCCATCATGCCGCCGATCACTCAAGCAATGGCTCTCTCCTCGTCCCTTGTGGGCACCGATCCCGACCCGGTACTGCGGCTCGGATATCTGACGACGGGTATCATCATCGTGGCGATGGTTCTCTTCGTCACGCGCGTCTACATCCGTCCGTCGAAGCTTTCCGTATCGGACGACGGCACCGTTTCATCCGGAGAAAAACGCTCCGGATTCCGGATCCTTCTGTCAAACTGGAAATCACTGATTCCGCTGATGCTGCTGATCGTTATCGTCGTCTTTCGCACGATCGGAAATGAATCGGTCAAATTCGATCTGGTCCCGGAGTTCCTGAAGAATATCCGGCATACATCTGAAAACGGGACCGTCACCGATCTGTACACATGGATGACGCAGGTCACCATCATCCGGGGACTCTCAAACGGAATCGTTCTCTCTCTCGTTTTCGTCACGATCATCACGATGTTTGCCTTCAAAAGCGTACGGAAGGATATCCGGGGCGTCATCTCCGAGGGACTCTCGAACGTCAAGATCACCGTCGGTCTCCAGCTCTGCGCCGCCTTCATGCTCGGCTGCTTCTATGCAGGCGGACAGATCGACACGGTCACGCAATTTGCGGAAGGGCTGAACCCGAACGTGCTCCGTATCGGAGGCGCCGCTGCGATGGCTCTCATCGGCATGCTGACCGGATCTCAGTCGACCGCGCAGAACGTCGTCTTCTCTTTCTTCGGCCCGGCGCTGATCGCAATCGGTCTGAAGCCGACATTCGTCGCGCTCGCCGGAGCAAATCTCGCGGCTGCCGGACAGGGACTCCCGCCGGCTGACCTGACGACCTTCGTCGTAGCCGGGATCGTCGGCGGTATGCTCGGCAAAAAAGTCAATCCGATCCGGGCGATGATTTACATGCTGCCGATGTGTCTGTCACTGCTCGCGATGGGGCTGATCCTTCTCTATCTGTGAGAGACGGTTGCCGTCCCGAAACCGGGGTCACACACAGAACGGCGCCATTCCCGTGACATTGACTTTTGATATTTCGTCTTATATAATACGGAAGAATATGCCCGGATTTCCGATGTATATTTATCACTTGTCAATGCCGCCGGGCCGGCTCTGTATGGAAAGATTTCTATGGCAAAAAAAGAAAAGTCGAAAAAAATATGGAGGCTGCTTCTGTTCATCGCACTCCTTGCACTTGCCGTCTATCTGATCTGGCTGTTCTTCGGAGACACACTGACTGATCTTCTGAAGCTCGTATTTTCGGGCAAGGAAGACTCCGTCGAAGCTTACCTGAAACAAAACGGCGCCTGGAAGGGGCTTCTGAGCACCTTCATCTTATCTGCACTGCAGGTCATCAGCATCTTCTTCCCGGGTTTTGCGATTCAGATCGCCGCCGGTGTGATTTTCGGCTGGGGGCGTTCATTTTTAGCCTGTTATTTCGGATACGTCTTCGGCAATATCCTTGTGTTCTTTGTGGCGAGAAAGCTCGGAGACCAGATCACCGATCTGCTCCCGACTTCAAAAAAGAACCGTGAAAGTTCGACAAAACTGATGGAAAAGATGAAATCCCAGCGGCCGACCCTTGTCGTCGCCGTCGCGAATCTGCTCCCGATCATCCCGAACGGGATCATTCCGTACATCTCCGCCCGTTCTTCGATCCGGAGCATCCGCTTCATCGAGGCGATTATGGCGACCTGCTGGATTCAGATCTTTTTTAACTGTCTGGCCGGAGGGTTCCTGAAGCACGGACAGATCGGCTTCATGATCGGGGCACTCTCGATTCAGATCGTGCTGCTGGTGCTCGTCTCGAAAAAGGGAAATCAGCTCATGGATCAGGCTCTGAAGCTGGAACGGCGTCTGAAAAAATAACGGTTGAGGGGGAAAATGAGAAGGTTATGGAAGAACAGAAAAAGCGGGTGCCAAGAGGAAGTGCACTGATCCCGTTTATCATTTTCGTCGGTGTCTATCTCGTCACCGGTATCGTTCTGGATGTTCAGGGGGTCGACTCGGCATTTTATCAGCTGCCGACGCCGATCGCGGCATTCGTCGGCATCATCGCGGCCTTTGCCATGTTCCGCGGCAGCCTTGATGAAAAGCTGCGGGTATTCATGAAAGGATGCGGCGACGAGAATATCATGACGATGTGCATGATCTATCTTTTCGCCGGCGCCTTCACCGCGGTTTCAAAAGAGATGGGCGGCATCGACGCCGCGGTCAATGTCGGCATGTCGGTCATCCCGCCCCAGTTTCTGGCTGCGGGTGCTTTTGTCATCTCCGCTTTCATCGCCGTATCGACCGGAACATCCGTCGGCACCATCGTCGCGGTCACCCCGATCACGATCGGTCTTGCACAGGCCGGGCAGCTGAATGTATATCTCGTCGTCGGCGCGACGATCGGCGGAGCGATGTTCGGCGACAATCTCTCCATGATCTCCGACACGACGATCGCCGCCACCCGGACACAGGGCTGCGAGATGAAGGACAAGTTTCGCGCGAACTTTCTGATCGCCCTCCCTCCCGCGATTGCCACCACCGTGCTGCTCCTGATTTTCGGCAGGCCGGATACCCTGCCGCCGGTACAGGATTATCCGGTAAATTTCATCAAAATTCTTCCCTACATGTTTGTTCTGATCGCGGCGCTGGCCGGTGTAAACGTCTTCGTGGTGCTCATCGGCGGAATTCTCTTCTCCGGAGCGATCGGTCTTGCTTACGGAAGCTTCGGCATGCTCGGATTCGCCCAGAATATTTACAGCGGCTTCACCGGGATGTTTGAGATTTTCCTTCTGTCGATGGTCACAGGCGGACTCGGCGCGATGGTCACCGAAGCCGGCGGACTTGACTGGATTCTTCTGAAGGTCAGCCGGGTCATCCGCGGCCGCCGCTCAGCGGAAGCGGGCATCTCCGCGATGGTTGCCCTGACCGATTTCGCGACTGCAAATAACACAGTCGCGATCATTATCAGCAGCCCGGTCGCCCGGGATCTCAGCCGCAAATACGGCGTCGATCCGAAGCGGTCCGCTTCCCTGCTCGACATCTTTTCCTGTGTCGTTCAGGGCATCATCCCGTACGGCGCCCAGGTGCTGTATGCCTGCGCACTGCTGAAAAACCTGCGAAGTCCCTTCCAGGTCGTCGGGTGCTGCTGGTATTCCTACCTTCTCATGATCTCCGCGATCGTATCGATTCTCTTCTCGCGTCCTCCGAAAAACGATCTCACGATCGAAGAGCGGGCGGAAGAGGAATTCGCGGACGATGAAAATCCCGCTCAATAATACGGTGCATCAGATTTCGAGTACATCCTCGTAATGGATGCGGCCGGCAAAAGGCGCAAGCTGCGGATCAGCGAGCGCCTTTTTTGATTCCGCTTTCTTTTCCCAGTAGTGCATCGCAAATGCGTACTCCGGATGAATCTTTTTCATAAATAACGCCGGCCCGTCCGCCGCATGCTCCCCGAGCCTCGGGTCGACGGCGATAAAAGCCACGTCCACAGGAACGCCCTCGATCCTCTTCAGTTCCGCCCGAAACGTATCCGCCTGCCACTGATTTGCCCGCACAGACTGATCGAGCCAGTGCCAGATATTCAGATCTCCCGCATGAAAAATACGTTTTCCCTCCGTGTCCACGAGATACGCCACGCCCAGATCCGTCGAAAGAAGTGTCCCGATCCGGACCTCTCCGATATGAATCACCTCGTGCGGACGCACCTTCCGTACTGCCGCGTGCGGCAGACTGGGGTGCAGCGAGAGTCCCGCCCCCGGTACCCTGATATTGCGGTCAAGAATGTAAGTCACGTCTGAGAATTCATCGCGGAGTCCCCAAATACAGCTTCCATAATGATCCCCGTGACCGTGAGAAACAAAGCAGTATACCGGTTTATTCCCGGGAAGATCCGGAAGCTGCCCTCTGTACCAGTCAAAAATCAGGATGGAATGCTCCATCTCGACACAGAAACCGCTGTGATAAAGATGTGTGACCTTCATGTCTGCCTCCTTCGGATATAGGCGGTCTTCGGGCCGCCTCCCGTCTTCTCGATGTAGCCTTCCTTTACCATCGCCGTCAGCGCCCGCTCGACTGTCACGCGCGCAATATCCGGACACTGTTCCATAATATCCCGTTTTGTGACTGCTCCCGGACACCTGTCGATGACCTCACGGACGCGCTGCGGCTTTGATTTTTTCTCCCCGTACAGATAGTGGGTCCGGATTTCAAACTCGCGGCATCCGTCTCCGAGAATATCCAGAAAGTACAGAACGAAGGGCTCGTAATTGTTCGTCCCGTCGTTCCAGAAGATCGAACTGTACTGAAGGGCCTGGAAATAGCGATCCCGCGAGTTTCCGATCAATTTTTCCATGCTGACGTACGCATTCACGTAGTAGCCGGCCTGATACAAAAGCAGTGTCTGCAGCAGACGGCTGACCTTCCCGTTCCCGTCTTTGAACGGGTGAATGCTCAGAAAATCGACGACAAATACCGGGATCAGCATCAGCGGATCGTAGACACCCGCGTCCAATGCTCCCGCGAACGACGCGCAGAGTGCGTCCATCGCCTCCCGGGTCCGGGCCGCCGCCATCGGATAAAACCGCACCCGCGGCTTTCCCCAGTGATCAATCTCCGTGATCACGTTATCCGTCTTCTTGTATTGCCCCGCCCCCTCTTCACCCCGGCAGAGTTCGGCATGCAGGGAAGCGATCGCCTCCGGGGTCACGGGAATCTCATTAAAATGTTCGCGGATCCGGTCCAGACACGCGAGATACCGCTCTTCGCGATTTTTGCCGGAAATACTTTCCTCTTCCGCGCTCTCGCGCCTCGCCGTATCCCGCATCGCCACGAGATCTCCGCCCCGGAGACTGAGCAGGAATGACTGCTTTCCCTTATATTCATGCATCTCGGTCAGAAGTTTCACAACCTCCGGCGTCAGAAGTTTTTCCGGTTCCCTTTCATAATCAAACGCGCGCATCATAGATCCCTGAAATGGAACTGCCTTCTGCCGGCCGCGTAATCACCGACAATATGGCCTTCCCCGTATAATTTATATTTATATGTGACAAGACCTTCCAGCCCGACCGGTCCGCGCGCATGAAGCTTTCCGGTGCTGATGCCGACCTCCGCGCCGAATCCGTACCGGTATCCGTCCGCGAAGCGCGTCGAGCAGTTCCGGTACACGCCGGCGGAATCGACCATCTGCATGAAGTATTCGGCAGCCTCGTCATCTTCGGTCAGAATCGAATCCGTATGATGCGAACCGAACCGGTTGATGTGTTCCACTGCCTCCCTGACGCCGCTGACCAGTTTGATGGAAACCGTCAGATCCAGGTACTCTTTGTGAAATTCCTCCTCCGCCATTTCAACGCAGTCATATCCGAGCCGGACGATCCGCTCCGAAGCTTCCTTCGTGCCCCGCATCGCAACTTTGGCGCGCGCAAACGCCTCTGCCAGAGCGGGGAGAAAATCATCCGCTGCCCGCCGGTCGATCAGAATCGTCTCAACCGCATTGCACGCCGCCGGATACTGCGTCTTCGCATCGAGAATCACCGGGATGGACGCCTCCCTGTCCGCCGCGCGATCCACATAAATATGGCAGACCCCGTCCGCATGGCCCATCACCGGGATCTTCGTGTGATTCATAATATACTGGACAAACTGGTTCGATCCCCGGGGAATCAGAAGATCCACATCGCGGTCACAAGAGAGCAGTTCATCGATCTCATTGTGCAGTTCCGCCTGGAGCAGACATCCCTTCGGAAGTCCTGCACCTGCAGCAGCCCCGTAGATGATGCGAAACAGCGTGCGGTTCGTCTCCGCCGTCTCCCTGCCTCCCTTCAGGATCGCGCAGTTCCCGCTCTTGATACAGAGGGATGAGATCTGCACGAGTGCGTCCGGACGCGCCTCAAAAATCACACCGATCACACCGATCGGTACGCTCACACGGTACAGCTTCAGCCCTTCGTCCAGCTCACGTGCCAGGGAGGTTTTCCCGAGAGGATCCGGAAGACGAATCAGCTCGTCGAGACCGGCGAGTACATCGCGCATCTTTCCCTCATCAAATTTCAGCCGTTTCTTTATCGCGCCGGAAATTCCCGCATCTTCCGCCGCCGCCATATCCCTCGCGTTTGCCGCGAATATCTCATCTTTCCCCGCAATCAGCGCATCACGGACCGCCTCCAGCGCCGCGTTTCTCATCTGGAGTGAGGACGACGCCATCACCGGCGCATCCAGCTTCATTTTTCCTGCCTCTTCACGGATATTCATAGGCTCTTCTCCTGTTCTTTGCAAACCGCCCGCGTTTTTTTGTGAAACACTTCCAATGTTTTCGGCCGATTTCGGATATTCCGATCGTTTCGCCCGCCGGAGCTCCGATCTCTTTTTGTGTTCTATGCACATAGAATCAACGCATAGGGCGAACTCCCCTGTGAAAATTGCATATCAAATCTGTTGTTAATAATTTCTTTATAATATTGACGCACTAACTGCAATCAAATATAATGCATTTTGTAATAATTCGAAACACTATTGTAACAATTATCAAAAATCAATCACTACGGAGGTATTCCATATGATAAAACGGAAACTGGCAATCATCGGAGGCACCCTTGTGCTGAGTCTTTGTACAGCCGCTCCGGTATTCGCAGATTCTTCCGCAACTGTGACGGCGGACTCCCTGAACGTACGGAGCGGTTCCTCGACGGACAATTCGATTCTCGGAACACTCTCAGGCGGCACAGAAGTCACCGTCAGTGAACTGGAAAGCAACGGCTGGTACAAGATCAGCTATAACGGCCAGAGCGCATACGTATCGGGCAATTACCTCGATGTGGAGGACCGCGATTCCGTCCCATCGGCAGATGCATCGGCAGATGCTTCTTCCGATACGGCCGTCTCCTCCGGATGGACGGGCCCGGTTCTCACAAAACGTGCCGGAACCGTGCAGGGACCGAGCGGAAAAGAAACGTATTACAATCTGAATATGTCCGGTGTCGTCCGGATCATGCGCAGCATGGGCAACACCGATGCGTACTGGGTCCGTGAGGACGGCGTAAAGATGCTCGGCAATTACATCATGTGTGCCGCAAATCTGAATGTGCACCCGCGCGGTTCTCTGGTGGAGAGCAGCCTCGGAACCTGTATCGTCTGTGATACCGGAAGCTTCGCTGCCTCAAATCCGAATCAGCTCGACATCGCGGTTACCTGGTAACCGACCCACAGGATCAGGAAAACAACCCCGGCCGCAAGTGCGAAACGGAAGGCCCAGCGCAGTTCCCAGTACCATGCGTGCCGGCCGATTTTTCCGCGCCGGATCCAGCGTCCCGTCTGTATGCCTTTCTTCTGGTTACAGGCGCGGCAGGCCGCGACAAGATTGTCCGGATCATTGATCCCGCTGATGCGCCGCTTCAGTTTTTTCTGAACCTTCAGATCCTGCGAAGCGGTTCCGACCGGATAAAGATGATCGACCGTCACCTGATTCTCCGGAAGAAGCCTTCCGCAGTAGGCGCAGAAATAATAATTCCCGAAAGCCGGCGCGTGCGTCCGGAAAAAGATGCTCCGATAAGAGCCGCCCCTCCTGCCGTATTCATTATCGATGCGGAAGGAGAGGCGTTTTTTTTCACAGTACTGCTTCAGCTTTTCCACCTGACGCCGTTTCAGATCGCCCCGGTAGGCGCCGCTGCCGTCCTTCCGGAGGCCGATCCGCCGCAGATGAAGCCACGAGCGCCAGACCTTTCTGTATTTTGTACTCCCGACTCTTACCTGCACCATATGCATCCTGTTATTTGTTCTTGAACATCCGCACGGTCTCCACATCCTCCGGCGTCAGCTTAAGATTTGTCTCGATCTCCTTCCCGTCCGGTCCGGTCACCTTCACATCGATCACCGTGCCCGGCTCCAGCATTTTTGCGTTGACCGCTCCCAGAAAAGCGAGAAACTTCGGGTGCTGTTTCTTGAAAATGTGATATCTTCCCTTTGCCTTCATCAAAACTGCCGGATTGATCGCCATATAAATCCCTCCTGTTTTCAACTGTTCCTTACGATGTTATAATTTTAACTGCATATACGTCATTATAGTCTTCTGCAAAAAAAAGCGAAAGGGGAGCTTCATGTTTTTCTTTTTCCCGATTTTCAATTCCATCCTCGTTCTTTATCTTCTCGCGGCAATTATCCCGGCTGTTTTTCTGCTCCGGTATATCTATAAGATGGACCGGGTCGACAAAGAATCCCCTCAGCTTCTTCTCAGCCTTCTTGTCCGCGGCGTCGCGGCGGCGCTGGTTTCCATGGCGCTGGAGACGCTCGGGGAAAATATCCTGAACGCGCTCATTCCGGACCGGAACAGCATGACGTACACCGCGGCGCTCGCGTTTCTTGTCGTCGCTGTGATCGAGGAAGGAACAAAGTACGGATTCTGCGCGATGAAGACCTGGAACAATCCGGAATTCAATTCCCGCTTTGACGGCATCGTCTACATGGCTTTCACATCGCTCGGATTCGCGGCATTTGAAAACATCCTTTACGTCTTCAACTACGGACTTTCCGTCGCAGGCCCCCGCGCCCTCCTCTCTGTGCCCGGTCACCTCGGATTTTCCGTCGCCGCCGGCGCACTGTACGGCCGCGCGAAGCGGTGCGAGGATCTCGGCCGCGGCTTTCTCAAGGTACTCTGCCTCGTCCTCTCGTACGTAATCGCGGTGCTTCTCCACGGCTTTTACGACTTCTGCGCGATGAGTACCAGCAGGACGGCCGGAATCGCATTTATCGTTTTCGTCGTCGCGATGTATCTCATCATCATCCGTCTGATCCGGGAGGAGTCCAGAAACGACGAGTATATCTGAACGAAATCATACGGCCGGCAGGGTTTCCCGCCGGCCGTGCTGTTCTCTGCTCCATGTTCCCGATGCCTCCCGGCGATCGTTACCTTCCGCTGATCAGAATCGCCCGCAGCAGTCCCGAATCGATGACACTTCCCGCCGCGCCGTCCGCATTTGCCCCAAGCGCAGCGATGCCGCAGACCGAGGCATCGGCCTCCTCTACGATGGCGATACAGGCCTGTATCGTAGCTGCGGTCTCAACATAATCATCCGCCAGCAGAACCCTGCTGCCCTCCGGAATCAGATGCCGGTCGGCGACCAAAGACCGCGGCATGTCGCGGTGATCAATATACGAAGCGGAAAGACTATCATCCGTGACCGTCCGGAAATGATCTCCGCTCCGGATCGCGATAAATCCCACTCCGAGCTCCCTGGCAAGTGCGCTTCCGACGATAAACCCCAGCGACTCCGGCGACGCGACATAATCCGCTTTCCCCCGCCACGGGGCAGCAAGTGTTTTCACAATTCCGTCCATGATTTCCGGATCCGCATACAGCGGACGGAAATCGCGGAACGCGCTGTCACCTCCCGGTATGCATTTGCCGATCAACTCTCTCAGGTTTTCTATGCTGATGCCGCTCATCCGGACCCCTCCCTTTCGCTGTCCTTGATCTCATAAATTTTACCATGGCCGCGCCGCTTCGGATCAAAACGGGCGGTCCAGATAGGATGCACAATGTTCCATGACGCGTTTCAGATTGTCCAGATCCCGGAGAACGTCTCCCGTCTCAAGAGAATGGTTCGCATCCGGAATGAGGAACAGAGGGAGCGACAGGGCGCTGCATCCTTCCTGCACCGCCTCGTTCCCTGCCCACGGATCTTTCGTTCCGTGGAAGACGATCCCGCTTCTTCTTTTTGCCACGCGGAATGTAGCCTCCACCGGCGTAAAGTAGATATGACGGACGGTTCTCCCATCCGCTTCCGTGAGATGATGATTCGCCGCGTACGCCGCGGCCGCCGCTGTCCCGACACTCTTTGAGAGAAACAGCAGTTCTCCGTACTGCTCGATTTTCCGCTGTGCGAGAATCTCCTCCGCCTGCCGGAGCGCAGACTCGAAAGCCTCCCGCATTTTCTTCTCATTTCCCCTGATTCCGTGCTCAAAATGACCGTACGGCACATCGATGATCTCGTACCCGCGCTCAGATGCCAGTTTTTTTCCGAAATACAGAAGCGGTCTGTCCACATGATACCCGATTCCGGGAAAGATCAGCGCTGCCTTTTTCGTATCCATGTCGATCGGTCCTCTCCCTTATATGAGAATTGCGGGCACTCAAAAGATCTGAGTCCCGCAACACATCCCGCTCACTCTTCTTCAAAAATCGAATCGTCGCTGCCCTTTCCTCCGAAGAGTCTGCCGCAGCAGCCGCCGCATTTTTCCTTCAGCTTATCTACGTCAATGATGCCCTCTTTGCAGAAGAAATAGATGACGATGCCGATCAGAAGTACGATAATAAGAAATTTCAACAGCTTTTTCATCCTGATTCACCTCTGATTTCCTGCGCCTGATGTCGGCGCGACTGAAACGATTGATCCGTTTCTATTATTATACACATATTTTTCTCAAAAACACAGCAGTAATCGAACAATTTATCGCAATTTTCATCGCCGGAACCGATCCGGAAGATACTTATTGACAGACTTTTTCAAATCGCGAATAATGGTAAAAGAGGCGGTTCGCCGCCTGAAATAAAATGAGAGGATTATTATATGAAGAAAAAGCTCAAATGGTTTGTATCTCTGATCACGGCGGGGACTCTGCTGCTGACGGCGGTTCCCGCGTTCGCATCCGATTCATCGGATCTGGTTCCACAAGACGGCACTGCCGTCATTTCATCGGAAAATCCCTTTGAAAATGATCCGGATTATACGAAGTCCACACCGGATTCCGAAACGGACCTGACCGGACTGATCCACGGAGGGTCGGCCTCATCTTCGGTGACGTCCGTAACTCTGCAGGGCATCCCCTACCGCCAGAGTGAGGCGCGCACGATGCTCGAAATGATCAACGACTTCCGGACATCCGGAACCGCGTGGTACTGGAACGAGGCGAATACCGAGAAGGTATCCGTATCCGCCCCCGCCCTGGTCTACGACTATGGCCTGGAAGAAATCGCGATGCAGCGCGCGGCCGAGATCGCGGCGAGCTTTGACCACACCCGTCCGGACGGAACCCTCTGCTTCACGGCGGAAGCCTCTGACGGCAGCCGGGCCTCCGGGGAAAATATCGCGGTCAACGGATCCGCTTCCGCAGAATCCGCCTTCATACAGTTCCGGGAAGACGATGAAATGTACAGCGGACAGGGGCACCGCCGCAACATGCTTGACTCTGACTGGAACGCGATGGGCGCCGCCTGCGTGAAGGTCAACGGCCTCTATTTCTGGGTACAGGAATTCGGCTCAAGTACGAGTGTTGCGGAACAGAGCGCACTCGACGGGCCGAAGAATGTCACGGTCAATATCAGCGCCTCCAGAATCGAGGATATGACGGATTCCTCCGGAAACGCGGTCAAGGCAGTTGACGTCTACTTTCCGAAAACCTTCTGCGTCTACAAGGGATCGGAGCGGTCCGTCCCGAACCCGGTCGTCGTCCTGCTTTTGAAGGATGCGGTTCCGAACGCCTCAAACTATCCGGACGCGGCCCCGTACATCATCTATCGCGACACAAACGCATCCTGGACAGCCGCGGATCAGGCTCATGCCACGATCAGCGGAGGCACCATCTCCGGAAATTCCATCGGCAGTACGACGATGAACGCGGTCGTAAACGTGGGGGGAATCAACGTTTCGGGACAGACCGACTTACTCGTCGCCTCCGGAGCGAAGATTCCGATGTACCGCCTGTACAATCCGAACAGCGGCGAGCATTTTTACACGAAGAACGCCTCGGAAAAGAGCACCCTCGTACAGGTCGGATGGAGAGAGGAGGGCATCGGCTGGACCGCCCCGGAAGGATCGGACAAGCCTGTTTACCGTCTCTACAATCCGAACGCCGGGGATCATCACTACACATCGGACGGCGAAGAGAGAGATATGCTGATACAGGCAGGATGGCTTTATGAAGGCATCGGCTGGTATTCCGATTATAACGAGACGACTCCGCTTTACCGCCAGTACAACCCGAACGCGGTATCCGGATCCCACAATTACACGACGAGCAAAGCGGAAAACGACTACCTCGCGTCTCTCGGATGGCGCGAAGAGGGAATCGGCTGGTACGGCCTCTGATTCTGCATCATGCAGGCAGCCGACAGGAGACATATATGACAAAGAAACAACTGGCGCTCGAAGTGATCGACCGCCTGAAAAAAGAATATCCGGACGCCCACTGCACGCTGGCCTACGACAAGGCGTGGCAGCTTCTGGTGAGCGTCCGGCTGTCGGCGCAGTGCAAGGATTCCCGCGTCGATCAGATCACACCGAAGCTTTATGAAAAATTTCCGGACGTCGCGGCGCTCGCCGCGGCGGATCCGAAAGAAATCGAGGAAATCGTGCGGCCCTGCGGGCTCGGAGCAAGCAAGGCCCGGGATATCTCCGCCTGTATGCGCGTGCTGCACGAGAAGTATCACGACCGCGTGCCGGAGTCCTTCGAGGAGCTCCTCGCGCTTCCCGGAGTCGGAAGAAAGAGCGCAAATCTGATCATGGGCGATGTCTTCGGGAAACCCGCCATCGTCACGGACACACACTGCATCCGCCTCTGCAACCTGATCGGACTCGTGGACCATATAAAAGAGCCCGCAAAGGTCGAACGCGAGCTCTGGAAAATCATCCCGCCGGAAGAAGGCAGTGATCTCTGCCACCGGTTCGTCTATCACGGACGGGCCGTCTGTATCGCGAGGCGGCCGCAGTGCGGCGTCTGCTGCCTCGCTGACATCTGCCGGTACGCCGGAGAACAAAAAAGGGAGGAGGCATGACCGGATCCCCCGGTCACTGCCTCTGCTCCGCATTCAATCTCCCGTCTTCTCTCCTTCCCCGTCCGCATTTGGTTCCCCGTCTTCTTTCCGGTCCTCATCCGGTTTCGGAAGCCGGCCGTACAGCTTCGTCATCTCGAAAATACTCCTGGAAAGATCGGCGGAAAGCTCGCCCGGCAGCGTTCTCCACTGCCAGTTTTTTCCGGACGTTCCCGGCGTGTTCATGCGCGCCTCATTTCCCTTGACAAGAAAATCCTGGATCGGAACGATGCACAGATCCGCCGGCGAGCGGAAAGCCTCCCGGATAAAATCCCATGTGAACTGACCGTAGTCGGTGAAGATCGAGTTGATGTAGCGCCTCGCAAAATCGCGGTCATGATCACTGATCGACTCAATCCACGCCCGCGTCGTCATATTGTCATGGGTTCCGGTATAGACGACGCAGTTTTTTTCGTGACGGTACGGAAGATAATCGCTGTTCTCACTCCAGTCGAAGGCATACTGAAGCACCTTCATCCCCGGATATCCGGTTTCTTCCCGCATCTTGCGGATCGAATCCGTCATAGTTCCGAGATCCTCCGCGATGACCGGCACATCCCCGAGTTCCTTCTTCACGGCCCGGAACAGACTGCTCCCCGGACCTGCGTGAACCGTACCGCCGTCAGCCGTCTCATCTTCATAGGGGATCGCGTAATACGAATCCAGACCGTTAAAATGATCGATCCGGACCACATCGTACAGCTCAAGATTGCGGCGGATTCTGGAAATCCACCAGCTGTAATGATGCTTCTTCATGTATTCCCAGTCGTAAAGCGGATTTTCCCAGCGCTGCCCGGTCGGTGAGAATGCGTCCGGCGGCGTCCCCGCGACCGAGATCGGCTGATGATTCTCATCGAACAGGAACTGCTCCGGCTCCGCCCAGGCGTCCGCACTGTCAATGGCGACGTAGAGCGGAAGATCGCCGATAATTTTCACATTCTTCTTTGCCGCGTAGGCGTGCAGCTTCTGCCACTGTTTCTCGAATTCATACTGACAGAACCGATAGAACCCGACCGCATCCGCCAGCTTCTCCCGCGCTGCTTCAAGTGCCTCCTTCTTCCGGCAGACGAGCTCCGGATCCCATCCGGTCCACTGCATACCGCCGCAGTCCTCCTTGATCGCCGAGAACAGTGCGTAATCGTCGAGCCAGTAGGAATTCTTATCCAGAAACTGCCGGTAATCCTCCGGCGTTTCTCCCTCACAGAACCGCTGACAGGCGATCTTCAGAATCTTCGACCGTCCCTCATAGAGCGCACCGTAATCGACCCGTCCCGGATCATTTCCAAATGAGACACTCCGGATCTCATCCTCCCGGAGAAGTCCGTCCTGTACAAGCGCATCCAGATCGATAAAGTACGGATTGCCCGCGAACGACGAAAGAGACTGATACGGCGAATCCTCGAACCCCGTCGGTCCGATCGGAAGGATCTGCCAGTAACTCTGACCCGCATGTTCCAGAAAATCGATAAACTCAAACGCATCCTTCGAGAAGCATCCGATCCCGTATCGGGACGGAAGCGATAAGATCGGATACAAAATGCCGCTTTCCCGTTTCATAGATGTCCTCACCTCCGATAAATTGACAGGTTCAGTTTACAATCCCCGGGTCCGGAATGCAAGCCGCCCGGGAAATGTGGAATACAAATCTCATACAAACGCACCGCGAATTGTTACAAAAAAGGCACAAATCTACCGTTGATATTAATAGAATTTTAATATATTATGGTAATGATACCGTTTACATATACTGAATCAGGCAGGGAGTAACCACAATGAAACTGAAAAAAGCAATTCTTTCTACCGCCGTTGCCTCGATCCTTCTACTGCAGAGCACAGGCGCTGTTTACGCATCCCCGGAAAACGCAGCCGGCTCTTCTTCGGTTTCCTACACCGTCAGCGATTCCGCATCGGATACGGCCGTTTCTGACAGCGTTGCCGATACGCAGGATACGGACTCCTCCTCCGGATACAACGAAGGAGAAGAAGAGATGACGTACATGGGAATGACCATGCAGGATGAGGACAGCAGCGATTCCGAATTCAATCTCCACGGAGCGGCAAAGCCGACCGCGACAATCCGCAGTTCAAACTACGAGACGCTGAAGGGGATCGATGTTTCTCACTGGCAGAATACCATCGACTGGGCAAAGGTTGCGAAAAGCGGCATCCAGTTCGCGGTCATCAAGGCGACCGGAAGGAGCTGCTTCAAGAACTCAACAGGCGGTCTTTACACAGACAGCACATTCAAAACGAATCTATCGGGCGCAATCAAAGCCGGCCTTCCCGTCGGTGTCTACTGCTTCAGCGCGGCCATCACCGAGAAGGAAGCCATCGAAGAAGCGAATTACACCTGTGACAAAATCAAAGGATACAACGTCTCTCTTCCGGTTTTCATCGACTACGAGTATGAGAGCGGGTACCGTATGGATAACGGCGCCACGGTCGAGACCCGCACGAAGATCATCGACGCCTTCTGCCGGACCGTCGCATCCCGGGGATACACTCCCGGCATCTATTCCGGCGACTCGCTGCTCAGGAATAATGTGGACGGAGTCTCTCTCGGAAAGAAGTACACGATGTGGGTGGCGTCCTACAGCCCGGCAATTCACTACTACACCGGTCTCTACGATATGTGGCAGTACAGCAGCAAGGGCGTCGTGGACGGAATCAAGTCGGGAGGAACCACCGACCTGGACTACTGGTACAAGCCCGTCTCGAATTCTTCGAATTCTGATTCGAACGCAAATACATCCTCCGGCAGTTCCGTCGCGATGTACCGGCTTTATAACCGCTCCAGCGGCGAGCACTTCTACACGGCAAGCGTGAATGAGCGGAATTACCTCCGAAAAATCGGCTGGGTCTATGAAGGAATCGGCTGGTACGCGCCCTCCGAGGGAGCGGATGTCTACCGTCTGTACAATCCGAACTCGGGCGACCACCATTACACATCCAATGCCTCGGAGAAAGATCACCTCGTGCGCATCGGATGGCAGTATGAGGGCGTCGGCTGGAAGACCGCGGATTCGAGCGGAACGCCGCTGTACCGCGATTACAACCCGAACGCCGCGACCGGTACGCACAACTACACCACTTCAAAACCCGAACACAGAAACCTTGTGAAAAAGGGATGGAAGGCCGAAGGAATCGGCTGGTACGGAACGAATTGACCGAAAATCCAAACCGGGAGCTGTCATCAGAATGACAGCTCCCGGTTATTTTACTCAGTGATAGATAACGATTCGTGTCGATCTCGGAATATTGTCGTAAATCCACTTCGCGTTTTCGATCGCCAGACGGACACATCCGTGGGATACACCCATCCCGAGCCGCCCGTCCTTGATCCGTGTCATACTCCCCGGATAATAGAGAACGGAATGGAACAGGTAGTTGCCGGAGATCTGTGTCGCGTACCAGCATGTGTATCCGTGTCCGAACGATTTCTCCCTGATACCGACGCTGAAGACGCCCTCAATCGTCGGCGTGCTCGGTTTTCCGTCGCCGCACGCGTACCGCTGAATCCGGGTCCAGTTTCCCTTTGACCCGCGGTAGATCGACACCGTGTGGTTCGAACGGTTGACCAGGATCTCATAGTTCGTGGCGCTGGAATATCCCTGTGCCTTCTGATCGATCGCGTCACGGATCAGTGGGGATCCGGACCCGCCTGAAGACGGCGGACCGGAAGGCTTCGGAGGCTGATATACGGAGTAATCAATCGGTGTTCCATCCGAGCCGGAAGTCGCCTGAAGGACGAATTTCTGCGCCGCCGTGCCATTGTAATCATACTGCTGGATGTTGGTGCCGTTCGCCGCTTTTCCGCCCGCCACATCGATCACCTTCCCGCTTCCCGCATTCACGAAGGTGTACGTCCCGTCCATGTTCCTGTGAGCCGCAAACAGCTGGGCATCCCCGCCGTTGTCGCGGTACTGCCAGATATTCGCGCCGTTTTTCCTGCTTCCGCCGGCTACGTCAAGGAAGTGTTTGGACTTCACGTTTCTGATCGCGACATATCCATATCCTTTATCGATGATTTCAAACTTCTGCGCATTTGATCCGTTGTTCGCGAACAGCTGCACATTTGCCTGCATCTTCCTCGAACCGTCGTAAACATCTATGACGTATCCGGTATTCACCGCACTCGCGATGTAATAAATACCGGTCGGCGGACGGTAATCCGTCTTCTTCATCACGAACTTCTGACTGGCCGCTCCGGCCGAACCCCGGATCTGAACATTCCCGTTCGAAACCGTCAGCACCTTGTCCCGGTCCGCCGCGGAACGGATGTAGTACGTTCCGTCGCCCGCCGCCTTCACGATCCATCGTGAGACTGCATCCCCGCTCTTCACGATCTGGCGGACATTTGCCCCGGAAGCCGTCCCGTCCGCCGCAACAAACAGTCCGGAGGTCACGGCCATGATCGAGCTCGTTCCGTCTCCTTTTGCCCTTACCGCAAACTTCTGCGCATCCGTACCATTCGCGCCGGTCATCCGCACGTTCGCCCCGGGCAAAACGCTTCCATTCTCCACATCGAGGACCTGTGAAAGGTCCGAAGCGGACGCAAATTCATAATAGCCTTCTCCCGGCGCTTCGCTGTCCTTTGCCGCGAGGAAATCAACCTTCTGGAGTGCGGAGCCGCTTTTTCCATTGAGGCACAGCCGCGCGCCCGCAGACAGACCTGCGGCGGCGATTTCTGCGGCCATCCCGCTCTGCTTCGCAATCATCGTATAATGTCCGCTGCCGTCCGGTACGATATACCACGCTTCGGGGCCGGATGACTTCACGACGCTGGAATAGGTCATCTGATAGCCGTCTTCCGCAGCGAAATACGAACCGTCTGACGTCTGGATCGTATAATATTTTCCGCCTTCATCCCAGGCGACACGGAATCTCTGCGTGACGCTTCCGTCCGCCTCGCCAAGCTTCACCGCTCCGTCTGCCGCGGAAGAATCCAGAACCTTAAACCCATCCGATGCCATGGCGATCACGTACGTCCCGTCCTCGACGGTCTTTACCGCATAGGCATCGCTGTTCTCTTCCTTGTCGCCGGCCTTTTGCCACGAAGAATCCGGAAGATCCGTCGTCTGTCCTTCCGTTCCCCGGATGTACCCGGGATTTTCCCGAGAATCTTCCCGAGAATCTTCCGTCTGATCTGCCCCGGCCTGTTCCGCGCTCACTGCTCCGGATGTGGCCGGATCCTTTCCCGTCCCATCCGCGAAAATCGATGCCGGCGACGCCGCGAACAACACACAGGCAAGGATCGACGCAGTCAGAAAATAGTTCCGCTTTTTCATAATTCCGCCCTCTTTTACTGTCGATACGCATTTTAAGAAACCTTCTGTTTCTTATTCCTATCTTATCATACCGGAATCCGCAATCCCACATAATTCAACCGCGAAGAAGAAACTTAAGATAAATGAAACAATTATCCGGCAGGACAGAAAAAGACCCGGGAACTGACTCATCATCATTCCCGGGTCATCCGTGAAAATTCAGAAGTTTCACTTCATAACCTCCTGTCCTTATTATTCTTTTGAGATTGCTTATTCGGGATCTCAACCCTTGAGACCTATGAAGTAGTCTCACTTCTTGACTATATATTCGCACATAGTATCCATTTTGTCAAGTGTTTATTGAATATATTTTATTGAATGATTCGTATTCAGAATATTCGTGCATCTTTTCCTTCCGTCGTGTCTGCACGGGAGAGGATTCCTTCAAAGGAATCCCTTTCTCCTGCGGGCGCGGTCGATCAATTCTTTCGCCTCGCACATCGCCTCATCGAGCATGCGGCCGTCAACCGCCTCTTTCCCGGCATGTTCCGCCTTCTTGATCGCTTCCCAGTCCACTTCCGCCGGATCCGCGTCTCCGAACACATGGGGATGACGGCGGATCATCTTATCTTTCACGCCGCGCACCACATCGTCCATAGAAAACAGACCCTCTTCTTCCGCGATCTGCGCATGGAATACAACCTGAAGAAGCAGGTCGCCGAGTTCTTCCTTCAGATTATCAGCGTTTCCCGTAGCCTTCAGAACATTGATGCCGCAGATCACCTCCGCGGCTTCCTCCATACACTCCGGCTTGAGGCTCTCATGGGTCTGCGCGCGGTCCCAGGCGCATCCGTCCTCCGCACGGAGCCGGGCAACGACCGAGCGGAGCTGTTCAAATTCAGAAAATGGTTTCATGCGTTATACCCTGTCAGTGATGCTCTCTGCGAACGCACGGGTCTCCTCCCTTGCCTGTTCCTGGTTCTTCAGCGGATTCGCGACACTGAGCACACTGCGGATCTGATTTCCGGCGAGTATCGCCTCCAGCTCCCGGAAAAACTTCCCCGCATTCCCGCTCTTTGATGTCGCAACGAGATAGATATTTTTTCCGCTAAAACGATGCTCATCCAGAAATGTCCCGATCGCCGGCGGATACGTCCCCGCCCAGACCGGCCCTGCGAGTACGATTGTGCCGTATTCCTCCGGCTTCTCATCAAACGGATTCAGATGCGTGAGGGAGTGGGTAAGCGCCGCCTTTCCCCCGAAAAAATATTTTCCGAACCCGCTGACCGGAATTTCCTTCTCCGGAACGAGGCGAAGGAGATCTGCGCCTGTACAGCGCCCGATCTCCTTTGCGACGAATTCCGTATTTCCCTCCAGCGAATAATAAACGACCAAAATCTTCTGATCCATATCATTCCTCTTTTCTGCGGCTGCCGGACTTCCGGCAGACACCTCATCCCTGATTTTTATCCTTGCCCGCCTCGAAAAATTCTTTTGTTTCCTTCACGACGACGCCGGACAGCGCAAAGATCGCGATCATATTCGGTATTGCCATCAGGCCGTTGAAAATATCCGCGATCGTCCAGACCGCCTTTACCGTCATGTACGGCCCGATGAAAACAGCCAGGATGTAAAGCCACCGGTAAATCCTGATTGCCTTCTCTTTTCCGTTCGTCATATATTCGAGGCATCGCTCACTGTAATAGTCCCAGCCGAGGATCGTCGTAAATGCGAAGAAAATCAGGCAGATCATCAGAATAAAGCTCGCGACGCGCGCAGGGAACGGCAGTCCGTGCTGGAACGCGTACGTCGTGACCTGAACGCCCTCAAGACCCTCCACCTTCCACGCGCCTGTCGTGACGATCGAAAGACCGGTCAGTGAGCAGATGACGATCGTATCGATGAACGTCCCCGTCATGCTGACGAGTCCCTGACGGACCGGCGCGTTTGTCTGAGCCGCCGCGGCCGCGATCGGCGCACTTCCGAGACCCGCTTCATTCGAGAAAATACCGCGGGAAATTCCCTTCTGCATCGCAACCAGCATCGATCCGACGATACCGCCTGTGATAGCCTTAGGATTGAAGGCGCTCACGACGATTTCCCCGATCGCCTCCGGAACTTTTGTGATGTTGAAGATCACAAGCGTCACCGTTGTCACAACATAGATAATCGCCATGAACGGCACGATGACCTGGCTGACGCCGGCGATTCTCTTCAGACCTCCGATCAGTACAAGGGCCACCGCCAGCGTCAGAAACAATGACGCGATCACAACCGCCCAGGAATAGGTGCCGATACGGGGAATCGTGACGGTGCTCTGTCTGTCCGGATCAAAGAATCCCTGAACCGCACTGGAGATCCCGTTCACCTGACTGAAAGTTCCGATCCCGAAGAGACCGACGCAGATCCCGAAAAACGCAAAGATTTTCGCGAGCCATTTCCATCTGCTTCCCATGCCCCGCTCGATGTAATAGAACGGACCGCCCAGCGCATGACCGGTTTTCGGATCATACTCGCGGTACTTGATCGCCAGCAGTCCTTCGGCATATTTCGTCGCCATCCCGAAAAACGCGGCGACGATCATCCAGAACAGCGCGCCCGGGCCGCCGGTTCCCACCGCGGTCGCGACGCCGACGATATTGCCGGTGCCGATCGTTGCGGACAGTGCCGTACACAGCGCGGCGAAGCTGGTAACTTCACCCTTTCCGCCCTCTTCATTGCGGACCATCCACTTCAGCGCAAGCGGAAGTTTCCTGGTCTGAAGAAAGCGCATCCGCACGGTCAGAAGTATGCCGCCCGCGAGAATCAGCACCATGAGCGGCACACCCCATACGGCATCATCGATTTGAGTCAGTATGTACATAAAACCTTTCATCTTTCTCTTCTTCCCTCATTGACGTTATTCTTTTCACAATACTGTACCATCATAGTAAAGTTTGCGGTTATCGTCAAGAAAAATGAAAGATTACGTTTCTGTACGGATCGTTCTCCACGGTACCGGTCCGTTCCGCAAGACCGGTACCGGTCCGTTCCGCAAGACCGGTACCGCAGCTGCAGGGACGGCTCAGATCTCGATGCTTGCCACGATCCGGTGATCCTCATGATCATCGGTACCCTGTACCATCTGCCATGTACTTCCGCTGTTGATGTACTCCTGATAAACTCCGTAGAAGTTCAGCATGACTGCGCCGAGGTCGATTCCGAGCTCAATCTTCGGGGTCTCCGACGGCCGGTAAACGCAGAGAAGCAGTTTCTTCCCGGACAGAATAAACCGGTACGGCTGTTTGTTCATGTACGTCGGCGCGAGGCTGGCCGCGTAAAGCGCATTGTCAAGATATTCATGAACAGCGCCGGATTCCCAGTCCACCGGTTTCCCCCACTCTTCATAATAGACGAGGTCATGCTGGGAAAGCTTCGGAAGTTTACTCTTTTCTTCCTGAAGTGTGACATTGGAAGGACTCTTGATGTCGAGCTTTCTCTCTCCCGTATTTTTCTCAGGATATCCGCAGGCGATGATGCCTGCGACTTCCTTGTCATTCTGAAGCAAAAGTGCCTGCTTGACCTGATCGCTGTCATGGACACTCAGCCAGCAGGACGCAAGACCCATGTCCGTCAGCTTCAGCATCAGATCCTCGCCGATGAATCCGACATTTTCAAGATAATACGGATCCGGTTCAGAAAGCATCAGCAGATAAGCCGGCGCTCCGAGCGCGTATCCCTTGTATCCGGCGACGCCCTCCAGGCGGTTCTTCGCATTTCCGGTAAAAATGCCGAGCTCTACATCGATCCCCGGGATCAGATGTTTCGCCTCATCGTTGAACCACGACTGAATCGTTTCGATCTCAGCCTTGGGGATCTCTCTGTCGCTGTAATTTCGTACGGACCTTCTTTTTTCTGTTAATTCTGTGTATCTCATCTGTATTCCTCCTCGTCAAAACGAGCTGTGATACTGTTATCATAGCATAATTACCGCTGTATCTCAACGGAACAGCCCGTAACAGCAAAAAAGCCCGGAGATGATCAACCATCTCTGAGCTTTCACAGTCGAAGCGACTGGATTCGAACCAGCGGCCTCTGCGTCCCGAACGCAGCGCTCTACCAAACTGAGCCACGCTTCGATTCACCGCCCGGACCGTTTACCCTTTGGCCCGTCAGCAAAAATAATTATATATGGGTGTACCCTTCTTGTCAACATTTTTTTATTATTTTTTTCATAAATCTTCGGCGCGGCAGATCTGCTGTCCGCCGCGCCGCCCGGCTGTCACTTTGTCTCAATAATCCGGACGATGAAATCCCACATTCTCTGTACCGAAGAAATGGAGAGGTGTTCGTTCGGCGTGTGTATATCGAGAATATCCGGTCCCATCGAAATCGCGTCCATCCCCGGGATCTTTTCCGAGAGCAGCCCGCATTCGACGCCGGCGTGAATCGTCTGAATAACGAGATCCCTGCCGAACATCTCCCTGTAAATGCGCGCCATTTTGTCGCGGAGCACGGACTGATCAACCCACTCCCAGGCAGGATACTCTCCGGTTATCTCCATCGATGCTCCATAACTCTTCGCGATCCATCCGACCTGTTCGAACAGTGCCTCTTTCGCCGTTCCGACGGAACTGCGGACCGCGGCGCGCATCGTGAACACATCGCCCGCAGCCGACGCGACACCCCAGTTCAGAGAAGTCTCGACCATTCCCGGCACATTGTCACTCATGCGCCGGATACCCTGCGGCAGCGCGGTCAGAAGAGAAATCACCGCCTTCGAATCTTTCTTCGCCAGCGGATCAAGACCCGAAATGTCCTCCGGATATCCCGCCGGATCTTCCGCCGTGATGCGGATATCCGGATCAACCACACTGTACTCACTTTGAACCGCGCTGCAGATCTTTTCCAGCTCCGCCGCGGCAGCCTCCCTGCTCTGAACCGCGATTACGACGCGTCCCTCCCGGGAAATCGCATTGTCTTTCGTTCCGTTCTCAAGGGCGACGACACGAAGCTTCGTGACCGCCGAAAGGCCGCGAAGGACACGTCCCATCAGATCGACCGAGCTGGCCCGTCCCTTATTGATCTCGGTTCCCGAATGTCCGCCTGCAAGACCGTCGATATGAATCATCATACGGTCCCAATCCTTCTCCTCACGGATCAGAGGACGCCGGATATTCGCGGATCCTCCGCCTGCACACCCTGCAAGGACGATGCCCTCGTCCTCTGAATCCATATTCAGAAGAAGATGCCCCTTCAGCGGAGAAAGATCGATCGCATGGGCGCCGTCCATACCGACTTCCTCGGAGACCGTGCAGACAAACTCCAGTCTCGGATGTTTCAGGGTATCCGAATCAAGCAGCGCCAGAGCGTACGCGACCGCGATGCCGTCGTCTCCGCCCAGCGTCGTACCCTTTGCCCGGATATAGTCGCCGTCGATCTCGAGATCGAGGCCCTCTTTCTCCATGTCTTTCTCCACGCCGGGATTTTTCTCGCAGACCATATCCATATGACCCTGCAGGATGATCGGCTCCTCATTTTCATACCCTTCGGAAGCTTCCTTTATGATGATCACATTGAAGAGATCATCCTGATAAACCTCCAGATTGCGGTCCTTCGCGAACTTTACAAGATAATCGCTGACTGCCTTCTCATGGTAGGAGGGACGCGGAATCCCGGTCAGATCCTCGAAGAAATGAAACACCGCCTTCGGCTCCAGATTTTCCAATACTCTCATGATGCTGCCTCTTTTCACTTATGCTTCTTTGTTCCCGCCGGTCAGCTTGTTCTCATAGACGATATAATGCTGATCGTGCAGTACCTTCATAAATTTGCTGAGCCGCTCATAGAGCGGCTCGGCTTTTTCTCCGAACTGATTCTTTACCTCCGCGCCGATCTCATAGATACTCTTCTTCCCGTCCATCTGATTCCAGATGAATGTTCCGAATTCATCCAGTTCGATATGGGAAAAACGCGGTTTTTTGAACACCTTCTGGGCGATTTTGTTGTAGAACCCCCGATGTTCCGTCAGAATTTCCACATGCCCGGCCTCGTTGACCGATGTTTCAAACAGGCGGTTCGGGCGCGGAACAAAGTCCAGATAATTTTCTTTCGTCTTTTTTGTCATACTATATGGTTCTCCGGCGGCTGATCACCGGTCGCTCCCGGCTTTTTTCTTACCGGTCATGCAGACGAACAGAGCGATCAGGATTGCAAAGAACACGATCGATCCGATCTGGTTCAGGCCGTTTTTCAGCGAGATATCGACGCCGACAAACGCGAAGACAGCCAGAAGAACTCCGACCAGACCCTCTCCGGCGATCATGCCGGATGCGAACAGCACGCCGCGGTTCGCTCTGGCCTTCTTCTCGGTCTCCGTCCCTTTCTTCCGGTCAAAAATAAAGCGGATGACGCCTCCGACCATGATACCGGTCGTGGTATAGATCGGAAGATACATGCCGACTGCGAACGGAAGCACCGGAATACCGAAGAGTTCGGCGATCAGGGCGATAAACACACCGACAAATACGAGGGCCCAGGGAAGGTTTCCGCTCATAACGCCTTCAACGATCATCTTCATCATCCCTGCCTGCGGAGCCGGAAGCTCGGCGGAACCGAAACCGTATCCCGCATTCAGGATATACATAACGAATCCGATCGCGACCGCCGATGCAAGGACACCGAAGATCTCACCGACCTGCTGCTTCCAGGGCGTAGCTCCGACGATGTAGCCGGTCTTCAGATCCTGTGAGACATCTCCCGCGATCGCCGCCGCGATGCAGATCACCGATCCGATCGTGATCGCCGCGATCATTCCGCCTGTCCCGATGTTTCCGGTCACCTTCAGAATAATCGTCGTGATCAGCAGTGTCGCGATCGTCATACCGGATACCGGGTTGTTGGAGCTTCCTACGATACCGACCATACGGGCGGATACCGTCACGAAGAAAAATCCGAAGATCACGATGAGAATCGCACCGCCGAGGCTCACCGGAACAGCCGGGATCAGCCACAGAAGAACCGCGATCACCGCGGAGACGATGAGGACAAAGTTCAGCGGAAGGTCCTTCGTCGTACGCGTATACGTTTCCTGCTTGTTTTTCAGTGCGGCCATGGACTTCTTAAACGCACGGATAATCATCGGGAACGACTTGATCAGGGAGATCATGCCTCCGCAGGCGACCGCGCCCGCACCGATGTAGCGGATGTAATTGCTCCACAGGCCGCCGGTTCCGAGCTCCGCGATCGTCTTCGTCGCCGGATAAACCACGTCCGGAAGAGCCGAACCGAACACGAAGATCAGCGGCATGAGAACGAACCACGCCAGAACGCCGCCTCCGAACATATAGGAAGAGATCTTCGGACCGCAGATAAATCCGACGCCGACCAGAGACGGGAGCACATCCATACCACATCCCGCGCCCTTGTAATTTTTAAAATCATAAGCGATCTCAGACGGGAATACTTTCAGCCCGTCCGCGATGAACTTGTAAACCGCAGCGATGCCGAGACCGGCAAAGACGCTTCTGGCGCTGGATCCGCCCTCTTCTCCCGCAAGGAGCACCTCCGAGCACGCTGTCCCCTCCGGATACGGAAGTGTGCCGTGCTCCTCTACGATCAGTGCGTTACGGAGCGGGATCATGAACAGAACGCCCAGCGTACCGCCGAGCATGGCGATGACGGCGATCGTCGCGACGGACGGATTGGCCACCGCGCCTTCCTTCGCCCACATGAACAGAGCCGGCATCGTGAAGATCGCGCCGGCTGCAAGCGACTCGCCGGCCGAACCGATCGTCTGAACCATGTTATTCTCAAGAATATTGTCTCTTCGAAGCAGTCCGCGGCAGATTCCCATCGAAATAACCGCCGCGGGAATCGACGCGGAGATCGTCAGTCCGACGCGGAGTCCGAGATAAGCGTTCGCCGCGCCGAACACAATCGCGAGGATGATACCGAGGATGATCGAAGTAGCGGTCAGCTCGGGTAAATTTTTGTCAGCAGATATGTAGGGCTTAAATTCTTCTTTGTTGTTATCCATATTTCTTCCTCTGTTTTCTTATATTGCCCCCGGATTCGATTCATGTGCAGGGTCAGTTTGTTTCATCTTTCTTGAATGAAATTTTACACATCTTTTATCCGATGAGCATTCTTAAATAATAATTATAAAGGGAAGCCCCACTTTCGTCAATTATCACATTCATACAAGGCAATTGCGATTCTTTTTCATCATATTTTATATACGGTTTTTCAGCGGCTTGTCATTTCATACGGTGCGTTCCGCCGCCGTCCGGTCACGGTTCGATCCGCCAGGACTGAGGAATCTTGTTCTTCAGAACACCGTCCGCGTACTTCCCCCATCCGACCGGAAAACGGCCGGCAAGAACCAGATTCCATCCGGGGACAGGCGCGCCGGCCCCTCCCTGTCGCTGTGCCTCCGTCCCGTCAAACCGGACGGTGCCGCCCGCAAGAAACGAGGCGAGTGCCCGGTCCCCCGGGGAAAATTCCAGGCAGGCGCCGCAGGTTTCACGGGAGAGGATCAGCGCGAATTGATGGGCCGGTTCAAACCGGTTCTTTTTCAGTTCGCCGAGGCAGACGCCGCACCGGAGAAAATTCAGATGAAGCGCCTCCTCCGGAAGGTCCGGAAGCAGATATACGCGCTCCCCGCGAATCTCGATCCTGCCTTCCGGGAGACGGATCTCCATTTCATCCAGGAAGGTGCGGAAATCTTCCGGATTCCCGTTCTTCTTCTCTCCCTGACGGGTCCGGCGGGATTCTTTCCTTCCGACTCCGCCCCGGGACGCTCTTTCGTTCCTGCCGGCGGGGGGATTTTTCCTTTCGCTCTTCCGGCTCCTGCGCGGAAACTCCGAACCTTCCACTCTCTCGCCGCTGCCGTCATCTTCTTTTTTCATCAGCGCGAGAAAATGCCCTTCTCCCTCCATCCTGTGCGGCCAGATCCGGATGCATCTTCGGAGTGTCGCGAGGCGGCTTTCCGGCAGATCCCGGGTGACCCAGTCCGGACGACCCTCCGCAAATCCTTCATACGGCCGGATCGGAATCAGGGTGATATCCGGATGATCCGCGAGAAAATCCGCGATATTCTCCTCATTTTCCGCGGGAGAAAATGTGCAGGTTGAGTAGAGCAGCTGTCCTCCCGGTCTCAGCATCCGGTAGCCCTCTTCAAGAATCTGCCTCTGAACTCTGGCAAGCTTCCTCACTTTCTCTTCGCTCCACGCATCGGCGACATCGGGCTGTCTGCGGAACATTCCCTCGCCGGAACACGGCGCATCGATCAGAATCTTGTCGAAAAAGAGCGGAAATGCCGCGGCAAGCCGGTCCGGACGCTCATTCGTCACAAGGAAATTTCTCGCACCGAACAGCTCCAGATTCCGGAGAAGCGCCTTCGCCCGGGCATTGCTGATCTCGTTCGCGACGAGAAGGCCTCCCTCTCCCGCACAGAGAAGCTTCGCCGCCAGCTGCGTCGCCTTTCCTCCCGGCGCCGCGCAGAGATCCAGCACCGTATCCCCCGGTCCGATATCCAGCCGGTCTCCCGGCGTCATCGCGCTTGGCTCCTGCAGATAGTAGACGCCGGCCGAATAGTACGGATGGAGTGACGGGCGCACATCCTCCGGATAGATGTAGCCGTTCTCAACCCAGGGAACCCTGCGCACGGGAAACGGTGCGGAAGCCTCAAACTCCTCCCGAGTAATTTTCATCGGGTTGATTCGAAGTCCGCGCACTGGATTTCCGCAGCAGGCGCGCAGAAACGATTCATACTCCTCATCGCCGAGCATCGTTTTCATTCGATTCAAAAATGCTTCCGGAAGTTTCATCTACGGATCCCTCTTTCTCAGAATTATGACAACATCATCTTGATTGTAGCGGCTGACCCCGATTTACGCAAGAACGAACCGGCCCGCCCGCCCTGTAAAAAAGAGACGCATCTCTGCGCCTCTTTTTTACGTTTCTTCTGATTTTAATAAATGTTCAACAAGTCTGGTATACGGAGTACTTGATGCTCACATTGTTTCGGTCTCGTCTTCAGTCTCCAGATACTTCTCCAGGATAATGTTCTGAATCTCCGCTCTCGTTTCCGAGTTGATCGGATGTGCAATATCCCGGTACTCTCCATCCGCTGTCTTCCTGCTCGGCATGGCGATGAACAGCCCTTTTTCGCCTTCAATCACCTTGATGTCGTGAACGACAAACTGGTCATCAATCGTGATTGAAACGAACGCTTTCATCTTGCCGTCGTCCTTCGTGACACGTCGAATTCTGACATCCGTAATCTGCATACCAATTCCTCCTCTTCTACAGAGGACTGCTCCTCTGCGGCTTAGATTGCGTACCTTTCGTTGTTTTCCACCACTATCTTGACTTCATCCTCACCGCAGTAATACGAATTAGCCCGAATCGTATCGCGGCTCTCCACGATACAATTCTCAATGTGGGTATTGTCCCCAAGATAAACATTGTTCAATATAATCGAATTTTTAATCACGCAGTTGTTTCCAACGTATACGTCGTGAAACAGGACTGAATTCTCGACGGTGCCGTTCACGATACACCCGCTGGAAATCAGACTGTTCCGCACATGGTTGCCCGGATTGTACTTCGCGGGCGGAAGATCATAACTCTTCGAGTAGATTCCCGGATACTGATTAAAAAAGTAATCTCTCACCTCCGGCTTCAGAAAATCCATGTTCGTCCGATAATATGAGTCGACGGTCGCAATGTTGCTCCAATAAGTGTCAATCTTATACCCGTAGATACATTTCAGATTCTTGTAACGGATAAAAATATCCTTCACAAGATCGTAGCGGTCCTCGTGCACACATTTTTCCAGCAGCTCGATGAGCAGACGGCGGCGCATCACATAGATGCCCGTGGAAATCAGATTCGACGTTGAAACCATCGGTTTCTCCTCGAATTCCTCGATCCGGTAGTCCTCGTTCATCTTCAGGACGCCGAAGCGGCTCGGATCGTCGCGCCGGCACTCCGTACAGACGACTGTGATATCGGACCGCTTTGCTATATGATACTGGAGAACATCATTATAATCAAGCTTGTAGACGCCGTCACCTGAGGCGACGATGACGTACGGCTCGTGGCTCTCCTTCAGCCAGTTGATGTTCTGGTAGATGGCATCCGCCGTTCCGCGGTACCACCAGCTGTTGTTCGCGGTCACCATCGGGGTGAAGACGTACAGGCCTCCCTGCTTTCTTCCGAAATCCCACCACTTCGACGACATCAGATGTTCATTCAGAGATCTCGCGTTGTACTGAGTCAGCACCGCGACCTTCTGGACATGCGAATTGCTCATATTACTGAGCGAAAAATCGATACTTCTGTAACTTCCTGCCACAGGCATCGCGGCGATCGCCCGCTTATCCGCGAGCTCACGCATCTTCGTGCTCGTGCCTCCGGCAAGAATGATTCCCAACGCTCTCATAACAGATCACCGCCTTTTCCCAGCAGAGCGCTTCCGCTCGGAAGTTTTCCGTCGCGGTAGTCTTCCAGTTTCGTTCTGCCGGAGATCACTGTGTTCTTACCGATCTGGACACCGTCAGGAATCTCGGTATATTCACCGATCGTGACGAGTCCGTCCCGGTAGATCTTCTCATTGTAGACATTCGGCTCCTCATCCCAGAGTCCCGTCTCCACATTTCTTCCGATCCTCGCGCTCTCCGCGACGATCGTCTTCTCCAGTTTCGCTCCCTCACCGATCACACTGTGACGCATCACGATGGAATCGCGCACCACCGCGCCTTTCTGTATCGTCACATCCGGACCGATCACCGAATTATAAACTTCACCGAAGATCTCGCATCCCTCCGCGATGCAGCAGCGGTCGACGACGGCGTCCGCGGAAATATATTCCGGACGGATTATGTCCGCCTTCGTGTAGATCTTCCAGAATTCTTCATACAGATTGAATTCAGGGATGATGTCGATCAGTTCCATATTTGCCTGCCAGTAAGAGGTAAGCGTTCCGACATCTCTCCAGTATCCGTTGAACTCATAGGCATACAGTTTTCTGCCATTGTCACGGCACCAGGGCAGAATATGCTTTCCGAAGTCGAGCCCGGGCTGATCCTTCAGCGCGGTCAGCGATTCCTTCAGCGCCTTCCAGCTGAAAATATAGATGCCCATCGAAGCGAGATTACTCTTCGGGTGCTCCGGCTTCTCTTCAAATTCAGTGATGCAGCCCGTATCATCCGTGACCATGATGCCGAAACGGTTCGCTTCTTCAAGCGGAACCGGCATGCAGGCGATCGTCACATCCGCTTTATTTGCCTTGTGATAATCAAGCATGACCTCATAATCCATCTTGTAGATGTGGTCGCCTGAGAGAATCAGCACATAATCCGGATTGTAGGACTCCATATAAGCGAGGTTCTGGAAGATCGCGTTCGCCGTACCGGAATACCACTCACTTGAGTTCATTTTCTCATACGGCGGAAGAATGGAGACACCACCGACGTTCCGGTCAAGATCCCACGGAATACCGATGCCGATATGCGCGTTCAGGCGCAGGGGCTGATACTGGGTGAGAACGCCGACCGTATCAATTCCCGAATTGATACAGTTGCTTAACGGGAAGTCGATAATACGGTACTTTCCGCCGAACTCAACCGCAGGCTTTGCGACCTTGTCAGTCAGCACGCCCAGCCTGCTGCCCTGTCCGCCGGCAAGGAGCATCGCAATCATCTCTTTCTTAATCATTTCAATCACCTCTTGTTATTTATGCTATACTGATTATAGCATAGTTCCTATTTCGTGTGAACAATATTTACAACAAATAAATACTTACCGATGTTTTTTTATATGAAATAACTAAATTTGATTCGTTTGTGATGAATTTTGCACAATTCCGATCAAATTAGCGGCTTTTCCTGACTGCGTCGTTCCCCGGGGCCGGAGAACGGCATCGTCATTTTGCCATTAGACAATTCTTCCGGCATTGTTTATAATACTGTCTTGCACAGTAAACTGCCCGCAGAATCGTACATTATCCGGGACAAAAATCACCCGGCAGGAGGGTTCCCATGTATCAGATCGATTTTTCAAAGCCTTCTCATATTCATTTTATCGGAATCGGCGGTATCAGCATGAGCGGACTCGCGGAGGTTCTTCTCGAGGAAGGATTTACCGTTTCCGGCTCAGACGCGCATGAATCGGCGCTGACCGACCGCCTGACCGCGCACGGTGCACAGATTTCCTGTCCGCAGAGTGCGGATAATATTACAGATGATATCAGCGCCGTCGTCTACTCGGCGGCGATCCATCCGGACAATCCGGAATACGCCGCCGCTGCGGCATCCGGCATCCCGATGCTGCGCCGGGCGGAAGTGCTCGGTCAGATCATGGATCATTACGACACATCGATCGCCGTTGCCGGAACCCACGGAAAAACAACGACGACATCGATGCTCTCCCATATTTTAATGGAAGCAAAAACCGATCCGACGATCTCCGTCGGCGGCATACTCCCGCTGATCGACGGAAACATCCGCGTCGGCGCCAAATCAATGTTTCTGACCGAAGCCTGCGAGTATACAAACAGTTTCCTCTCGCTTCGCCCGAAGATCGGCATCATCCTGAACATTGACGCGGACCATCTTGACTTTTTCAAGGATCTGGATGATATCCGCCACTCCTTCCACCGATTTGCCGCGCAGATCCAGGCGGACGGTGTGCTGATCATCAACGGCGATATCCCGGATCTTCATGAGATCACGGACGGCATCTCCTGCAGGGTTGTGACATTCTCTGTAAATGGCGGCGCCGATTATACGGCATCCGATATTTCCTATAATAATAGAGGCTGCGCATCATTTATCTGCCATCAGCCGGATGGGAAATCTTCCGGGTTCACCCTCGAAGTTCCGGGTGCACACAACGTGGCGAACGCCCTTGCGGCTGTCGCGGCGGCGAACTGTGCCGGCATCGATGCAGCGACAGTTGCCCGCGGTTTTGAATCCTTCCACGGGACAAACCGCCGGTTCCAGCTGAAGGGCAGTCTGAACGGAGCGGATGTCATCGACGACTACGCGCACCATCCGACCGAGATCCGCGCGACGCTCGCGACGGCGGAAAATTACCCGCACAAGACGCTCTGGTGCGTCTTTCAGCCGCACACATACACGAGGACGAAAGCGCTTCTCCCGGAATTTGCGGACGCCCTTTCCATGGCGGATCACGTCATCCTCGCCGACATCTACGCGGCCCGCGAGACGGATACGCTCGGCATCTCATCCCGGACGCTTCAGAAAGAAATTCAGGAACGCGGAACGGCGTGCGACTACTTCCCCTCCTTCGGTGAAATCGAGGACTTTCTCAGGGCGAATGTCCGGGAGGGAGATCTTGTCCTGACCGTCGGCGCCGGCGATATCGTAAAAGTCGGCGACGCCCTGACCGCGAAAAATTGACGAATGATGAAATCCATAGCATTGACGCGCGGAAGCACCGTCTCCTACACGCTGCTCTCCGACCTGTTCGTTGACCGGTATATGCCGCACGCGAACGGGGAATATGTAAAAGTATATATTTATCTGCTGAAGGCGATTCAGAAAAACGCCGCCTCCTTTTCGATTCAGTCCATGGCCGGAGCGTTTAACTGCAGTGAGGAGGACGTGACAAAGGCGCTGAACTTCTGGGAATCCGAAGGGCTTCTGATTTTGACAAGAGAAGGCGGGGAAATCGTCTCCGTGCGGCTCCCGGAAAACCCCGATGAATCCCCGGAATTTCAGAAAGGCGGCGGGGAATCTTCCATGCCCCGGCCGGTATGGCCGCAGCCGGATGGAACGGTTTCAAATGACCGGAGCCGCACCCTGATCAACGGAAACGACGAGAATGTCGACGTCCTGATCACGATCGCCGAGCGCTACACAGGCCGGCCGCTCAGCAGAACGGACGTGAACCGCATTCTCTACCTGTACGACGAGCTTCACCTCTCCGTCGACCTGATCGATTACCTGATCGAATACTGCGTCTCAAAAAACAAACGGAGCTTCCGTTATATTGAATCCGTCGGGGTCAGGTGGTACAATGACGGCATCAAAACGGTCGCGGAAGCGAAAGCCAGGGCATCGTCGGTCGACGGACGCTTCTTCAGGATCCTCCGGTATTTCGGTATCAGCGGAAGAGATCCGCTTCCGAACGAAACCGCCAGAATGAAGAAATGGCTGGACACCTGGGGGTTCTCGCAGGAGCTCGTAGCAGAGGCATGCGCCCGCGCCCTGAGGAACACGGACCGGCAGACCCCGGGAAATCTGTTTTCCTACACAGACCGGATTCTTTCGCGGTGGTACGACGCACGGATCACGACACTCAGCCAGGTGAGGGATGCAGACCTCGCGCATGAAAGACAGCGCGCCGCGGCCGGAAATGGCGGAAACGCAGCCGGGTCGGGCGGAAACACAGCCGGAAACGGAAGAGAATCTTCTTCCGCCGCCAGGCGGAAAACCGCAAAGCCGAACGCATTCAACGATTTCGAACAGCGGGACTACGATTTTGAAGATCTCGAGCAGAAGCTTCTTGAACATACAAAGAATAACGGGGCCGGGTAAATGGCACTTACGAATACGGACTTTGATG
>Ga0256406_1001436_pt1 | contig 38545 bp, 41 predicted proteins | sample RumenRJG_03DNA_FD_185986 | JGI IMG/M metagenome (GOLD analysis project Ga0256406, IMG submission 185986) | Bovine rumen microbial communities from Lethbridge, Alberta, Canada - RJG_03 | ecosystem: Host-associated > Mammals > Digestive system > Stomach > Rumen | place: Canada: Alberta | collected... | reverse complement strand
CGCCCTTCACTGCTGCCTCGCCACCCTTCACCGCTACCCCGCCGCCCTTCACTGCTGCCCCGCCGCCCCGACTATGTATTTTTGGCCGATCGCATGCGTTTTTTCATAGTTTTTGGGGGGTGCAAAGGCAATATATTGCCTTTCCAGGCTCTCTTCACCGGGAAAACTATGAAAAACCAGGCGTGTTATTCCATTTCTTCATAATAAACTATGTATTTTTGCTCGTGAAATGCGAAAAATACATAGTCTGTAATCGGCAGTTTAGGAATGGTGTCGAAGATTCAAGGGGCGGAATGGTGTCGAAGATTCAAGGGGTCGGAACAGTGTCGAAGATTCAAGGGGCGGTGAGGGGGAATCAACCAAAAAAGCAGGTCGACCACCATCGACCTGCTTTTGAGATTATGCGAACTGGATGATCCGGTCGCTGACGTGCTCGACCATTGGGCGGTCGTGGGCGATGAGGATCAGGCTGAGATCACGCCGATCTACCAGGTCCCTGAGCAGATGGACGATCCTTGCCTGGGCCGTCACGTCGAGGCCCGTCAGGGGTTCGTCAGCTATGATGATGTCCGGATCCGCAATGATGGCTCTGGCTATGGCCGCGCGCTGGCGCTGGCCTCCGCTGAGTTCGTGGGGCCTGCGCTTGATGAGTGAGCGATCCAGGCCCACTTCATCCATTGCCCGGAGCACTCGATCTTCGGTGCTGGAGCCGCCGGTCGCGGGATCGCCTGCGCTGGAGCCGCCTGCGTTGGAGCCGCCGGCCACGGGGTCGGCTGCGCTGAGTCTGCCGGTCACGGAGCTGCCGGTCGCGGTGCCGCCTGCTCCAGGCCTGGCGCCTCGGATCTTAAGGGGCTCGGCTATGATCTGGCCGATGGTCATCCTGCTGTTGAATGCATCCTGGGTCCCCTGGAATATCATCTGGGCTCTATCTCTACCGCCTTCGATCTCGATCATGCCTGACTCGAAGGGCTCGATACCCATGATGCAGCTGGCAAGCGTCGATTTGCCGCAGCCGGATCTGCCCACTATGCCCAGGATCTCGCCTCGATGGGCTTCCAGGTCGAAATCCGTCAGCACCTTAAGGTCCCCATAGCTCTTATTGAGGCCGCGGACTCTCAGGACAGTCGGGCCTTCTGCCGCGGCAGCCCCTGACGATTTCGCCACTTCGCCGGCCCTTGTCCCCGGTGCAGCGTTCGTCGTTCCCGAGGCTCTATGCATATGGCCTCTCTGCCTGTAGTAATCCAGATAACCAAGCAGCTGCCTGGTATACTCGTGCTTCGGGCCGTCGAATACCTGCCTGGTCGGCCCCTCCTCCACGATCTTTCCGTCTTTCATTATGGCGACCCGCTGTGCCATGTCCTCAACAAGATGCAGGTCATGGGTGATAAAAAGCATGCCGAATCCGCGCTCTTTCTGAAGTTCCCGGATCAAAGCCAACACACCGGCCTGGGTCTCCTCGTCCAGAGCTGTGGTCGGCTCGTCAGCAAGGACCAGATTGGGGTCCCCCGCCAGAGCGATGGCGATCACTATCCTCTGTCGCATGCCACCTGAGAACTGATACGGCCTTTGGTCGTACCTGTTTTCCGCATCTTCGATGCCCACACGGCGCATCAATTCGATGGCTCGGTCCCTGACGGACTGAGTCTTATCAATATGATCGGCAATGCGGATCGCTTCGGCGATCTGGTCGCCGACGGAAGCCATTGGGTCCAGGCTGGTCATTGGATCCTGGGGGATCATGGCGATCTCGCCGCCACGGTATTTGACCAGGTCCTTCTCAGCAAGGCCGGCCAGATCCCGGCCCATGTACTCTATGGAGCCGCCGTCCACACGGCCACGGGCGCAGAGAAATCCAAGCATGGACTTGCACATGACTGTCTTCCCGCAGCCGGACTCGCCGACCAGGGCGAGGGTCTCCCCTCGCCCGATGGTGAGATCCACGCCGCGGACTGCAACAGTTTCGTCAGCAGCAGAAAACTGAGATGCGGGGCGTCGCCCGCCATCCCTATCTCGAAATGCCACTATCAGATTGTCGATCTTCAGCAGTTTACTCATAGTCCACAAGCCCTGGTTCCTCTCAGCAACTCGTCAACCCAGCAACTCGGCAACTCGGCCACCGGCAGAGCGTCGAAGGGCCTACTCCTCTATAGTCCACTCGTGGATGTTCCAGAAGATGCCTACGCCGTGGTGGCCCAGGATAGTATCCTCCGTTACGCCCTTGATGTTGGATGTTCCCGCATAGATAGCATCCAGATATGCGATGAAGGTGTAAGCAGGATCCTTTGCCATTGCCTTCTGGAAATCGGAGTAGAGAGCTTTGCGCTTATCCTTGTCCGAAGTTTCCCTTGCAGCCTTGAGGGCCTTGTCCACTTCCTCGTTGGAATAGAAATTGTAGTTTGCAGCCTGGTCCGTTCCGAAGACCTTGTAGGTATGATCGTCGGCATCGAAGGGACTTCCCCATCCGATGAGGAATGCAGCCTGGTTCTCCCAGTCTATCTCTGCAGGGATCTCCACCGTCATCTTTACGCCGATCTTATCGAAATACTGTGCGCAGAGATTGGCCATGTCGATCCTGACCTGATCACCCTGCTTGCAGTTGATGACGAACTCAAGCTTGTCGCCGTCCTTCTCGTAGATGCCGTCGGCATTCTTCGTCCAGCCGGCTTCTTCCAGGGCTGCCGTTGCCTTTGCAGGATCATAGTCATACTTCTCAACATCCTCTTCGTTGAACTCATTCTTCTGCAGAGGCGAGTAGGCCACCTGGCCCTTGCCCAGCAGCACGCTGTCGATGATAGCTTTTCTGTCGATGGCATAACTCAGCGCCGCCGGAAGCTCGCGATGCTTCTTGAAGAGGGGATAATTGAAGTTGTACATGATGCCGCGATAGTCGGCAGTGGTCATCTCATAAACGGAGAATCCTTCAGCGTCCTTGAACTTTTCCTCAGCCTTCGGTGTGATCTGAGCGAAATTCAGTTCGCCACTCTCAAGCTGCAGGGCGCGTGTGTCGTAGTCCTCCACGATCTTGAAGACCACCTTGTCGATCTTCGGCTCTCCCGCATAGTAACCGTCGAACTTCTCCATGACGATGCTCTGACCCATGTCCCAGCTGGCCAGCTTGTAGGGGCCTGCACCAACGGGGTTCTGGTTGAACTCGTCGGTAGTCATGTCCTTGCCCTCCAGCAGATGCTTGGGCAGGATGCCGATGGTCAGATAGTCGGGCATAGCCTCATTGGGCGCCGTCAGCACGATATCCACGTGGGTGTCGTCCACCACCTTCACCTCTTTCACATCCTCGAAATTGGACGCGTTCTCAGAGGCGTTGTCCGGATTCTGGATGGCCTCGATGGTGAACTTTACGTCCTCCGCCGTCAGAGGCTCCCCGTCGTGAAAAGTCAACCCTTCCTTCAGGGTAAACTTGTACGTGTTGCTCTCCTTGTCGAACTGCCACTCCTCAGCCAGAGCCGGGATCACCTTGTCGTTCTCGTCGTGAGCAGTCAGTCCCGCAAATAGCAGCAGATTGATCTCGCCGTGCTCGAAGAGGGCCGGGTTTATGGCGGTGTAGTCGCCGCTTCCGTAGACCAGGGTATTGCCATCGGCCTCGACGTCTCCACCGGCGTCACTGCTTCCGCCGCATCCCGTCATGCAAAGGCAACCCAGAGCCAGGGCCACAAGCGCCGCTACGATCCATTTTCTGTTCAGTTTTGTCATGTTATTTCCTCCTGTGCCATGCACACCCAGTTCTTCAGAAAAGGGATAGTGCATGCTTGATTGCTTTGGATTTCTATCCGTTCGTCATATATATTCAACGCCTGGACAGCGCTTCCTGCGCCCGGCCATCATTCGCATCTGTCTATCTGATCATTCGCATCTGTCTATCTGATCATCCTCGATCTGTTATTGCTGAGTCTCATGTGCTCTGCGATCTCGGTGAAGCAGAGTATGGTTACCACCAGGAAGAGCCCCGGTATGATCAGCAGCCACCATGCTCCCGTAAGGATCGCCTTCTGAGACAGCGATAAAAGTGTCCCCCATGAAACCACATTGGAGGGCAGCCCAAGCCCGAGAAAACTCAGGGTCGCTTCAGTGGCGATGGCGCTGCCTATGTGAGAGACGATCATATATGAAACCTGTGCCATATAATTCGGCATCAGGTGTTTCCTGAGTATATAGAAGAATCCGGCGCCCATGGTCCTTGCCGCCATGACGAAGCCGGCAGTTCGAAGCTGTCTGACTTCCGCCCTGATCATCTTGGCGATGGGCATCCAGCCCGTCACTCCGATCGCAATGGATATCACAAGGATGTTCCCTCCCCCTGCCAGGGCAGTCAGAAAAAGAACGAACAGGATCGATGGCACGCTCATGATGATCTCGGAAAACCTCATCATCACATCGTCGATCCGATCCGCCGCAAGACCGGACACCGTGCCGTAGATCACAGCGATCACCGTGGCGATCAGAGTCGACAAAAGTCCGATGATCAGAGAGATCCTTCCTCCGTGCCAGATCACCGCGAAAAGATCACGTCCCAGAGTATCAGTCCCGAAGATGTGTCCCCCGCCCGGCGGCCGGCTTATGGCGCCCGGGTCCATGTGGTAGGGATCCGTCGGGGCGACGATGCCGGCCAGTATGCAGCCGGCCACGATCACCGCCAGTATGATCATCCAGAAGTAGGGGAGAGGTCGTCTGATCATATCATCTGCCCCCTCTCCTCTTTTATCCTGGGATCCAGTCCTTCGCTGATGCTCTGGGCGATCATGTTCGCCAGGATGACCACCGTGCCCGTGATCAGCACGATTATCATCAGCAGATTATAGTCGTGATACTGAGCGCTCTCCATACCCAGTTTTCCCAGGCCCGGATAGCTGAAGACCATCTCGACAACGTAAGCTCCGCCCAGCAGATGAGGCAGAAAAATGGCCATGATGCTCAGAGCCGAAGGCATTATATTCTTTATGCAATGGCGCCAGATGACCTGATTCTCAGTCAGTCCCTTGCCTTTGCACAAAAGCACGTAGTCCTTTGAGACCTCCTCCGAAAGCCGCGCTCTCATGAGGAAGCCGCAGTACCAGAAATGGGTCAGGACCAGAGCCAGCACCGGTAGCACCAGATGGATCGCCCGGTCTGCCGCCCCGCCTCCGCCTATGCTGAAAGCGCCGCTCATGGGGAGCCACCCCAGCTTCGCCGACAGGATCACCAGTAGCAGGATTGCCATGAAGAATTCAGGCACGCTTCCAAAGGCAACGCCCACCCTCCTTATCATCCTGTCGATGGCCCCGTCCTCGTGTTCCACGCACAGGACGGCGGCAAGGAGTCCCAGGATGAATATCACGATGAAGGAGACCGCTGTCAGCAGGAAGGTGTTGAACCCCACCTGTCCGATAACGTCGACTACAGGCTGTTTATACTGATAGGAGATCCCCATATCCCCGTGAAAGAGCTGACCCACCCAACGGATGAACTGGGTGAGAATCGAATCGTTGAGGCCCAGCTTCTCCTCGGCGTTTGCGATCTGCTCAGGGTTCATCCGCTCCAGCGCATCGCCGTAGTAGGCCCTAAGAGGATCTCCGGGAGCCACCCTGGAAATGACAAAGGTGAGGATGCAGAGCACCAGAAGAGACAAGATCAGCTGTCCTGCTTTTTTTCCTATGGTGATCAGTGGGTTTCCTCGATATTCTGTCATGTTTCTTCCCTGTTGCGTCAGGGCGTCTTCGTCCCTGCCGCAAAAAAATATGAAGATCAGGCCCCCTAAGGGGCTTGATCTTCTTGATCTTCGCTCAGCACTTCCTGTGCCATAAACTATGCTTTATTCTAATGTCTGTCGTTTATCGTTTTATCGCCTTTTGGATCGGCTGTGATCATTCCTCGATCACGTAGTATCTTCCTGTCTGCAGATCCCTGTAGACTGTGCCCATCTCTTCAAGCTGGTTGTCGGCATCGATCTGCTGAGTCGTAGCATTGTCCATGCCCTCGATCTCGTACTTGTTCTGGCTGGTGTTCGTAATGGTACCGAACTCGTCAAGGTTGACGTTCCAGCTGATGATGAGTGCCAGTATCAGTCCGCAGGCGAATACCAGCATGGCGTCTGCCATGTTGCCAACGCCCTCCATGGGGTTGAATTCTTCCGGTTTATGTACTCTTCTGAGTTTGCCTGATGTTCTGGAATTATTGAGTTTCATATCCTCACATCCTCTCCGGATCCGGTCTTCTGAGAGCTTCCCTGGCCTGTCCCTGCTCAGCTCTCATCTGTGCCTCGATCATTGCCTGTTCCGCTGCACGGACTTCCTCCTGGAAAGTCCTCTGGACCATTGTATGCTCCGTCTTGGAGTCGTTGTGTGCCTGAGTCTGAGTATCTCTGCTCATCTGCTCTACGCTGGGCTTCTGCGGTGTGGGTATGGGCTGTGTCAGAGTCTCTCTCGTAGGGCTGACCTGTTCCACCCTTACCGGTTCCGGAGCTGCCTCTTCATATATATTCTCTGTCCTCAAAGCTTCAGGCTGAGTCTCTCTACTGAATTTTCCCGCTGCACCAGCTACTTCTGCCGCCTTGGCCTGTGCTGCTCCCGCCGCCTTCGCACCGGCTGCTGCCGCTCCTGCTGCCGCTCCGGTTGCCGCTCCGGCTACTCCTGCTGCTGCTCCTGCTGCCGCTGCCCCGGTTGGTGCTGCCGCACCGGTTGCCGGCACGGGCTTCCTGGGCTCCTTTGCCTTTGCACCCGAAATGCGGGACTTGCGGGATGCCTCCGCCGCCTGAGCATTTATCTGTGCCTGGGCCTGAGCCTGAGCTGCCCTTGCCTGGGCCTGGGCCGCCTGTCCGTTGATCTGTCCCTGGGTCTTGTCTCTCTCGGCGCTCTGGACATCCAGGATAGTCTCCATTATGGTCTCGAGACCGATCATGTATTCCTCGTACCAGTTCTTACGTATGCCGGAGATGACATATGAGATCGCACCACTGATCAGACCTGCTACCGTGGTATCGAATGCAATGAGCAGTGAAGACGAAAGCGTGCTCGTGTCGCCCTGTCCCAGAGCAATGAGTCCGGGGCCGAGGGGGATCAATGTACCCATAAGACCGAACATGGGAGCGACTCTTGAGACCAGATCGGTGATCTTGACGATCCTGCCGTAACGGATCTCCTCATCAGCTATGAGCTGACGGGCCAGGGCCTCTCTCGTGTCATCGGTGTAGCCACCGCGGTTGATCAGTTCTCTGCAGGACTCCTTCTGTCGATTGAGCAGGTCACTGTTTTCGATGGCCTCCTTCATCTGCGCCGAGTTCTTACCCTGCAGCTGGTCTACCAGTCCGGGGATGTTGATCTTAAGAGCTCTTCTCTCGGTGAAGATCTCTGCCACAAAACTCCCGAGCATGAGTATCGTCAGCAGAATGAGCAGGATCAAAATGATGATCGTTGGTATCTGCAGCGAGCTGCTTACGACTCTCAATATTTCTTTTACGATATCCGACATTTTCTGTTTCCTCCTGTGGTGCTGTTGTTTATTATTTCAAAGGCAACGCATCGTCGCCCTGAATGCCTGTTTATCCGGGCTGCTTATTTGCCCTTGCTGTTGGTTATCTGACTGACCGCCTTTGCTGCCGTGTCTACCTTGAACCTGCGGATCCTGCCGACCACTCCGGCACCGCATGCTGCCGTGGCTACAGCCGCCGAACCTGCCATAGGCCCAAAGTCCAGATCGACAGACTCGTCCTCCGCCCAGTCATCGTTGGCATCGTCCATCATATCGTCCGATGCCGCATCCATCATGTCTGCAGGCGTCGGCTCCTCCGCCGGCTCATCCTGGATCTGCTGTCCCAGGAAAACTTCTTTGACGGTGATGGTCCTGTCCGGAGCATAGGTCACATTGGGCACCGTAGTCCCTGTGCTGGTAGTCGCCCCACCGCTCAGTGTATGCCTGGTGGCATAGGTGCGGTAGCTGCCGGTAGCCGGCTTGTATTTGGTTGTTTTGCTGGTCTTCTTGGTGGTACTCTTCTTCGTGATTTTAAAGGTAGTACTTGTAGTCCCCTTATAGTTGCCTGTTCCGTTGATCGTCACAGTTGCTGTTCCAACGTTTTTATTATTGCTATATTTAAGCGTGTAGTCGACATTCTCCTTAAGAGTTTTGCTGCCGTCTTTGATCGTTGGTTTTGGTTTCTGCGCCTTGCCGTTGTACTCGACATTTTTTGGCGGAGTAATCGTTGTGTTTTTAATATCTTTCTTTTCAGGAGCCTTGGTTTGACCTGTGATATTGGCAGTGTCTCCCTCAATTGTCCCTTCACCATGAGTTCCACTCACATTGACTTTGAACGCGCCTTCTCCAGTTATCGTTACATTACCTTGGTTATCAATGGTTGCACTAGAGCCTTCGACGCTCCAATTCAGATCTACTGCTGAGATGTATTTATCCTTATCATTTTTGAAGAAGGATTCTATTTCGTATTTAACGCAATCCGACATTTTTATTGGAGGATCTCCTACAGTTCCACTCGTAGGATAACCTTCAAGGTCAATCTTCGTAACCGGCGTGTAGCCATCTTTCATAATAAATCTAATGGCCTGTTTGTTCACTTTATCCGATCCATCAGGTGAGTAGAACTTTTCGTCATCAGGACACCAAAAATCGTTCGGATCAAGTCCATCACTGATATCCTTATACTCGCCATTTATACCAGTTTTCTTGAAGATATCCTTTACTCTAATTCCAACTTTCCCATCTCCAAAGGGTTCCTTTGGGTCCAGTTGTGCTTTTGAATAATCCTTATTCGAGATGCCATCGTCACACTCAACGTTGACCGTCAAGTCACTTACTGCGTAAGCATCCTCCGTCCCGATGGTCACTATGACGGCGCACTGAAGCAGGGCGATGGCGACAGCGCATACGGACGCCAGGATCCGGCGGCGCATGTGCTTCGTTCTTTTATCGATGTCGTTCATTTTGCTTCCTGTTCTCATATTCATTCCTCAGCTTACGAACATACTGTTTTCCAACACAAAAATATTAGGATGGACGGTGATTCTCATTCCCCAAACCACCGGGCTCGTCCTATCTAAAATGCATTATATAGGAAATCTTCCTCAGATACAACCGTCATCACTGAATCTACACTTACCAAATTCTACCATTTTAGATGGTTCCGGCCCCTATGCACCTCCGCTCAGGGCCCTGTCGTATGCGGCTTTGGTCCTCTCGTCGAACAGGACCCACGCGACCATGTCCAGATCGCCCGGATGCTCCTGAGCGAACTCTCTGACTGCAGCCACTGCCACCCGGGCCGCTTCATCGACCGGATAGCTGTAGACTCCCGTAGATATAGATGGAAAGGCAACGGTCCGGACCCGGTTCTCAAGGGCAACTTCCAGAGATCTTCTGTAGCAGGAAGCCAGCTTATCAGCCTCGCCGTTACTGCCGCCGTTCCAGATTGGTCCCACGGTATGGATGACATACTCGCAGGGCAGGTCGTAAGCGCCCGTTATCTTTGCATCGCCTGTCTCACAGCCGTGAAGTCCCCGGCACTCCTCAAGGAGCTTCGGACCTGCCGCTCTGTGGATCGCGCCGTCTACTCCGCCGCCACCCAGCAGGGAGTTGTTGGCTGCATTAACTATTGCCTTTGCATCCCGGACCTGAGTCAGGTCTCCTAGACGCGTCTCGATCTTCGTACTCATTTCTATCCTCCACTATCCGTCGCCGGACTACTCCATTATCCTCTTGTAGTAGGATCCGCTCTGATACAGCGCGGCCACCGGATTGTGACCGAGGACCCGGTCCTTCGCCACCAGGGTTGTGACCAGAGCTTCGGAATACTTGTTGAAAAGACTGTCGTGGCCAACGCAAAGCCCCATGACTATATTCAGCTCCGTCCCCTCCCGGTTGAGAAGCTCGGCCTGCATTATGGGATTGCACATGACGGGGCCGGTATTGGTCAGGTGATCTTCCGTGACGCCCACTTCAGACTTCCTGAATGAGCCCATCTTGCATGCAGCGCCGTAGACTTCGAAGCCTTTCTTTCTCAGGATCTTCGCCAGGGTGCGGCTCTCGCCGATCAAGCCCACGCAGGTAGCGATGCCGATCTTCCTGTAGCCCATGCGACGTGCGAATTCGCAGACTTCCTCCACCCGTGTGTAGCGCTGGTAGAAATCGTTTTCGATCTCCGCAGACAGGATGGAGACCCGGCGGTTCTCCTCTTCCTCGTAGAGTGCCCGAACCTTTTCTACGGTCTCCCGGTCCAGGGCTCTGGTCAGACAGAAGTCGGGCCAGTCCTCTTTCAGTTTGTCGCAGCTTATGGTGCCGCAGTCGATGCAGCTTCTTCCTGTTTCACTCTCGCTCATAGGTCCACCTCTTTCGCGGTGCTTACATCTCATCCATCGCCTTCTTGATGGCTGCCGGCAGCGCCCGGCACTTCTCCTCGGATATGGACGCCACGGAGATCCGGATGCCCATCTTCAGGGGCACCAGGAAAATGTCCTCCTTCTCGAGCCTCTGGCTCAGTGCGTCGGGATCATCGCAGGGCACGCTGACGAAAAATCCCGCATCGAAGGGCACTATCTCAAGGCCCACTTCCTCCGCCGCTTCCTCGAACGCCCTGCCTCTTGCCAGGAGCATGTCCCTGTATTTCTTCCTCTCGGCGCTGACCTTCTCAAGGAGCTTGGGATCTTCGTAGATCCTGGTGAGTATCACCTGAGCAACCTTGGCGCTGTTAGACCAGGACCCCCTCGATGAGTACTCGCAGACCCGCTTGAACTCGTCGGCGATCTCGGCTGTCCTGGCCACGCATATCATGGCTCCGCACCGGGCGCCGTAGAGGGTATAGGTCTTCGAAAGGCTGTAGGCCACGATGGATATGACGTTTTCGGGCAGCTCCGAGAGTTTCGGCAGGAACCTCCTGTATTCTCTCTCGTCTCCCGCAAAGTCAATGTAAGCTGCGTCTACGACCAGAGCGATCGCTTTGCCTTTTTCCGCAGCCCTGCCGAGCACATCGATGACCTTGTCCCAGTCCTCGAGTGTCAGTGAATATCCTGTCGGATTGTGAGCAGGCGTATTCAAAATGATGACCAGGCTTTCCTGCCCATCGAGCAGTTCATTCACCTTCTCGGAAAACGAAGCTGCGTTGAATCTGCGTTCCTCGTCGAAGAAACGGAAAGTGTCGACGGTCCTTCCGATCTCGCCGGCGATAGTGTTGTATGGCGCCCAGTGCCAGTCGCTTGTAAGCACCCTGTCGCCGACTGCCGAGTAATTCGAGATGACGTTGCGCAGGGAACCTGTACCTCCCGGGGTCGCGATGGCTTCGGTGAAACCGCCGGGCACCTGATCTCCAAAAGCCGCCTTCTGTATCACTTCCCTGAAATCGGCCAGCCCGCCGATGGGCGCATAGGCCGCATAATCCTCGGGGGCCAGTTCTCTGAACACCTTATCCACCGACTCCAGCACCACCAGCTTCCCATCGTCATCGAGAAGGGTCCCGATGGTGGCATTGATCACCCCATCCTTTCCCTTCTTTGCGATGGCCGACCTGGCCCTGTTGCTGATCCCGAAGATCCTGTCTTCTCTTGGGATGTTTCTTCCGTTTTCTCTTGCAAGAATATAGTTCGACACCTGATCCTCCTCACTTTCCCGGGATGAGCTTCATGTAGTTGATGCTCTTGCCCGCATTGTGGTATTTCTTCTCGTATTCTGTCATGGTCAGCCGGGCCTCGAGGCCTGTGCTGTGAAGATCCCTCGTGATCTCCACCGGCTCCCAGCCCAAGGCCTCAACCTCTTCCATGGTGAAGTCGAAGAGCTCGTCGTTGTCGGTCTTGATCTCGATGAAGCCTCCGTCCTTAAGGGCCCAGGCGTACTCCTTTAGCCTGCCCCTATAGGTGAGCCTTCTCTTATAATGACGCTTCTTTGGCCAGGGATCGCTGAAGTTCAGGTAGATCCCCGAAAGGCTGCTCTCAGAGAAGAGGTTCTTCATGGATCTGACGTAGACCCCGGCGAAACGCAGATTGCCCAGGGTCCCTCCTTTGTCCGAGATCGATCCTGCCGCCGCGTTCATCTGGGCGACCCACATGGCCTTCTCCAGGGCCCGGAGCAGAACGCTTTCCTGCCCTTCGATGCCAAGGTAGTTGGAAGCCGGGTCGTCTATTGCCTTTGCAAGGATGAAATCCCCCTTGCCGCAGCCGATCTCCACAAATAAAGCCCGCTCCCCGCCGTTGCCGGCCTCAGGCGCCTGGCCGAAACACCTTTTCCAGGCCGCCGGCGAAGGGTCCCTGACGATGAACTCGCCGCATTCATTTATTCTGTTGTCCAGATCCTTTGGTTTTCGCTGTCTCATTTAGATAAGCACCCTCTCTGCAATGATAGCTGCAAGGTATGCAACGATGATGATCGTCGCGATGACATCGCGGCGGTCGAAGCGAATCTCGTTCATGCGGGTGCGTTTGATACCGCTGCCGTAGCACCTGGCTTCCATTGCCATGGCCAGGTCCTGGGCGATCCTGAATGCGCTGATGAAGAGGGGCACCAGGATGGGGATCAGAGCTTTGGCACGTCGCAGGATGTTGCCCGTCTCGAAGTCCGCGCCCCTTGCCTGCTGGGCCTTCATGACTTTGTCCGTCTCCTCGAGCAGAGTCGGTATGAATCTCAGGGCGATGCTCATCATCATGGCCAGCTCGTGGGCCGGCAGCCCCACCTTCTTAAAAGGCGACAGGAGCGACTCGATCCCGTCGGTCAGATGGATGGGCCTTGTGGTGAATGTGAGCAGCGACGATCCTATTATGAGCAGTGTCAGCCTGATGCCCATGAAGGCAGCTGTCCTGACACCTTCCATCGTGATGGTGAATTTCCAGATGTGTGCGATCACCTCTCCGGGTATGGTGAAGAGGTTCACGATCAGCGTGAAGCAGATGATGATCATCACAGGCTTCATACCGCGCAGGATGTATCTCAGCGGCACCCGAGACATTAGTATCACGATCTCCAGAGCCAGGGCCGCGATGATGAATCCGCCGAAGTCGCGCACCACGAAGAGGGATACTATGTAGAGCAGTACCCCGATTATCTTGAGCCTTGGATCCAGCCTGTGGATCGGAGACTCAACCTGATAGTATTGTCCCAGCGTGATGTCCCGGATCATGCCTCGTCTCCTCCGGCGCTCATTGCCTGAGCCACTTCCTCGACGCTTAAGGGATCGCCCTTTATGGCTATCCCATCAGCCTTAAGACTTCGGGCGATCAAAGCCCCGTCAGGTAGTGAAAGTCCCATAGCCTCAAGCTCATCGGCCCGTGAGAACACTTCCCTCACAGTTCCGTTCATTGCAAGTCTTCCACGGTCGATGACCAGCACTCTGTCGCAGAGCCTGGCTATGTCGTTCATGTTATGCGACACCAGAATGGTGATGTTTTTCTTTTCCTCGTGGATGCGGCTGATCATGTCCAGGATCTCTCCATGAGCACCCGGATCCAGTCCCGCCGTAGGTTCATCCAGGATCAGGATCTCCGGATCCATGGCGATGACGCCGGCAATGGCCACTCTCCGCTTCTGTCCTCCCGACAGTTCGAAGGGAGATGCGTCCCTGTATTCCTCGTAGTCCAAGCCTACCTGAGCCATGGCGTCCATTGCCTTTGCGGCGGCAGCCTCCTCATCCAGTCCCAGATTCTTCGGTCCAAAGGCAACGTCTGCAGCCACGGTCTCGTCGAAGAGCTGGTACTCCGGGTACTGGAAGACCAGGCCGATCTTCCTGCGGATGTCCAGCATGGAAGTTCTGGGCGCCGTGATGTCCTGCTCGTCTATCCAGATCCTTCCCGAAGTAGGTTTTAGAAGGCCGTTCAGGTGCTGGAGCAGAGTGGATTTTCCCGAGCCGGTGTGACCGATGACGCCGACGAATTCGCCGTCTGCGATCTCAAGGCTGATGTCTTCAAGCGCCTTCTGTTCGTGGGGAAGCCCCGGGGCGTAGATGTGGGAGAGATGTTCGATCCTGATGGTCATCGCCCACCTCCCTCTGATGTCTGTGCTGCGCCAGAAGATCTCAATGCAGCTGCCAGTTCCCTCTCGTCGATGATGTCCTCGGGCAGGTCATATCCCCTATCCCGAAGCAGTCCGGCAAGTCTCACCACCGGCGGCACTGTCATGGACAGGGCTTCAAGTTCCTCGGCTCTCGCGAACACCTGGTGAGGGGTCCCGTCCATCCGGACCTTTCCGTCCTTCATGACCAGGATCCTGTCGGCCCTCGCCGCCTCCTCCATGAAATGGGTTATGAGCACGACGGTGATGCCGGCACTGTGGAGTCTGTCGATGACCTTGAGCACCTCCTGCCTGCCTCTTGGATCCAGCATTGCCGTAGGCTCGTCGAAGACGATGCACTCCGGTTCCATGGCGACGGCGCCGGCGATGGCGATCCGCTGCTTCTGTCCTCCCGAAAGCAGGTGGGGCGGTTTGTTTCTGTACTCCTCCATCTCCACAGCGTCCAGTGCAAAGGCAACTCTGTCCCTGATCTGATCCGGCTCCACGCCCAGGTTCTCCGGCCCAAAAGCAATGTCGTCCTCGACTATCGCCGACACTATCTGGTTGTCCGGATTCTGGAACACCATGGCTACACGCTTCCTGACTTCCCAGATATTTTCCGGGATCGACGTGTCTATACCATCAACAAAAACCCTGCCGGAGGTTGGCCTTAGCAGGGCATTGATATTCTTGGCCAGGGTCGATTTGCCCGAGCCGTTATGTCCGATGATCGCCGTGAAGCTGCCTTTTTCTATAGCAAAGTCAACTCCGTCCAGGGCGCGCCTGGGCAGACCGTCGGGTTTTTCGTAATCGAATGTGAGATTTTCTACGCGAATGTATTCCGTCATTTACTTATTGGATCGGTGATCTGTAAGCCATCACACTTCTCAGCGAAGTCCTGGACAGGGCTGTGGCAAGGGCCACCGCAAGCACTATGCCGCAGGCGAACTGGGCGATGTTCCAGGGGATACCCAGTGCGGCCACGATGAAGTTGCCGTACATGATCCCCTCTGCCAGATAATATCCTGCAGTCATAACGAGTCCTGAAAGAATCATACCAATAATCTCTACGGAAATAAAGCCTCTGGTGGTCCGGGCCAGAGTCGACTGTATGATCAGTCCGAAGATGAGAGCCATGCATCCCTTGATGCAGAAGGTCCAGGGTGCCCACATGGCGAATCCGGCCATCAGATCTCCCAGCATGCTGCCGAGGGCTGCCGCTATGGCTCCGTATTTATATCCCAGCATGATCACCGCCAGGAATATCATAGCGTCGCTCAGGTTCACATAGCCCTGGGTGAAAGGTATGGGGATCCGAAACAGCACGATAGAGACCATGATGATACACATCATCATCGCCGTCATGACTATGGGATATACATGGCTTTGAGTATTGGTCATCCTCATGACTGCTCCTCCTCCCTACCTGCCGCCTGTACGGAGACAGGTTTTTCTTTACTGTGATGAGATTATAGCCTATAATTGTATATAGATAAATAGACAGAATTAATTATTTTTAAGATAACAGTTTGTTTCAGGGAGGTCCCGGGAAATGAAAGCTATCCTACCTGTATTGGACGAATCCGGCCAGCGTCCGCTCTATCTTCAGCTCTATGATTATATAAGGGATGCCATCCTGGCAGGCGATATCGCCGAGGGCGAGAAACTGCCGTCCCTGCGAGGCCTTGCAAAGTCAACGGGTCTCAGCCTCACCACCGTAGGCAACGCCTACAACCAGCTTCTGGTCGAGGGATATATCCACAGCAGAGCATCCTCCGGATACTATGCCGATAAGGTGGCGGGGACGGGGATCCCTGCCCCGCAGGAGGCCGTGTCCGCTGATACCTCCGATAAAACTGTACCCCTTGAAATCGGCGAATTCGATACAAAACTGTTATTCGACAATCCAGCGTGGCCCAGGACCGGTCCGACGGGCAGTGTAGGGGAAGAAGGAACATCTGATGCCGGCGTCCCCACGGCCCCGGCCCCCGGCGATCCTGCGGCTCCGGCCCCCGGCGATCCTGCGGTCCCGGCCATGCGCTACGATCCCGACTGCTTCGACTTCAACAAGTGGAAGAAGTGCATGAACAGGATCTTAAACGACCACTCCTCCTCCCTCTTCTTCGAGGGAAGCCCCCAGGGAGAAGAACCCCTGAGGCGTGAGATAGCAGGATATCTTTACAGAAGCAGAGGATTCCGCTGCGATCCCGATCAGATATTCATCGCAGCCGGCACTCAGCAGATCACAGGCCTCCTGGCCAGTATGCTCAGAGACCTGGACATAGAACACGTTGCCCTGGAGGATCCGGGCTACGCTCCCGTCAGGAATACTTTTCGCGACCGAGGCTTTGCCATTACAGACGTCAGCGTAGACGAGGACGGCATCGATCTGGACAGCCTCCCTGTCAACATCAGATCCGCCGCCTACGTGAGTCCATCCAACAATTCCTTTACGGGCTCCCTCATGCCCATAGGCCGGCGCTACGAGATGCTCGGCTGGGCCAGGGACAACGACAGCTATATAATCGAAGACGACTACGACAGCGAACTGAGGTACTTCGGCCGTCCCATCCCGCCCATCCGGAGCCTGGCCGATGATGACAGAGTCATCTACCTCGGGTCTTTCTCAAGTACCCTCTTCACCGCAGTCAGGATCAGCTACATGGTCCTGCCTCACAGCATAGCCCATGACTTCACCGAAAGACTCTCGGACTACTCCCAGACCTGTTCCAAACTGGAGCAGCTCACCCTGGCAAACTTCATGGAGACGGGCCTCTACCAGACCCACATCAGAAAACTCCGTAAACTCTACTCCCAGAAGCTTACCGCAGCGACGGAAGTCCTGCGCAGATCCGCCCCGGGCTTCATCGAGATCAAAAGCAACGCATCGGGCATCAACCTTCTCCTTAAGGTCGACCTGCCTTCCATGAAGAGTGGCGCCAAGGGAACTGACCCCCATGGATCCGTCCCCGGCCCGGAAGTCGGCACCTATGCCAACCCACATGCCGTTGCCTTTGCGAAGTCAGCCTCAAAAAAAGAAAAAGCCCCGGAAGACCCCCGGGACAAATTAATAAAAGATGCCGAATCTCTCGGCATCTCCGCAGTCGCCTCAGGCGATCTGATACTTCTCTATTACAATCGTATCCCCCTAGAGGATATCCCTGACGTCTTCAGCCGCCTGGTCAGTCTCTGGCGCAGCTAGGGCCTCCGCTTCCTCTGGCGCAGCTGACACCTTAAGTCTGCGGCGTCCCCTCGTCCTCAGGTCGATCGCTCCTCTTCTGAAGAGCTCCAGCGCCGCCAGAGCCAGTATTCCCAGGATCGTCAGCACCAGGCCGCCGATGAATCCGGCCGGCATATACTTCATCAGTATCTCGTGATCACCTGCCCTCATCGGCACGGCGATCAGATCTCCTCCAACAGGATAGTCCGTATCCATCCTCTCGCCGTCCACGTAGAGTTTCCACCCCTTCTCGTAGAGGACCGAAGTCACGAACATCCCGTCTCTTGCCGCCTTGATGTGGCCGCGGACAAAGGTATCCCCGAAATCATCCACCACCATAGTGTGTCTGCTGATCATGCCGTAGGCCATATCCCACGCCTTTTCGTCCAGCTTGCACACGTGGGATGTGATCCTGCCCTGACCATCGGTCTCGTAATTCACCGTCACGTCGAACTGCTCATCATCTTCGAGTGCGCCCACATAGAGCACCGAGCCGCAGTCCTCTCTGATGTCTTTGAAGTCTCCGTTGGTACGATTCAGCTGTATGGTCTCAGCGCAGTCTGCTTCGATAAATATATAGTAGTCTCCGGCCTTCTCCGCCCTGTATGTCAGGGTCACGGAACCCTCGATCCCCTCTCCGCCCGTGGTATCGAAGATGCCGCCGTCCACCTCTTCGGCTTCCATCTGGCCTGCATCGATACTGTCGCAGGGGATCTCCTCGAAGACGCTTTCCACCTTGCCCTCGGTGGCCGCACGAACATAATCATCCTGTACCTTGAAGGGATCCGTCTCGAGAGTGGACCAGCTGTTGATCGTATCCGGAAGCATGTATCCGATCGACAGAGGCTGGGTGTTCTCAAAGAGCATGCAGGTATCGTTCTGATCCTTCAGCCGGAACCTCTTGTCCCCAAGTTCCCCTTCCTCTGAAATGATGTATTTCACATTGAGCATTGCGTTGACCACGGGTGTGGAGAACACGTAATTATATCTGTTGTTACCCGGCGATCCGTCAAGGCCAATGCTCTCCATCAGTTCCGTTGCATTTGCATTGAGGCAGGAGGCGAACTGGGAAAGCCCCGGGTAGTGGTAGAGTGCCGGCGCGTTCATCTGGCCGCCGTCGGATCTTTCGAGCCGGGCAAAGTCGTCTCTGGTCTTGTCCACCATCTGCTCCACGGCTTTTCGATCGCTCAAATAGTCCTCCCGGTCCACGTTTCCGGCAAGATCAAAGGCAACGGTGGTCGTGCATATCATTTCCGCAGCGACGATCATCACAAGAAGCCCGCTGAAGGAACCGCCTCCCAGCAGCCCTTGCCTTTGCAGGAGCAGGATCAACCCGTAAAGCCCCAGAAATCCGATGCCCAGATAGAAGAAGATATTCGCGTTGTCCACCGCATCGGCCAGCATCTTGTTGGCCAGCAGATAGTAGCCGAGGAGGCCGGCCAGCGCGCCCATGAAGGTCTTGCGCCTGACCTGCCCGAGCCTTAGATAGGCCTGGTAGGCCATCCCCACCAGCACGAATGAGATGACGAAAGAATATCTGAATGGCAGCTCATTGGGGAAGTGGAGCCCGTGCCAGACGAAATCGAATTTGTTCACGTTCAGAGAGAAGAACATGAAAGCCAGGAAGAGCCCGTGGGCCGCCTTTGTCCTGAACGGGATCGTCTTCATGACGAAATACAGGACCAGCATGATCACCACGAAGAGACCGCAGTAGAGATTGGGCAGCCCCTCCCTCACACAGAGATGGGCATTGGGAAGCAGCTGGTTGATTATCTCCAGCGGCTCGTTGTAGAAGGTCCATTCCTCGGGCCATGCGTCGGCGAAGTAGTAGGCGTTCTGCATCCCCTTCCAGGTCGGGATGAACATAACGCAGCCCATGGCTGCTCCGATGACCGAGCAGAGGGCCACGTAGAAGGTCTTACCGGCGAAGGCTTTGAAGCCGCCCTCCCTTGCCTTTTCGAAATAGATCACCAGATAGTAGAGCACGATGAAGATGCACACCATGATGGCGATGTAGTAATTGCAGATGATGATCAGGGCCAGACTCACGCAGTACATCACCGGTCTGCCCGTCTCCACCAGCCGTCTCAGGCCCAGGATGCACAGGGGCAGCAGGGCCATCACATCGATCCACATGATGCACCAGAAATAGCCCAGGAAGTACGCCGACAGAGCATACATTGTCCCAAAGGCAATGGCGGCCCAGTTATCGCAAGCCCTCGAAAGGAGAGGCATCCTGCCCGTTCTCGGATAGGTCCTCTTGAGATAGAGGTACATGAACATGCCGGAAAAACCCACCTTGAGAGCGAGGACGAAAGTGACTCCCTCGACGATGAGCCCCGCCGGGAAAAGCGCCAGCAGAAGATTGAGCGGACTGCCTCCGTAGTAGGCCATCAGGGTCAGGAAGCTGAATCCCCCTGCCCCGTGCCAGCTGTAGAGAAGGCTCCCTCCATGCTGGAGTTTGTACTGGAGTTCGCTGAGAAAAGGCACGTACTGATGGTACATGTCGATGATGGTGATCTGGTTCGGCCCGAAGGGATAGATCCCCGTAGCCCCAAATGCGATCACCAGAATAATGACCGGCAGCAAAAACGCCGCTGCCGCATATCTGTGTCTCCAGATCCGTTTTTTCAGGTTCTTTGGTTTATGCATCAGGCTCTGCGTTGCTTTCCTTTTCTATATATATGGGTCTCCTCTTGGTCTCCACGTACATCCTGCCGATGTACTGGCCGATCACGCTGAGTATGGTCACGATCAGCCCGCCGAAGAAGAGGATGAGACAGATCAGCGACTCGTAGCCGGGCACGTCCTTGCCCACCACCATAGTCTTGATGATTTCGATTATCAGATATATGACGGCTCCCGTGGATACGATGCCTCCCAGGAATCCCATGAATTTCAGGGGCGCCTCCGCAAAGTCAACGAAGCCCGAGATGGCATACCTGGTGAGCCCTATCATGGTCCACTTGCTCTCTCCCGACATCCGCTTCACATTCTCGAATTCCATCCACCTTGTGTCGAATCCAACCCATGCAAATATGCCCTTTGAGAACCGCTGGCTCTCAGGCATGTCCACGATAGCCTTCACCATCTTGCTGTTCATTATCCTGAAGTCCACCGCTCCGTCTACGATCTCGATGTCGCAGAACCGGTTCATTATCTTGTAAAAAGTCCTGGCGAAAATGCTCCTGATCCTGGGCTCGCCCTTTCTTGAGACACGCCGTGCCGCAACGCTGTCACAGCCCGTCTCCTCGATGATCTTGAGCATCTCGGGGATCATGGCCGGCGGGTGCTGCAGATCCGCATCCATGAGCAGGGCATAGTCGGCGGATCCTCTGCCGCTCGTACCGGCTCCTCCGGCGGTCCTGCTCTCTGCCGAGGCCTTGAGCCCTGCGTACATAGCCGCCTCCTTACCGAAATTCCTGCTGAATGATATAAAGGTGACAGCGGGGACGGTTCCTTTTGTCGCGTTTTTGGTATCGCGATCCGACGACTTCCCCGCCAGGGCGCGGATCTTCTCCAGAGTACCGTCGGTGCTGCCATCATCTACGAAAATATATGAGAACTCGTAGCCGGGCAGCCCTTCAGCCACCTGTTCTACCGCATCATAAAAAGCATCGATGCTGCTCTCCTCGTTGTAGCAGGGCACGATGATATCGATCCGCTTCGGCTCGGTCGCCGACGTAGTCGCGCCTCCCCTGTTTTCAGTTTTTTCAACACCGGTCATTGTCATGGAATCAGTTTACACCACGGGAATTGTTTTCGCAACGGTGCCGGCTTTGTGGTAGAATATCTCTATGATATATAAGACGTAAGGAGGTCTTAAACATGACGAAAAATATCGACTGGGCAAATCTTGCCTTTGAATATCAGCCGACAGACCAGAGGGTCGTATCCACCTGGGAGGACGGCAAATGGAGCGAGCTGGCACTTTCAGACGACGCTACCGTCCATATTTCCGAGTGCGCCGGAGTGCTCCAGTATGCTCAGACCGTCTTCGAAGGTCTCAAAGCCTACAGAACTGAGGACGGCCGCATCTTCACATTCCGCCCGGATCTGAACGCGCAGCGCCTCATCGATTCGGCGGAGAGACTGGCCATGCCCACGGTACCAATCGAAATGTTCATGGAAGCTCTGGATATGCTGGTCAAAGCCAACGAAGACTGGGTCCCACCCTACGGAAGCGGCGCGACCCTTTACATCAGGCCATTTATCTACGGTAGCGGACCCATCATCGGCGTTGCACCATCGCCTGCATACGACTTCAGGATGATGTGCATGCCCGTAGGTCCCTACTTCAAGGCCGGCATCAAGCCCATCGTCATCAAAGTTTCCGATTACGATCGTGCTGCGCCAAACGGCACCGGCAACATCAAGGCCGGACTCAACTACGCCATGTCCCTTCACGCCGGCGAGATCGCCCACGAAGAAGGCTTCGCAGAGAACATGTATCTGGACGCCCGTACCCGCACCTATGTGGAAGAGACCGGCGGCGCAAACTTCATCTTCATAACCAAGGACGGCAAGGTGATCACGCCCAAATCCAAGACAGACTCCATCCTGCCCTCAGTAACCCGCCGCAGCCTCATGGTCGTGGCTGAGGAGATCCTGGGCATGGAAGTCGAGCACCGTGAAGTGCCCTTCTACGAAGTTGAAGAATTCGCAGAATGCGGACTTTGCGGAACAGCGGCTGTCATCTCACCCGTCGGCAAGATCTACGACCACGGGACCGAGATCGCATTCCCAAGCGGCATGGACGAGATGGGCCCCACCATCAAGAAGCTTTACGATACGCTGACCGGTATCCAGATGGGCACGATCGAAGGTCCCGAAGGCTGGATCCACGAGATCAAATAGCCGGATCGGAATCGAGTCCTTCTATCATATGCGACAATCAAAAAAGACCCTTTCGGGTCTTTTTTTCTGGCGCGCCATTAGGGACTCGAACCCCAAACCTCCGCATTCGTAGTGCGTTACTCTATCCAATTGAGCTAATGGCGCAAATGTGACAAGGAGAATCGTCCCCTTTGTCACAGCATGCGTATTATACATTAGGAATGCGCCGGGTGTCAAAGAATTTTAATCTCTTGTCTCGTCGACGTCGACGGTGGATGCATCGGCTGCATCGGCATAGACGTAGACCCCATCCTCTGTCTGAGGCATATCCTTCTCGTAAACTTCCGTTCCGAGCCTCTGGGTCAGCTCGCCCAGGCGGCCTTTGCGGGCGGCCAGGATCAGGCAGATCAATCCTAAAACAGCATCGGCGGCCACCGCAGGCCATGCTCCCTCCACTCCGAAGGCCACATTATAGACGATGGAATCATGAGCGGATGCTGCATCCAGTCCGAAGATAGAAGCCTCGGATACTATGCCGCTGTTGGGCAGTCCGAATATCAGATTCTGGGTGAAGTTCCACATGGTATGGATCCCCATGGGGAACCAGATGCTACCTGAGTACCACTTGGCCAGGGAGAATGATACACCACAGATCATGATGTCTATAATGGGCAGGGCCGTAACTCCCGGATTGAACAGGTGGAGCGCTCCGAAGAAGATTCCATTCACGAGAATGGCTACCCACAGAGGATAGTGCACATTGACCCTCTCGTAGACGAAGGCCCTGCACCACATTTCCTCAGACGAACTCTGGATGAAGACGAAGACCAGGGTAATGAGGTAAAAAGGCAACTGAGACATGGTGAAATTCAGGAACAGTTTGATGTCTCCGTTGATCAGGGCACAGAGGATACAGCCGAAGTTCATGATGAACCCGACGGCCAGTCCCCAGAAAAGCCAGCCGATCTTGTTGTTTTTGTGCCCCGGCAGGATATCCCTGAGCACGAACCTGTTCCTTTTTGTTACCGCCGTATAAACTATGAAGCCAACAAAAGGCGTTATAGTGGAAAGATACATGACACTGAATTTCATGGCATCCACTTCGTAACCAATCTTTTCGACGAGCACATTTACCCAGTTACCATCGAAGAGGAATCCCTCCAGGGTGGAGAACAACACAACGTACCACACGAAAGTGACCAGCAGGATCCAGATGATCCTGTCGTGATGATCCACTCCGAAGAAATCGAGGAACCCTAATCTTTTCTTTTTCTTAGCTTTCATTTCTTCACTTCCTTCTTGCTAGCATTAGTTATGCTTTTATTGTATAATAATTGGGTACGTCAATCAAATCACAGACAAGGAAGGTGAGCAATATGATCAATAAAATCATGACAGCGGATGAGGCTGTTGCTGGCGTAGAAGACGGCATGACTATCATGGTCGGCGGCTTCCTGGCAACCGGCTCCCCGCAGATCCTCATGGAAGCTCTGGCCAGAAAAGGCGTCAAGCACCTGACAGTCATCGGCAACGACGGCGGTCTGGATGCAGGTCAGCCGGCCGGAGATTTCGCAGCGAAGAAGGCTCGTGGCATCGGCGTTCTCCTGGAGAACCATCAGGTAGACCACATCATCGCCACACATCTGGGCGTAAACCCCAAGCTCAACGAGCAATTCGCAGACGGATCACTTAAATATACTCTGGTGCCCCAGGGCACACTGGCCGAGAAGTGCCGCGCTGCGGCATACGGCCTTGGCGGAGTCCTGACCCCCGTAGGAATCGGAACTCCCATGGAGACAGACAAGGATGAACTGGGCCGTGACAAGATCGTCATGGAGCTCGACGGCAAGAAGTATCTCTACGAGCGCCCCATTACGGCAGACTACGCCTTCATCCGTCCCACGCTCGCGGACAAATTCGGCAACTACATGTGTTCTAAGACGACCAGGAACTTCAACATCGTCATGGCCGGTGCAGCCAAGAAAACGATCATCGCACCGGAGAGACTCGTTGAGGTCGGCGAGACCGATCCCGATATGTGGCAGGTCGCAGGCGGACTGGTCGATGTGATCGTGGAAGGAGAAGAGAAATGGCAGATTTAAAAGCAAGGATCGCAAAGAGATGCGCTAAAGAATTCAACGACGGTGATTTCATCAATCTGGGCATCGGACTTCCCACCATGGTCGCTGACTACATCCCCGAGGGAATCGACGTCATCTTCCATTCCGAGAACGGGTTTGCAGGTATCGGCGATGTCGTCACAGATGAGGCTGATCTGGATGTTGACATCATCAACTCCGGCGGCGTCTACGTCAAGGCAGTTCCCCAGGCCAAGTTCTTCGACACAGCCGAGTCCTTCGGTCTTGCCAGAGGCGGACATGTAAGGGCAACGGTACTCGGTGCCATGGAAGTCGCCGAAAACGGCGATCTGGCCAACTGGATCGTACCCGGCAAGAAAGTCGCAGGCATGGGCGGAGCTATGGACCTCTGCGTAGGATGTCCACAGGTCATCATCACCATGCTCCACACCCAGAAGGGCAATCACAAGATCAAGCCCCAGTGCACCCTGCCCCTGACGGCAGAGAAGTGCGTCACCAAGATCATCACTGAGATGGCAGTCATGGATGTGACTGAAGAAGGCATCAAAGTCATCGAGCTCCATCCCGACTTCACCAAGGAGGAAGTCCAGGAAGCCACCGGCGTTGAGCTGATCTGGGCTGACGATCTGAAGCCCTATAACGAAGACTGATCCCGAAGCAGGGAATATCTTCAACAGATCGGCAGTGAATATCAGGCTGCCGTCACAGAGGTAGAACCAGGGCCCGCTGCCACAGGCAGCGGGCCCTTTCCGTTGCCTTTGCACCCAGCCCTATCTTTTACCATAAAACCATTTTATTTCTAAAATCCCCAACAGTTGACTTCTTTTCCAAAAAGTGGTATTATTACGCTGGAATACTACCCTCCTTTTGTGCGCCCATCGGGCGGAGGTAATGATCATGAAAAAGGCAACAGCGATGATACTGGCTATCCTGATAGCTGTCAGCTTCACGGCGACCGATACTTTCGCTGCCACAAAGTCCAAGGACAAGAAAAAACCCAAGGCCAAGCAGGAACAGACCAAGAAGGCGGCGCCCAAGAAGCCTGCCCTGCCGACACCAACGAAGGTCAGGGCTTTCTCGGGCTATAACTCCGTCACCCTCAAGTGGGCGGCTGTCCCCAAGGCTCAGGAATATATCGTCTACCGGTCCGTGGCCGGCAAGAAGAAGTTCAAGGAGCTGGGCAAGACCACCAAACCCGAGTACGTCGACAAGATCAGATACATCTACAACGACTACGCCTATCGCATAGTCGCCACCAAGAAGGATCCAAAGAACAAAAAGAAGGTCCTCAAATCGGCACCGGCCAAGATCCGCAAGAACAGCATCAGAAGGCTTCGCATCTACGTCAGCTTCAAGTCCGCCCGGAAGTTCGACAACGGAACGATCCGTGCCGGCACCAGGATCATGACCGACGGATTCGGCGGCGGCCGTTACGTCTTTACCTACAAAGGCAAGCGTCACACGGTCTCCCGCATCAACACTTATTCCGCCTATCCAAAATATCAGAAAAAAGGCAACTACAACAAGACTGAAGCAGAGATGTTCATCAGCGGTTTCGTAAAGGCAAAAAAAATACAGACCACTCAAAAGCACCTGATCTGGGTCAGCAGCTACACCCAGCATCTTTACGTCTTCAAAAAGAAAAACGGCAGGTGGACCGTGGTAAAAGACTGGGAGATCTCCATGGGCAAAGCATCCACCCCATCGCCCACCGGAGTCAAGACCATCAAGAAAAAGGTCCTCAGTCATCACAACATCAGATTCTGGAACTGCTTCTCTTCCTGGAACGCACTCCACGGATGCATCGGCAGCATGTCCAATTCCCTCGGAAGACTGGCCTCCCACGGCTGCGTGAGAAATGCAAACAAAAACGCCGGTTGGCTCTACGCCAACTGCAGCAAAGGCACGACGGTCATAATCTACTGATTTAAGACAGCTCTCGACCGTCCAGGCTCACGCTCACCAGATCATCGCCGGAATACTCCAGCCTCAGGGAAAAGAAATCCCTGTCTCCATCTATAAGATCAAAAAAGATCCGATCCCCTTCCCACATGGGAAGGTCCCGGATCTTTTCTTTTGCTATCCATGCCAGCTCACCCTCGGCGCACTCGGGCACAGGCCACCGGTCCGCAGCCTTTCCTGCGAAGGCGGGATGCAGACCCACCGGGATCATATCGAAGAGAGTCCGCTCCATGGCCGTCTGGTCAGCAGTCCGCTCCATGGCCGTCTGGTCAGCAGTCCGCTCCATGGCTGTCTGGTCGCCGGCATCCGCCGTTCCTGCCTCGTCCACGAATTCGCCCCTCGCCGGCACGAGAAAATCGTCGGCCGTGTAGAGGCACATGTACTCGCTCTCCCAGCCCTCCTGCAGGAAGGTCACGATCCCGCGAAACCTCCAGGAATTCAGCGCGTATCCAGTCTCCTCCCTGACCTCTCTTTGCAGGCACTCCTCCGGGCTCTCCCACTCGTCGAATTTTCCGCCCACGCCGATCCACTTGCCCTCGTTGATATCGTCCTCCTTCTTCGTTCTGTGAAGAAGCAGGACGTGGCCTTCGTGTTCTATATAGCAGAGTGTGGTCATCAGCATAGGGGCCTCCTGTCTCGCCGGCAGCGCTACTCGAGCGACTCGCTGTTCCGGCATCGCTACTCGAGCGACTCGCTGTTTATGGGAAAGGTGAAATAGGTATTCGGGTATGGCTCATCCTTCAGCGTGAAGTGCCACCACTCCTCCTCGATAGGCTCGAAACCATTGTCCACCATTGCCTTTCTGAGGATCATCCTGTTGGCATACTGCTCCTCAGTGATGCCCCTGTACTCCGGGTGGCTGATCTCGCCGAAGAAATCATAGGTCCCGCCCATGTCCACCTCGTTGTCCGTCTTCATGTCGAACAGAGTCACGTCCACAGTGCTTCCCCGGCTGTGCCCCGAATGGGCTGCAATGTATCCCCGTGGAAAAAGCTCGCTCTTATCAAGGTCCGGATAAAAGTACTCCTTCATCCTCGTGTCCTCTGCGTCCTCCGCCCACTTCTTGAAATTGGTCACCGCCTTCTGGGGCCTGTAGGCATCGAAAACCTTGAGCCGGTAACCCTGCTCCACCAGATCGTCGCTGGCGGATCTGAGCGATGCCGCCGCTTCCTTCGTAAGCAAAGCCAACGGTTCTTCGTATCCATCGATCCTGTCGCCGATGAAGTTGTAAGTCGAATAATATCTGATCTCCAGGATCGCATCGGGCACCGCATCGGAGAGCAGCACAAAATCCGAGGGATCCCTGGACAGGATCACTCCGTCATCGTCCACAGTCTCCAGTGGTTCCCGAGGTCCTCGCCAGTCTATGTTCATCACTATTCCTCCGGATCCGTGATGTCATCCTCAAGGTCCATGTCTACGAACAGTTCACCTTCGGCGCCCTTCTCGATCTTATCCTTATCCAGGTCCCTGAACATGAAGTCCAGAGCCTTGCCCGTAGCATAAAGGGCAGCGCCGCAGAATGCAGCAGCTGCGACGACCGGCAGCAAAGCCAGTGTTCTCGGTGTGTTTTTCATCCTGTATTCCTCCCTGGCCTAGTCGATCAGGCCCTCTTCCTTCATAAATGATCTCATAATATCCAGGTCGACTTCCGATTCCTCCACGTCGCTCCTGGTCAGGTCTTCTTTTAGTTTTCTAAAGGCAACGACGGCCAGGTCCAGAGCCTCGTGGGTCTTCCCTCTAAGCTCCACCACATCGGCGCTGTTCACATTTCTCGAAACAGCCTTCTGATAATCGTTCATGGTCCTGTTGACCGTCGGCAGATAGATCACCATGAACTTTCTGGTCTGGCCCGTCAGCTCAGGCTTTTCCTTCATGATGTCGAAGATATCGATGATGATATCCTCCAGTTCCCTTGCCTTTGCACGAAGATCATACTCCTCCACCGACTCGCAGAAACTCCTGATAGCCACCAGATAGCCCTGTTTGCGGGAGATTCCCGACACCACCTGGCGGCTCTCGCCCTCGAGAAGACCCGTGTTCCTGTTGGCATCCTCATCGTAAAGCTCGTACTCGATGGAATCGGCATTGCTTTTGAACCGGATCACGTTCATGGTCTTGTAGTGCCAGTCGTTGTTGAAGTCGTGATAAAAAGTGATCTTCCTGGTCTTCCTGGGCCGCCAGTCGTTGACAGTGATGTGGATCTTCTTGTCGTCGTAGGTCACCAGGTCGAACTTCAAAGTGCGGAAATAATGCTTCGTCGTATTCTTCATGACGAAACTCATCTCCCGCGAATCGGAGACGTAGATCGCCTCATAAAGATGGGAGCACTGATACTCGATCCAGGACAGGATCTCCTTCATGTCCTCGATCTCCTTCAGATACTTCTTCCTTGTGGCCGGCTCCATTGAGGTACCGTACCTGTTTATGATGTCCTCTATTTCACTGATGCGTTTGATAATGTTGGTCATCTGAACTGTCGTCTCCGTAGGCTCGACGCCCTAGAATACTATGGCCGCTATGACTGCTGCGGCTCCGGCCAGGGCTGCGCCTATGCCTCCGCCTACCGCATACGGGGTGATCGTTCCCTTCTCCCGGGCGGTCTCGCGTCTGTGGCTGCCCTCCTGGGCGAGGGACTCCTGGACCGGCTCGAACTCGTGGAAAACACGGCCCGCGTTGGCCTCGATCCGCTTCCCGTATGCGTCAGGATCCGCCGTGATCAGGACAGTGTGCGGGGCGTCGGTCCGCTCCACCTCCGAGCTCGCCGGCTTGGTGGTCGCTTGGGCGTCGTCGGTCTGCTCCACCTCCGAGCTCGCCGGCTCCGCCGTCGGCTTCGGAAGCTCCCGCTCCTTCGCCCGGTAATCCAGCAGGATCTCCGAAAGCATGTCCGCTGCGAAGCCCAGGGTATCGTCGTAGTCGGGAAACCCCCGCCCCCTGATCCCAAAGTCGGTAAACTCGACGGTGTAGACCCCGCCCTCCTTATTTACTGTTGCGTTATATATGTATGTCGACATACATATATAATAACACACCGCCGGCCGAAACTTCAGTATGTTATAATCTCTCCGATGAAAGACGTAAACACCAGATCAGTATTAAGAATCGCCGGCGCATACGTGGCCTGGGTCATGGGCTCCGGATTCGCGACCGGCCAGGAGATCCTCCAGTTTTTTACCAGCTATGGGTTCTACAGCTTCATTTTGCTGCTCATAAACCTGGCAGGCTTTCTTCTCATCGGGCCGCAGATCTTAAGGCAGGGCCGACTCCACGCAGGCGATCCCTCATACAATCACTTCGAATTCTTTTGCGGCAGGAAACTGGGCATCTTCTACTCCTGGTACCTGCCTATCAGCATGTTCGCCGGCATGATCATCCTGATCTCAGGCTCCGGCGCCACCCTCGAAGAATACTACGGCCTCAACCACTACGTCGGCGCCCTCATCATGGCCGCCCTGGCACTGGCCGCCTACATCATCGGCTTTCAGCGATTCGTCAGGATCGTCTCCAAAGTGGGCCCAATCATGATCGCCTTTATGCTGGTGGTCGCAGTGATCACCCTGGCCCGCGACTTCGACGGCCTCATGTCGGCCCACCAGTCACCGGCCAAACAGCCCGTCCCCTTCTGGTGGCTCTCGGGCCTGCTCTACCTCTCATATAACCTCTGCGGCGGCTCCAAATTCTACTCAGCTCTCGGCGCAACTGCCACCAGCCCGAGAGAAGCCGTCCTCGGCGGAGTCATCGGCACCCTGGCCCTCATGACCTCGGTCCTCCTCATGAACTCAGCCATGCTCACCGACATAAACAACACCTCCATAATGGAGGTGCCCACCCTGTATCTTGCAAGAAAAATTGCCTTTGCACTTGGCGCCGTCTTCAGCCTGATCCTGATCATGGGCATCTTCTCGTCCTGCAGCGCCATGCTCTGGACCGTCAGCGAAAAGTTCGTCACTCAGGGCACCCGCGGCAGCTACATCTTCGCCGCCGCCACCTGCCTGCTGGCCTTCATCCTGGGCCTCCTGCCCTTCTCGGATCTGGTCGGCTCCGTCTACACCGTCCTCGGCTACATCGGCCTCATCTTCGCCGCCTGCGTCATCGCCCGCCGCCTCCGCTCTTGACTGTGTCGCGCCGCGCCCCACGCTCCCCCGCGATCTCGCCCTCGCCTCGCCACGCGACTATGCATTTTTGCCATTTCGAGCCCCATATTTCATAGTTTTTGGGCCTATAAAGGCAACTATCTGCCCTTTTTGCTCCCCTAGACCCCAAAAACTATGAATTTTGGTATTAAAACAGAGGCTTTTTCATAGAAAACTATGAAAAAAGCCTCTTGAATTTCAAATTCTTCATAGTGCCCGCGCATTCGACGCACCGCACCCGGCCCTCCGCCATGCGACCCGGCGATCTCGCCCTAGCCTCGCCACGCGACTATGCATTTTTGCCATTTCGAACCCCATATTTCATAGTTTTTGGGCCTATAAAGGCAACGATCTGCCCTTTTTGCTCCCCTAGACCCCAAAAACTATGAATTTTGGTATTAAAACAGAGGCTTTTTCATAGAAAACTATGAAAAAAGCCTCTTGAATTTCAAATTCTACATAGTGCCCGCGCATTCGACGCGCCGCGGCTCGGCCCGCGCATTCGACGTACCGCGATCTCGCCCCAGCCTCGCCGCGCATTCGACGCGCCGTAGCGGTTGCGGCCCGCGCGACCGCCGCGCCCGCGATCTCGGCCTACAGGATCTGGGCCGTTTCTGCCTCGGTCACCGGCTCCTCGGTGAACTTCCTCGAGGAAGTCCGCTTTTTCAGAAGTTCTGTATATTCCACTACAGTGCTGCCTCCACTGCTGCTCTGACTTCCTTCATGTCGACCGTGGGCTCGAAACGGGCGACGACATTGCCTTCGCGGTCGATCAGGAACTTGGTGAAATTCCATCCAATATATGTCCTGTCCCCGTACTTTTTGTTATTGGCATCGGCGAACTTCTTGAGAGCCGCATTCTTCAGACCCTTGCCGAACCCCTCGAAGGGCTTTTCACCTGCAAGATAGGCGAACAGGGGATCCGCAGTTTCCCCGTTGACGTCGATCTTGGCGAACTGGGGGAACTCAGTGCCGAACTTCAACGTGCAGAACTCGTGGATCTCGTCGTCGCTTCCCGGCGCCTGATTGGCGAACTGATTGCATGGAAAGTCAAGGATCTCAAAACCCCGATCCTTTAGATCGCGATACATCTCCTCCAGCGGCTCATAGTGTGGTGTGAATCCGCAGCCTGTAGCTGTGTTCACTATCAGAAGAACCTTTCCCCGATACTCGGAAAGGCCGATGTCATTTCCTGTTCTGTCTTTTACGGTGAAATCATATACAGTACTCATTTTTTCTCCTTTCGACTTCACAAGTGTTTTTTCAGGATCCGGCGGATCTCGTCCATACCGCCGACACAGGTCCAGTCCTGAGCTATGTTGATCTTGACCAGCTGGTAGACCCTGTCCTCATAGTGGGCCAGCTTGCCTTCGAGGTCCAGCCCTTCCTCATCGAGTCGCTGGATATCGCGCCAACCATAGTCCAGCGTGATGCCACAGCGCTTCCTTGCCTTTGCATCCACGAAGTCCATCACATCGACCTCGAGTTTGTGCTCATATTCCATTGTAGGTACCAGCAGTATCTCCTTCATAGCCCTCACTTCTTAAGAATTTTGCTCATCCGGATCCGGGGAACATTGAAATCGACCCCCGTCAGCAGTTTGATGATCCATATGAAGAAGGCGAGCACCGCGATGGGGATCACGCATGAGGTTACGATCAGCACGGCTATAGACTCGGTCAGCCTGCTGAGCAGATCCTCGAACTCCTCCAGCTTGCCGGAGACGCCGCCTTTGACTTTGTTGAAGATCTTCTCGATAACATTGTCGTCTTTTTCGTCGCCCACCTTGTTCTTTACATCTTTCGACTTGTTTTGAGTATCCTCGATGGTCTGCTTCATGGTCGCCTCGTAACTGGCGTCGATCTTCTCCGTCACCAGCCCGCTGACCGGGATCACCGCGAAGACCATCAGCGCGAAAAGTATCAGCTTGATCCCTATGCTTTTGAGCTTGCCTATATCCACCAGCTGGGCCAGGATCATAAGTCCGCATGCGATAGGGATGATGATCCTGAAGGCCAGAAATCCCGTGATGGTCACCAGCCATTTCTCGACACAGATCGCACCCAGAATGAACATGAAATAGCCGCTCATGTCAGCCATCTGTTCTGCGATGGGCGTTCCCGCATCTCCCGGCAAAAGGGAGATCGCCGTCGATGCCGCAGCCGCACCGGCCATCAGTTCCATCACCGTCGTCCGCTTCTCGTCCAGCATGGAATAGGTGCCGGCGAAATTCTCCTCGGAGGATGCGACCCCCGACAGGAAAAAGAACGACACTATAGCTACCAGGCACAGCACCACGATGATTATGATGTTTCTTCTTTTTTCTGAAATCTCCATGGGATCCTCCTAAGATCAAATGTGCGCATCTTCAATCGGCTCAGCCATCCAGCCCATCATAAAAGGCAACTGCGCCGCAGATCTCATCCTCCGTCGGATGGCCTTTGCCGACGCCTCCGACCAGCTTGAAAGGACCGAAAGTGTCGTATCCCTTGGAGTAGTAGGCGCCGACTTCCCGGCAGCCCCGATCGGCCGCGATCTTCCTGACCTGCTTCAGGGCGCTCTCCTTGGTGATGGACGACGTATAGAGGTAGAACACCTCCTTGCCCTCCGGAAGCCTTTCGTCTGCAAAGGCAACGAGTTCCCTGGCCAGACCCCCTCCGTAGACGCCCGACGCAAAACCTATGCGGTCGTAGTCGCTCAGGTCCCCGTCGGCTCCCGCCGCCAGATCGATGAGTTTCACATCGTGCTTATCTGCGATGGCCTCCACCAGTTTGCGCGTGTTGCCATGGTGGGTCGAGTGGAATGCTATTGCTGTTTTCATTTTACTACCCCCTCACCTCAATCCGTTCTCTTTCTGCCACTCCTTGTACTTCTTCAGATCCTTGTGGATGGAATCCAACACGAATCCTATGGCAGCGGCATCGTCCACATATCCGATGAGAGGCAGCACGTCAGGAACCAGATCCAGTGGATTGACCACGTAGATCACGGCCGCGATGGCGATGATTATGGATGCCACGGGCACATCTCTGTACCTCTTCATTACATAGGCCCGGATCATGGACAGCATGACGGCGATATCGCTGGCCCAGCCTCCGATCTTAGGGATATGTTTGAGCTTGCGCTCGAAGTCCCTCAGAAGGCCCTCCACCTTGTCGTCGTCTTTCAGGAAGTCCTTTGCCTTTTCACGGTTATCATCCAGCGCCCGAACGAGCTTCCGCTCCGAGAATGGCTTCGCCGGTTCCAGATTTTCGACCGGCTCCGGGTTTTCGACCGGCTTCGATTTTTTCCTGAATCTCATGTGACCACCTTGCCTTTGCATCCTATCCTTCGATGATCTTCACGATCAGCTTCCGGTTCCTGGGCCCGTCGTATTCGCAGAAGTAGATCCCCTGCCAGGTGCCCAGCTGCAGCCGCCCGTCCTCGATGATGACCTGCTCCGAAAAACCGATCATGCTCGCTTTCAGGTGAGCCGCCGAATTGCCCTCGGCGTGATGGTATCCGTCCTCCCAGGGAACGATCTTCTCCAGTTCCATGGTGAAGTCCCGGACCACATCGGGATCCGCATTCTCGTTGATGGTCACCGCCGCCGTGGTATGAGGCACAAAGACAATGCACACTCCGTTTTTCACTCCACTGTCGGTGACAGCCTGCTGGATGCGCGAGGTTATGGTCTGCATCTGGGTATGGGCGTTTGTTCTGATGTCCAATGTTATAGTTTTCATGCGTATATTTTACCACATTATAATGGTATAATCCTCTCAGGAGGTGTTTGAAATGAATACTGATGATATGAGGAAACAGGCGGAAGATATTCTGGAAAACAGTAAAGCAAAGGCAACGGATTTTCTTGAAGACGGCGGCAAGATGGATCAGCTGCTGGATCAGGTGGAAGACAAACTCGAAACGGTGCCAAAGGCAGGCGAATGGCTGGCAGAAGTGCCCCGCATGATCTCCCTTCTCAAGGATTTCATCCAGAAGGATTACACGGCAGCACCGAAGACCACCCTTGCGGTGATCGTAGCTGCACTTCTCTATCTGGTGAATCCGAGAGATATCATCCCGGACAAGTATCTGGGTGTGGGTCTGCTGGATGATGCTGCAGTCGTCGCCGCAGCGATCGCCATGAGCAAAAAAGAACTGGACGCTTACGCCCAGTGGAAGGATGCCAAGGAGGTCGCTCAGTCCTGAGTCACACCGCAGTTCAACGCCTGAACAATGTCTCATAGAGGGAAACCGCCTTGTCTGCGATGCAGACGATCCAGGCCTCTCTCGACCTTGGGACCTTTGTCGGTGTGAAGGGCCACATGTGGCTGTCGATGACATGGCTGGTCCTGTCATCAACATCGAGGTACCGCCTGGCATTGCGGCTGGCCACCCTGGGGTGGTTGAATCCGTGCATGTTCTCTACCCAGGTCGCCGGATCGTGCCAATCGTAGAGAAAGAAGTCATGAAGCATGGCGCCTGAGACCAGAGCCTCAGGATCAGAGCCCAGAGACAGTTTCCTGTCGATGGCGCAACTCAACCTGACCACGTTCCCGCAGTGCTCGTAGGTCGTGATGCTGCCATGCTGTATGTAGTCTTTCATTTCCTGGACGCGTGTGTCTGACTGGATGTCGGACAGGATCGCGTCCATTTTTTCTTCTCTAGTCATTTGATAATATTCTACCCCATTTTCATGTCGTTAATGTGAACTTCAGTCTAATATGTTATACTATTCACACTTTATTTTTTTAAGGAGAAGTGAATTGGATTACAGGATCGTATATCTGAACGCACAATTCATATTTGCTATTCTGTTCATCGTGCTATACGCACTTGAACGGATCAGCAGGAAGGGCCAGATTCCGAAAAAGCTGGGGGCTCTCTATTTTTGCTTCATGCTTACGCTGCTCTTGGACAGCGCATGGATCATCATAGACGGCAGACCGGAACTTCGAACTGCAAATATAGTGCTGAACCTTGTCTATCTTTCCATCATGGCATCTATCGGATATATCTGGTTCCTCTATACTCTGGATATGTTTCCATCCAAGACAAGGCTCAGAAAGTACAGGTACATTCTGGGGCTCCCAATGATCGTGAACGTCCTGCTCGCACTATCCTCTCCGGCGACCGGATTGGTGTTTTCCATCGATGATGCCGGTATATATACCAGAGCACCCCTGCATCTGATCTCGCCCGCTATAAACTACGGCTACATGCTCCTGGGTTCTTACGCGGCCCTGGTCGCGAGAAAGGAAGCTCTGCTTACGACTGATAAGAGAAGGCTTGCGGTGGCAGCTTTCTTCCCTCTTCCCATACTTATGCTGGTATCCCTTCAGTTCCTGCTTCCCCCCGGGCTTCCCGCATTCGAGGGTGGTGTGCTGATCTCACTGTTGCTTTTGTACGCCACTCATCAGCACTTACTCGTTACAAGAGACCAGGTGACGTCCCTTCCAAACCGTTTCGCATTCGAGTCTTATCTTATGGACAAGATCAAGAGTATTCAGCCCGGGAACCATCTCTACCTTATCGAGGGAGAGCTGGATAACTTCAAGGAGATCAACGAGACCTTCGGCCACTCCACAGGCGACAGGGTGATCAAGATCGCGGCCGATACACTGACCAATCTATTCTCCAGATACGGATCGCTTGTGTTCCGCTACGGAGGGATCCAGTTCATGATCATCATCGAATCACCTCAACCGGTCGATGAGAACAAGATCCGTAACAATATAAACAAAAGGCTCTCCGAAGCCGGAAAGCCTTTCTTCAAGAATCTCAGTCTCAGTCTTGGGATCGCCGAATTCACCAGCGATTCGAACTTCAAGTCACTAATCGAGGAAGCCGATCTGAATCTTTACAAAATCAGATCCGAGAAGGATTGACCTCTTATTTGTCCTGCACTAAGCTTTTTTCTTTCTCCTCTTATAATCACTCCTGATGCGATCCATCGATTCATCGCTGAATGTCCCGTAGCATCTCATCTCGCTCACGATCATGTCCACAGCCTCATAGTTTTTCTTTATTCCGATGCTGTCATTGTGGAAGCTGGCCGCCCTCTTGGCGCTGATCCCCAGCCTTCCGGCCTCACTTACGGCATCCATGTTTGCCCCCAGGAAGATGAACTCCCAGTCGTACTTGCTCTGCTGCCTTTTGATCATCTGCTTGACCCTGGCATAGGTGTACTCACAGCTGGCATTCTCCATGCCGTCGGTGGTGATGACGAACATGGTCTTGTCGGGCACGTCCTCTCTGCGGGCGTACTTGTGCACGTTTCCGATGTGATTGACCGCTCTGCCTATGGCATCCAGAAGCGCCGTGCATCCGCGCACATAGTACTCATCTTCGGTCAGCTCCTCGACCTCTGCCAGAGGCACTCTGTCGTGGATCACCTCATGCTGATCGTCGAAGAGGACCGTGGACCAGATGACCTCGCCCTCCTCCTTCTGCTGCTTCTTGAGCGTGGCGTTGAATCCCCCGATGGTATCCGCTTCGAGCCCGGACATGGATCCGCTCCTATCCAGGATGAATACCACTTCTACTGTCTTATTCTTGCTCTTCGTCTCTTTCTTTTTACCTGCCATTTTCCTTACCTCCTTTTGTTCTTTCGTCAGCTTCTGTGGTAAGGATAGCAAAAGAAAAACTGCCTTTGGTCGCCTGGCAGGCGACATTTTCAGGCAGTCGGTTTCAGTGGTTTTGGCCTTCTTCTACAGGCCCAGCGTGGGCTGGTCGTAGTCGAAGAGGATACAGTTGATCTCGTAGATGTCGCGGATATTGTGGGTGATGCAGTACTCGATGATTATGTCGAAGATGTTGCTCCGGGTCAGAGCGATCCCCGCCTTGAGTAGCAGGTCCTTCGTCTCGTCCAGGTTCAGTCCCAGGGCTATCGCAAAGGCAACGGCCGTCTTCTTGGTCGGATTGTAGTCAACATTGCTCTTGATCTTAGAAAAGTGTTTACGATCTATATTTGCCTTTTTATATACTTCCTTATCGTCGAGTCCCTTCTTGTCGATGATCCTGAAAAGATACTCCTGGAAGGTCTGATCCTTGTGGTCGATCATCTCGTCGATGCCCGCATTCAGGACCACCTCACTGCAGAACATCTTCGGCGCCTGCTCCAGGGCCATCTCCCGCCTCATATGAAGCTTCTCCAGGCGCTGCTTCTCCCTGATATCTTCCTCCTCGATGAAGGACCTGATATCGTTGAAAGCCTTGCCCGAGACCTCGAAGGACTCCTTGTCGTAGACGACCAGGAAAACCTCCATCTCATTGTTGAAGAGGAAGTCGCTGATCTCGCTGATGGCTATCTTGAGGGCCGCATCCTTTGGGAATCCGTAGGTGCCTGCGGACATAAGAGGAAAGGCAACGCTCTCACAGCCAAGATCCCCGGCGATCCCAAGAGCCTTCCTGTAGCATGTGGCGAGAATCTCCTTCTCCCCCGCATCGCCGCCCTGCCATACAGGCCCGACGGTGTGGATGATGTACTTCGCATCGAGATCGAAGGCCGGAGTGTAGGCCGCATCTCCCGGCCGCATGGGCCCGATCTTCTCCCTTTCAGCAAGTAGCCGGTCCTTTCCCGCCGCATCATATATGGCGCTGTCCACACCATAGCCCACGGCCACCTCAGGGTTGGCCGTGTTGACGATAGCGTCAGCGCTCACCTTCGTTATGTCGTTTCTGATGATCTCTAGTGACATGGATTTTTCTCCAACTTATTCATTCCCAAAGGTAATCCTCTATCAGTTCTTTGTTCCTCTGAACCGATCGATAACTTCCTGCATGTCATCGGGGATGATCCCCTTCGCCTCAGGTCGCCTGCCAGGCGACATTTTCAGACGGGCATCTTTTGCTTCAAAAACCGGATACGAGCTCATCCTGTCTGTCAAGAATCGCTGCACACGCTGTGCATGCCGGACAATCGCAGTATTCTGCTCCGGCGGCCTTGATCTCCTGCGCATGCGCCAGGATCTGTTTTGCCATTTCCTCGCCAAAGACCTGGGCGCCGGCTTCCGAACCCGCAAAGCCGATCAATCCATCGATGGGCGTGATGTCGACATTGACCTCTTCCAGGAGCGCTCTGGAAGCTTCCGCTTCTTTGTCGGTACCGACTGCTTCAAGCCACGCCTCTCCAGCTGCCTTTGCCTCCGGGCAACAGGACGGGGCCGCAATCAGGTCGTTCACTTTCTCTGTGAAGTATTCTCTTGCTTTCTGATCCATTATCTTTCTCCTTGTATTATTATCTTGTAGCTTTAACGTACTAATTTCTGCGTGATGCTATACTGTTTGGGATACTGTGGATTGGTTTCGTTCTCCTACCACTCGATGGTTTTAGAAAGGCTCCAACCACA
>Ga0256406_1001435_pt1 | contig 38579 bp, 31 predicted proteins | sample RumenRJG_03DNA_FD_185986 | JGI IMG/M metagenome (GOLD analysis project Ga0256406, IMG submission 185986) | Bovine rumen microbial communities from Lethbridge, Alberta, Canada - RJG_03 | ecosystem: Host-associated > Mammals > Digestive system > Stomach > Rumen | place: Canada: Alberta | collected... | reverse complement strand
AGCATACATTTACCTCTCTGTACTATAGATTTTTTTTGGCGAAAAAATTGTACAGGAAAATGTATGCTTTTTCAATATTTACAAGGGTTACAGCGTTTTAGCTACCCACACAAACTGATGAAGAGCCTCTTGTTTAAGCTATTTCCCCGGAACACTCTTCTGATTTTTTGATTTAACTTCGCCCATCCGGTTTTCATTACGGACTGGAAAGCGTTTTTCAATTCAAATCCGTAATTCTCTGGCTTCTTTTACGGACTCTGTCTCATTTTCCATCTCCAGTCCGTAATCCACAAGCTCGATTTACGAACTCAGACGCATTTTCCATCTCCAGTCCGTAATTTCACAACTCCATTTACGGACTCAGCTGCATTTTTCATCTCCAGTCCGTAAATCTCTGCTTACATTTACGGACTCAGCTGCATTTTTCATCTCCAGTACGTAATCATCTAGCTCCATTTACGGACTCAGACTCATTCCCCATCTCCAGTCCGTAATCTCCTGCTTGCATTTACGGACTCACATTCATTTTTCATCTCCAGTCCGTAATCTCCTGCTTGCATTTACGGACTCACATTCATTTTTCATCTACAGTCCGTAATTCCCCGCTTACTTTTACGGACTCAGGCTCATTTACCATCTACAGTCCGTAATCTCCTAATATCAAGGAAAAGAAAAAATACAAAAATTCAAAAAACAGTTGTCAAGTCATTATAATCGTAGTATAATTTCAACATCTTTTTCACATTGTTGAAAAACAAATGAATGAATCCAACTGTAGTCAGTGAAAATTCCCAGTTTTTCAGAGATTTTGGATTCATAATTCTACGTTGATTTGTCCAGTGTTACACAGCAGAAGGATGCGCAACACTAGACGGGGTTTTAAGAAGGAGGGAGTCTCTATGACAAGGGAAGAGCTCATCACATTACTCAAATCCAGGAAGAAATATCTGGAAACAATCATCTCATTATGCGAGGAAAAGCTTGCATCAGCACCTGAAGGACATCTGATAGCGTCCAGGTCTCATGGCACAGCACAGTATTATTTTTGCGATGATTCTGATTTCAATCGTACATATCTGAATGACAAGAATCTGGCAGAAAAGCTTGTTTCCAAGGACTATCATTCAAAGGTTTTATCAAGTGCCAGAAAAGAACTTGGAATAATCTCCAGATTTCTAAAAGGCATTTCAATAGTTCCAATCGAAGAAATTTACAGGCATCTTCCATCAATGAAGCAAGAGCTTGTTCAACCCATCTGCATTGATAAAGAAACATATGCAAAGCAATGGGCTGAGGCTGAATACCCAAAGCTTGATTTCAAAATAAGCGAGGAATTTATTTCAAACGATGGTAAACGATATCGCTCAAAGTCCGAATTGTTGATTGCCAATGCCTTAAAAGATGCCGGCGTCCCATTCAGGTATGAATGCAGACTCGACTTGAAGGGATACAGCTCCGTCTATCCCGATTTCACAGTTTTAAACAAACGAACCGGCCAAGTGTATTATCACGAGCATCTGGGAATGATGGAAAACTCCGATTATCTCATTAAAAATCTTCAAAAAATAAACGCCTATGAGAAAAATGGCATAATGCAGGGTAAGCAGCTTATCCTGACATACGAGAGCGAGCATGTTAATCTCGACATGAATGTTATTAATAATATCATCAGGGAATTCTACATTTGACGCAGCATAAGAAAGAAAACAACTCCATCTGCATAAAGTCATACTCATGAATTATTTGTAACAAAACAAATGCCAGGAGGCAATCCTCCTGGCACTTGTTTATTAGCTTCGCCCATCCGGTCATCATTACGGACTGGAAAGCGTTTTTCAATTCAAATCCGTAATTCCCTGGCTTCTTTTACGGACTCTGTCTCATTTTTCATCTTCAGTCCGTAATCTCCCGCTCTCTTTTACGGACTCACACTCATTTTTCATCTCCAGTCCGTAATCTCCCACTATCTTTTACGGACTCAGCAGCATTTTCCGTCTCCAGTCCGTAATCCACAAGCTCGGTTTACGGACTCACAGCCATTTTTCATCTCCAGTCCGTAATCATCTAGCTCCATTTACGGACTCAGACGCATTTTTCATCTCCAATCCGTAAATCTCTGCTTACATTTACGGACTCAGACTCATTTTTCATCTCCAGTCCGTAATTCACAAGCTCCATTTACGGACTCAAGATCACTTTTCCATCTCCAGTCCGTAATTTCACAACTCCATTTACGGACTCAGCTGCATTTTCCATCTCAAGTCCGTAATCCACAAGCTCAGTTTACGGACTCAGCAGCATTTCCCATCTCCAGTCCGTAATTTCACAACTCCATTTACGGACTCACACTCATTTTTCATCTCCAGTCCGTAAATCTCTACTTGCATTTACGGACTCACAGCCATTTTTCATCTCCAGTCCGTAATCTCCCGCTCTCTTTTACGGACTCAGCAGCATTTTTCATCTACAGTCCGTAATCTCCCACTATCTTTTACGGACTCAGCTGCATTTTTCATCTCCAGTCCGTAATCCACCTCAATGTCCCTTCGGTTTCCTGTAAAGAAGCTCACTCTCATAGGTGCGGTCAGCGTAAAGCAGGCGGAAGAATACAAAGATTTCGACTGCTGAGGCGCACCAGATGGCGTAATCACCGATGATTTTGCAGCAGAATGAACAGACAGCAGCACCGGCGACAAAGAAGACAACCATCGTAGAGTGTCTTCTGAAACGATTGAAATTCTCAGGCTTTCTGTGGTGAAGATACTGCACCAGGTGGCTTCCCATCTGCCTTACATGGTTAGTAATGAAAGTCGTTGCCATGCCGACGCCCTCGGCCTGCCTGAAAGTATTGAACTGCATAGCGGCGAGGAAGTTCAGCGAAACCTGGCTGATCTGGTCAGGCGCCGACTGCGGAATAAAACCAACAATAATAGTGACCACAGCCTCAATTCCAATCAAAAGCGTATCCCACCGCATCAGATGCAGCGGCTTGATAGAAAACGCCAGCAGCTCACTGAGCATAATTCCACCCAGGTACGCAGTAAAAGGAATAAAATAATAGAGCGCACCATTCCAGTCGCCCTGCCCCAGATGAATTGCAAGCATTACGAGGTTTGCAGTCTGGGCGTTACAAAAAATCCCACCTCTCTGTACAAAAGTATATCCACCGAATACCCCGCCTGCGAATATCAGGCTGTAGAACACATACTGCTTTTCACATTCGAGGTACTTCGTGTCTTCATCCTTATTAGTCATCTTTTTCTCTTTTCAAATCAACCCTGATTGCTTCATGGCATTCATTATGCCATCCTCATTAAGTCCTGTGGTCACGAAATCCGCAGCAGCCTTTGCCTCATCAGACCCGCTTCCCATTGCTATTCCGGTGCCGGCATGATGGAGCATTTCCAGATCATTCACTCCGTCGCCGACTGCGATCGTATCACTTATATCTATATCAAACCGTTCGCATACCTTATCCATGATAGTGGCCTTCGTATGACCTGTCGGTACGAGTTCCACTACCTCGGGATTATGCGACATGAATTCATAGTCCTTCCCCAGAATCTCCTTACATGCCGCCACATCTGCCTCCGGCTGCGGAGTCGCGCAGCTCAGCTTGCTTATCTCCCATTTCCCCCAGTGATCACGGATTGTCAGCAGATCATCGCCCATTTCATCGTGCAGCTTCATCCCGTAAAAATCACTGGCGAAATCCTCATCATCCAGGTACAGATTATACCGTCCCTCCAGCACCGGCTTGAAATGAAATTGCCTTATGGTCTCAACCGTATATATCGCAAAGTCCTCTGGGATTTTATAATAATATTCTGCCCTGCCATTAAGCTCCAGCATCGTACCGCATCCGCAGCATATACCGTCAAACCCTATATCAAGAAGATTCTTCCTTCTGACAAATGCTCTCGTCCTGCCTGTATTGATAAAGGCCAGATGGCCATTCCTCTGCAGTCCGTGAATTGCCTCTACCGTACTCTCCGGGATCACATTGTCTGTGCTCCAGAGTGTCCCATCGATATCAAAAAATACTGCTTTTCTGCCCATTTGTATCTCCATTTCTGATTCTGATCGATTTTACCATTTATATTTTTATCAGACAAGGGATTGCAGGAATTTATTCATGTACATTTTCACACAAAAAGGCCACCCGTACCTGGTACAGGTGGCGCAAGCAGAGCATATTTAGTTCTTGAAGGAATGAATTGGCGCCGGGATACGACCCTTGCGGTTGACGAAGTCCTGGCAGTCGAACTGGTTGACTGGCATTATAGGCGCGTAGCCTAATAGTCCACCGAACTGAACGGTGTCTCCTACTCCCTTTCCTATTACAGGGATGAGACGGACAGCCGTGGTCTTCTGATTGACCATACCGATAGCCATCTCATCTGCTATGATTCCGGAGATGGTCGTTGCCTTCGTATCTCCCGGAATAGCTATCATATCAAGGCCTACTGAGCATACACAGGTCATGGCCTCAAGCTTCTCAATAGTAAGAGCTCCTGCCTCTACTGAATCGATCATACCCTGGTCCTCTGATACAGGGATGAAAGCGCCTGAGAGTCCTCCGACGTATGAGGAAGCCATGATACCGCCCTTCTTCACCTGATCGTTAAGGAGAGCAAGCGCGGCCGTGGTTCCCGGAGCTCCTGCCTTCTCAAGGCCGATCTCCTCAAGTATATCGGCAACAGAATCTCCGATAGCTGGTGTAGGCGCAAGGGAAAGGTCTATGATACCGAACGGGATATGAAGCATCCTGCTGGCTTCCTTTGCTACTGCCTGACCCACACGGGTAATCTTGAATGCAGTCTTCTTGATAGTCTCACAGAGGACCTCGAAGGATTCTCCTCTCACATGACTCAGAGCGGTCTTTACCACTCCCGGTCCTGAAACTCCTACATTGATGATTGCATCTGCCTCGGATACACCATGAAAGGCTCCTGCCATGAACGGATTATCATCAGGAGCATTACAGAATACCACAAGCTTCGCACATCCGATCGACTCCTCGTCCTTCGTGGCAAGCGCAGTGTCCTTCACCACCTGACCCAGGAGACGGACAGCATCCATATTGATACCGGTCTTCGTCGAGCCTACATTTATCGAGGAGCAGACGAAATCCGTCGAAGCAAGTGCTTCAGGGATTGACTCTATCAGATATCTGTCCTGTGTAGTCATCCCCTTGCTTACGATAGCAGAATATCCGCCGAGGAAATTGACTCCGACCTTTTTCGCTGCACGGTCAAGAGTCTTCGCAATTGTCACATAGTCCTTAGGACTGTGGCAGGCAGCAGCACCGATCATAGCGATAGGTGTCACAGAGATTCTCTTATTGACTATCGGGATTCCGAATTCCTTCTCAATCTTCTCTCCGGTCGCCACAAGATCCCTGGCAACTGTTGTTATCTTATTGTAAATATTCTCATTCAGCTTGTCCAGATTGCTGTCCATGCAGTCGAAAAGGCTGATGCCGATAGTGATCGTGCGGACATCCAGGTTCTCATCAGAGACCATGCGGTTGGTCTCTTCCACTTCTAAAATATTAATCATTAGTCTTCACCATTATATTCTGTGCATCATTTCAAAGATTTCTTCCTTCTGACATCTGATATCTACACCGATATCCTTTCCAATGTCAGCAAGTCCCTTCTGGATATCGCCGAACGATTCATCTGCCGAGCTTGTATCTACGATCATCATCATCGTGAAAAATCCATCAAGGATGGTCTGTGAAATGTCAAGCACATTTGCCTTGTGTCCTGAGAGGTAGGTGCAGACTCTTGCGATGATGCCGACTGCATCCTTTCCTACAACGCTGATGATGGTTCTGTTTTTTGATTCCATGATGTTCTCCTTAAAATACTACTTTCTCCGACACCTCGTGCCGTGATGCTACTGTTATGTTGAAATCCTTCGCCTTGTAAGGATTGTCTCCATCTGTGATCTCCTGATTCACGGTCTCGACCGCAAGAGGCGCGTAATTATTCTCGGCGGACAGATGTCCCAGGAATACATGCTCTATGCTGTCATTAAGTATATGACCGAGCAGCTGTCCTGAAAGTGAATTCGACAGATGGCCGTAATCACTCTTTATCCTGCGCTTCAGCGGATACGGATATGGTCCGCAGGAGAGCATATTCTCATCGTGATTTGCCTCGAGAAGCACGGCCGAAAGCCCCTGCAGATTGCCGATAGTGTAATCATCGTATGTACCCAGGTCCGTCACGACTGCGACCTTCCTGCCACTGTCATCATCCCTTAGAATATATCCCACAGGATCAGCCGCATCATGTGATATATGAATCGGCTTCACATCGAGGGTACCTATCTGGAATTCCTCGTCAGGATGAATCACATTGAAAAGTGATTCGTCAACCTTTCCAACACGTCTGTCCTTAAGGATTGCCCGTATTGTGCCGAGCGTGGCATAGACCTTCAGTCCGTATCGCCGCATTATGACGCCCAGACCTGCTATATGATCTATATGCTCATGCGTCACCAGAATGCCGGCACAGTCAGGCGTAGTCAGCTCATACTGATTGAGTCCTGCCTCCGTCTTCTTCCCTGAAATACCGCAGTCTATAAGCACATGATCATTATCATTGCCGACGCAGATGCAGTTCCCGCTGCTCCCGCTCGCAATCGAAAACATTTCCATGTTATCCTCCAAAGAAGTCAGCTTTTCTCAACAAACTCCACTGCCAGATCATCGCCCTCTGTGATCGGATCTGCATACCCGCACTTCACTCCGTTCTTCTTCGTGAGTGCAAGGCGGCCATTTGCCTGGTTGGCATCGAAGTTCACCTTTGCCAGCACATCTGCAAAAATATAATCAAGTCGTCCGCTGAGCGTCACATCCTCGCCATTGAATTTCACATGGATCTCATTGCCAGCCTTCTTCGGAATATCGGCAACGGCCTCCTTCGTGAGAGGAGTGGATGGAATATCAGGCGAGTTGGTTCTCTCAGTAGCAGCAGACTGCTCAGACTTCTCATCCCCGGTAACATCGCCATCATCTGTACTGCTGTCCTCTGTCGGTTCAGATTCAGTTACTTCATCAGTATCTTTCTCTTCCTCGGGAGTATTCTCTATATCCTCTTCCCTATCCCCTGTGTCCTCCTCCGGCTTCGTATAACCATTTCCTGTCAGTGTCCACTCTATTGAGAAGTTCTCATATATCAGGGTATTCTGATCTGCGACATTATTATTCACGAGGATCTGATGATCCGGATCAGGCTCTACATCCATGAACTCAGCAAGCTGACCCACGGTATAATAGCTTCTGGTCTCTATGTCATCACCATTCTGTATCTCGTAGCTTCCCGGACGCAGCTCGCCATTTACCTCTACGAACTCAGGACATCTGACCTTCGTTCCATTCACAATAAAGGATACAAATGACTTGGTGAATTCGTCCAGATTCTCAATACGAAGCGATCCCTCCTCACCAGCAGTGGAACCTGTGATGGTAACTGTCGCATTCGGTATCAGAATCGTATTAAGAGATGCCTCATGGCCATTCATCGTGACTCTTGCAGACTCACCCTCATGACCTCTTATCATCCTGTCTTCACCATTTACCGTGAAGTGCATTTCCCTGCCCCTCTTAGGGAATAGCTCTGACGTATCCATTCCGCTCTGCATTGCAGCATCTACTATCTTCAGATGACCGTTATCATACAGCTTCATCATCTCACCATTGAAATGGATCATGATGAAATTATTCTTCTGTTCATAGTAATTCATGCAGATTCCGATAGGAGTCACGAAAAGAGGGTCCTTCTTTACTCCGTCAGGGAAGGTGATATTTTTCATTACCTCCTCACCGCGGAGGGCCACACGCTCTGAGACTATGCCTATCTTTCTCGAAAGATGCTCACAGAATCCGTGGACCTTTCCGCCGCCTCCCACTACAAAGGCTGCTGCTACAGGCTTGCCGCCATTCAAATCTATTATCTTTTCGCCGACTGCATCGGTTATCTTCGTCATCACCGGGTCTGTAAGCTTCCATACATCCTTTGCGGATATGGTATGAGAAATACCCATGATGTCATTGTATGTGACCTCTTCCTTCTCTGTGGAATCCTTCTTGATCTGCTCTGCTGTATCGAAGTCAACGAGAAATGCCTGTACGAGCACCTCTGTCAGCTCATCACCAGCATACGGGATCATGCCATAGGCAATGATGCTTCCATCACGGGTGATACATATATCTGATGTACCGGCTCCCACATCGATAAGGGCGATATTAAGCATCCTGAAATTCCGCGGGATTGCAACCGAGATAGCTGCTATAGGCTCGAGGGTCATATTCATGACTGAAAGCCCTGCCCTCTCTACTGCCGAATACAGACCATCTACTACATCCTCCGGCAGGAAGGTCACGATGATCACCTCTTCTATCCTCGTGGCCTTATGTCCCTCAAGATTAGAGAAAAGCTCGCCGTTCAGATAATACTTCATTGTCGAATATCCGACGCAGTAGAATCTGTATGGTCCACCGTCGAGATTGATATCTCTCTGGGCCTGGTCTACTCCCATCAGATCGAGAGTATTGATATCATCGCCTGTGACTACCGTCTCTTCATCATAATCCATCTCAACACGGGTAGTAACGGTGCGCAGAACTCGTCCAGCGGCTGCTATACACACCTCGTGAAGCCTGAAGCCAAGCTGCTCATTCAGATCATCAGTCACCTTCCTGATGATATCTGACACCATACCTATGTCATGGATCTGCCCGTCAAGCATTGCACGGTTCTTGTGCTCCCTGCTCGACATTGCAATGACATGGAAGCCGTCCTCATTCTCCTGATAGCCGACGGTACCTACTACATTTCTCGTACCTATATCAAGGCTGTAGACGAGCTCTGCACCATCAGGCACACTGACCTTCGCCGACCTCTCTTCCTTCACCTCAATCATATGCGTATCTCCACTATTTCCGAGTAGACGCTCCATCTCCTTCTTCACCTCAGGAAAACCCCTCTCTATACCGTATGAATTGTCAATAGTCACCTGGCATCTGTGACGGAATTCCTCATCAGACAACTGGGCCTTAAGCATGGAATCTATTTTCTCATCAGAATATCCTCTTGACTTACGGAGTCTTTCTCTTCTGACTTCCTTTGATGCATAAATGTACCAGATCTCATCACAGATCTGGTCATATCCCTCCTCAAGGAGCAGTGCTGCTTCAAGGAAAAATACATCTACATTGCCGGACTTTCTCGCATTCTCGACACGCTTTGCAATCTCTTCCTTCACGGCCGGATGCACTATCCCGTCAAGCTTCTGCCTCTTTGTATCATCTGCATAGATAAGATCAGCCAGCTTCTTCCACTCTATGCGCGGCTTCCCGGGATGTGACGCATCCTCTGCTCCCCATATATCATCATCCGAAAACTCTTCCCTGATGATGTCATAGCAGGCATGGCCCGGCGTCTCCAGCTGCCTTGCCAGATCATCCGAATGCAAAACCTCGACATTATAATTTTTCTGAAGGAAGGCGAGTACCTCACTCTTGCCGGCACCAACACCTCCTGTAATTCCAATATAGTACATGTTAGTTATTAGTTAATAGTTAATAGTTATAAGTTATAAGTTATAAGTTATAAGCTTAAAGCCATAAACTTCTGTTATTTACGTATCAGTAATAGTATAACACATTACGATGCTTTATCAAACAACCCTCTTTAAACTTTTAACTTCCCACTCTCAACCCGTAACTCATAACTCCCCTACAGCAGCTCTGCAAACAGCCTCAGGAACATCTGCGGCAGCTTCAGAAGCCCCTTGCGTCCGACCTTGTAGTCCACTGTCACCTCTTCACACTCCTCCATCGTCCTCTCGAAGTCATGCTTCGCATCGATGACAGCATCGCAGTATCCGAAGAACACTGCATTTTCGAAATGATGATAGAGGCTTCTGTAGTCGAGATTTATCGTGCCGCAGACTGCGAGAGAATCGTCTGATACCATGAGCTTGCCATGCATGAATCCCGGCCGCCACTCATATATCCTGACACCGCTGATGCAGAGATCATGATAGAATGACCTTGTGATCGAGTAGACCATTTTCTTGTCCGGCACTCCCGGTGTGATAATGCGCACATCTACTCCGCGCATTGCAGCAAGCTTTATCGCAGTCTTGAGTTCATCGGTAATGATCAGGTACGGAGTCATGATGTAAACATAGTCATCTGCCTTATCAAGCATTGAGATATAGACATCCTCCCCGACCTGCAGCTCATCCATCGGAGAATCGGCATACGGCAGCACGAATCCGTGAGCCGACTCATCCTTCTCTGCTACCAGGAATCTGTCATAGACCTTATCCTTCTCGAAATGCTTCTTAGTCGCATTCCAGTTCTCAAGGAAAATAATTGTCATCGAATCCACGGCCTGGCCTGTGATCCTGATCCCGGAATCCTTCCATGCCCTGTATGGACGCTCGATATTGAAATATTCGTCAGCCAGATTGTAGCCGCCGGTGTATGCCACCCTGCCATCGACAACAGTCACCTTTCTGTGGTCGCGGTTATTTAAGAATCTGTTGAGTCCTGGGAAAAACGGGTTGAACACCCGGCATTTGATACCGAGGGAATTTAACTTTTTTGAAAAAGCGGTATTTATGAATCCGATGCTTCCGAGATCATCATAGAATACCCTGACCTCGACTCCAGCCTTTACCTTTTCCACGAGGATCTCCTCGATACGGTGCCAGGCCTCCTTGTCATCGATGGCGAAATACTCCATAAAGATAAAATGCTCTGCCGTCTTCAGATCAGAGATCATGGCCTCAAGTGCATCACAGGTATCGCCGTAATAGGTGACACCACTGTCCTTATACGGCGGAAAATGCGCCTGGTTCTCAAGATATGCGCAGATCGCACCGGCTCCTGCATCCCTGTCCTTTATACTCTGTGTGAGGCCATCGTCCCTTTCAAGCATAGGCATAAGCCTGTCATCAATATCACGATACCTCTTTTTCATCTCGAAGGTATGAGCATTGAGTCCGACAAGCAGATACATGATGATACCGAATATCGGAACAGCCATTATGAGGATGATCCACGGAGTCTTGAATGCAGCATTGCGGTTCTCATTATAGATAAGGATCACCAGAAGGACTGCAAGGACCCTCGTCATCACATTGATCCACTCGGCATGAGCATTAAGTCTTGTGAACAGATTCGTTATGAGAAAAATTTCAAAGCTGATAGCGATAAGCACCGCTATCATTCTGAATACTCCGTTTTTCCTTGCCGCTCTTCTCTCAGGAGCAAGCTTCTTCTTAGTGTGCACTGTACCAGTCTTTTCCTTCCTCAAGATCTATTTCCAGCGGTACCTTAAGAGCTGCTGCATTTTCCATCTCTTCCTTCAGAATCCTCTCTGCCTCTTCCCTCTCGCTCTCCGGGGCCTCTATCAGCAGCTCGTCATGAACCTGAAGCAGCAGCCTTGATTTCAGATTCTCCTTGCGGAGTCTGATAAAGACATGAAGCATGGCAATCTTTATTATATCAGCTGCCGTTCCCTGAATCGGCGCATTCATTGCAACTCTTTCACCGAACTGCCTCTTCATATATACTGAATCCTTAAGCTCAGGTACCGGTCTCCTGCGGCCGTACATCGTCTCTGCATAGCCCTTTGCCTTTGCTGAATCCACAAGACCGTCAAGGAAATCATGAAGTCCCGGATACGCCTTGAAATAGTCGTTGATATATTCCTGCGCCTGCTGCCTTGAAATGGACAGATTCTGCCCGAGACCGAATGAGCTGATACCATATACGATACCGAAGTTCACAGCCTTTGCCGAACGTCTCATCAGAGGCGTCACCTCGTCTGCCGGCACATGAAAAACTGCTGCCGCAGTAGCCGTATGTATATCCCTGTCTGCCCTGTACGCATCTATCAGATTCTCATCGCCTGACATATGCGCAAGCACACGCAGCTCGATCTGTGAATAGTCTGCATCTACATATAGAGAATCCTCTGCCGGCAGGAAGACCTTCCTGATCTGCTTCCCTAGCTCCAGCCTGATAGGGATATTCTGCAGGTTCGGATCGGTGCTGGACAGCCTGCCTGTCGCAGTAACCGTCTGCTGATAGGTTGTATGAACCCTGCCATCCCCGGACACACAGTTGAATAGACCGTCTGCGTATGTGCTCTTGAGCTTCGCGTACTTCCTGTATGAAAGCACGTCCTCTACTATAGGATAGTCAGGTGCGAGATCCTCGAGCACCTTCTGTGACGTTGAATAACCGGTCTTCGTCTTCTTTCCTGTCGGCAGATGAAGTTTGCCAAAAAGTATCTCTCCAAGCTGCTTCGGGGAATTGATATTGAATTCTTCACCAGCCTCCTCGTATATTTTTTTCTCAAGCTCAGCTATATGCTTACCAAGCTCAGTACCGTAATCCTTCAGACGGTCAGCATCCATGTAGATACCGGTCTTCTCCATATCGTAGAGCACGAAGATAAGCGGAAGCTCAAGCCCGGTATAGAGCTTCTCCTGGCCATCCTCCTTCAGCGCCTCTGCAAATTTCTGGTGAGCGAAAGCCACCTCCCCGGCAGATGAAGGCTTAAACTCATTGAGCGGGTCAAGGATATAGCCCTCAATACCTGCATCATCAAAATACTTATGCAGAGCCTCTCCATAAGAGATGCCATTGACAAGCGACTCATTCCATGCCCTCTGCTCTGTCTTCATGATAATATCATACAGCTCTGCCGCCGCCCTGTTCTCATGAGTCCTGGCTGCATCAGAAAACATTGACAGCTGGCCGCTCTCATCCTCATGGATTGTGGAATCATTTTTTCTTATCTCGAAATCGAATCCGGCCTCATGGCCGAGGCTGTGAAGAAGAGCCTTAAGATCTGAGAAAATGACCCTTTCTCCCCTCTTCAGTCGTTCCCCGATTTCTTTTAGCTTATCAGTATCATTCAGATCCGTAAAAAAGGCTACGGCAGAGGTATCAACAGACGGCGCTGATACCGTGACCTCTATATCCAGATCATCAGCCCTCTCGATAAGCCCCTCTGCCAGAAGACGGTCAATCCTTTCCTGATCGGACAGAGAAACATACGACATCAGACGGTCATAATATTCCCTTATCTCATCCCTATGTGCAGTTATCCTTTTCTCCTGTCCGAAGAAGGATACATCGCAAGCATTCTCAAGACCTCCGGCCTGTTCGATGATCTTCTCTGCGCTTTTCTCCCCGATGAAGTGTGAAAGTGCCGTAAGCCCGGCATCCGCCGGCTCGCTCACCTCTGTCACATGGCTTCCTTCACTGTCAAACGATACATAGAATACATGGAGATCCTTATCTGCAATCGTCAGAAAATCCCGGTCTGCAGTAAAAAGATGAAAAAGGGACCCGTCCCCTTTTTCATCTTTCAGCAGGTGGGCAACTGCACCCCGGCGTTCTGCAGTCTCATCTGTACCGCAAAAAGGCAGCCCGTTTGCGGCCGCCCTTTCTATGCTCTTCATATCAATAAACAGTCTGACATCACTCATAGCTTAAAACTCACAACTCATAACTCACAACCCGCAGCTCATACAGCTCTCGTTGCTTCCTTCAGCCATGCTGCCTCCTCCTTCGGAAGCAGCGGTGCAAGAGCCTCATATACATCAGCGTGATATGCGTTCAGTGCCTTTCTCTCGTACTGCGTCAGCTTCTCAGGGATCACTGCATCGAGATCTATAGGTGCATAGGTCAGATCCTCAAATCTATAGAACTGGCCGTACTCAGTCTTCTGATCCTCCACAACCAGGAGCTCGCTCTCTGTTCTGATACCGAACTCATCCTCGAAGTACAGTCCCGGCTCATCACTTGTGATCATGCCAGGCACTAATGGTACGAGATCGTCAGGATTCTTCGGATTCCAGCGGAAAGCGTTCGGTCCCTCATGGACATTCAATATATGTCCGACCCCGTGACCTGTACCGCATCTGTAATCGAGTCCGAGATCCCACATGGGACCCCGCGCCAGCACATCGAGATTGGCCCCGCATACTCCCTTAGGAAAATGTGCGCCAAGAAGTCTCAGGTGGCTTCTCAGTACCCTCGTGAAGCACTCCTTTTCCTTATCGGAAATATCACCAAGGACTATTGTCCTCGTCACATCGGTAGTCCCGTTAAGATAATGGCCTCCTGAATCCACGAGCAGCATTCCCTCAGGATGCAGTTCCACCTCGTGGTCATGGCCCGGCTCATAATGCATGAGTGCTGCATTCTCCCTGTAAGCGCTTATAGTATCAAAGCTTATATCAAGGAAATCCAGAGCTGCCTTCCGAAATTCCAGGAGCTTATCTGCTGCACTCATCTCGGTAATCTCCTCGACTCCGATGGAATGCTTCAGCCAGTATATGAATCTGGTGACAGCCACTCCGTCCTCGAGATGGGCTTTCCTTGTATTCGCAACCTCTACAGGATTCTTCACTGCCTTCATGAGCCTTGTAGGATTCTCACAACGTATCAGCTTCACCTGACTCGGGAACTCATTCACCAGCTCGGAATTCACGACCCTCGGATCGATGATCACATTTTTCTCTGAGATATGATTCAGATCGGAATAAACCCTATCGTATGGTCTCAGCTCAATGCCTTCTGCTGAGAGATACTTCATAAGAGATTCATCGAAATCCCTGCTGTCAGCATACAGCGTACATGAATCCATAGTCATATACAGGTATGACATGAACACAGGAACACAGTGAATATCATCGCCTCTCAGATTAAGAAGCCATGCTATATCATACAGACTCGTGAGCAGAAAGCCGTCTGCGCCACGCTCCTTCATCACAGCCCTCACGTCTTTAAGCTTGTCAGCACATGACCTTCCTGAATACTTATCCTCCAGTATCCATACCTTATTCTGCGGAAGCGGCGGTCTCTTTTTGAAAAACGGGCTTACCAGATTCTCATCTGTAAGCATCATCGCGCCCTTTGCATCGCAGAGCTTCTGAACCTTCTCATACCATTCCAGTGAAAAAAGTCTGCCGTCAAAGCCGAGAGTGGACTTGTCGCTCAGGTGCTTCTCAAGGAATTCCATCACTGTAGGAAGGCCCTCAGTACCCTCCTCATAAAGTCTGATCGTAGTCCCGGAAAGCTGCTGTCTGGCCTGAATGAAATACCTGCCATCTGTCCACAGTCCGGCCTCCTCATGTGTCACTACCATAGTGGCATTCGTACCCGTGAAGCCGCTTATGAACTCTATCTCTTTGAAATAATCTCCAACATACTCTGACATATGGTAGTCAGCAAGAGTCATCACATAGACATCAACTCCTGCCTTGTCCATCTCTATACGGAGCCTGTTCAGTCTGTTCTTTGTCATTTATCTCTGTCCCATTTATCTGAAAGGGCATTTATCTGATCGGCAAAGCCTGCCAGATCCTTATTTGCCATTCCTTCACACTTCTGTATCACTGCCATGAGCCTCTGACCTGCTGCCACAAGACGGGCGAATACATTCGATGATACACGTACCTTTCCATGTATCTTCCGTACCTTCTCCCTGCTGCCCTCCTCGATCTGCTCTCCTGTGATCAGATCGAAGGCATCTCCTGAATACGGTGCATACGCAGGAAATCCCGTATGCTCTGTGACCTCCTTCGCATAGCCGTCCACGACATCATCATCGCCATGTACCACGAACACCTTCTGTACCGGCGTCTCGAAATTCTCGATCCACTTCAGCAGCTCGGTGTGATCAGCATGTCCGCTGATACCCGGAAGATTCTCTATACGGCAGGCGACCTTTACTGTCTCGCCGAAAAGCCTGACCTCCTGCGCCCCATTCAGCAGATTGAAGCCGAGTGTACCCGGTACCTGATATCCGACAAAGATCACTGTCGAATCGCTTCTCCAGAGGTTGTGCTTCAGATGATGCCTGATACGTCCTGCCTCGCACATTCCTGACGCGGAGATAATGACCTTCGGCGTCGTATCATAATTGATAGCCTTCGACTCATCCGGGGTAACTGCTACCTTAAGCCCCGGGAAGGATATGGGATTGATGCCGTGACTTACCAGGTCTAATGCCTCCTCATCAAAGCATTCCGATACATTCATCGAGAATACATGAGTAGCTTCGACTGCCAGCGGCGAATCCATGACAACCGGGAATCCGGTATCTATATGCTTTACCAGCTTCTCTTCCTTGATGCGTCTGATGGAATACAGGATCTCCTGGGTACGTCCCACGGAGAATGCCGGTATCACTACGTTCCCGCCCTTCGACAGGGTCTCGTCTATCACTGTGGCGAGAAGCTTCGCAAAGTCCCGCTTCGGTCCATGCTCACGATTGCCATAGGTCGACTCTGTGAGCACATAATCAGCCTTCGTCAGAAGCTCGGGGTCCTTTATCAGAGGTCTGTCAGGATTCCCGATATCGCCTGAGAAGACTATGGTCCTCGTCACATCACCCTCAGTCAGCTCTATCGAAATGGATGATGACCCGAGAAGATGCCCTGCATCATAGAAGGTGGCTGTGATCTCATCAGATACATGGATCACATCATGATACCTGACCGGCACGAAAAGCGGAAGGACTCCGTAAACATCCTCCATCGTATATACCGGGCGTACCTCATCACCGCCGGCTCTCTTTGCCTTGCGGTTCTTCCACTCTGCTTCAGATTCCTGGATGTGTGCAGAATCACGAAGCATGATATCACACAGATCACACGTCGCCTCGGTAGCAAATATCTGTCCCCTGAATCCGTGTGCATACAGAAGTGGCAGCAGGCCACTATGGTCTATATGTGCATGTGTCACAAATACATAGTCGATGTCTGCTGCTGCCACAGGTATCTCCTGATTCTCATAAATATCAGGCCCCTGCTGCATCCCACAGTCTACAAGGAACTTTCTGTCCCCAACCTCTACATAGTGACAGCTTCCTGTCACCTCATGATCAGCCCCGATAAATTTTATCTTCATAAAAAAGTACCCCTTATACAAAAACCGCAGCCGGCTCACTTACTTCCGGCTGCGGCCCATAAATGTCCGTATTATTTATTTCCATTCTTTAAGAAATCAGGAATCTGTATATCTCTTTCCTTAACAGAACTCTTAGGAGCCTCCGGCTTTGTCATACCCGTAAAGCCAATGCTGTCAGCAGGCTTCGTATCAGCCTTTGCGCTGCCCGGCATTCCCTTCAGGATATCCTTCATCTCCTGGTCTGTAAGTCTTGACTTCGCTGTGGTAGCAGCATCATTTCTTGATACATTGCTTGCTGGTGGAGTATATGGTGTGTACCTCGGTCTGCCATTCTCATCCTTCTTCGGACGTGGCTTCCTGTCATCACTTTTCGGCTCTTCAAGACCTGTGGCTATAACAGTAACCTTTATCTGGTCTGTCATTGACTCATCATCCGATGTACCTACACCGACGATAACATTCGCTGTATCACCAACTATGCCCTTGACATAGTCAGATACGTCATTGACGTCGAAGAGTGTCACATCTCCGCTGACATTGATTATGACATCGCTTGCTCCATCAATCTTCGTCTCGAGGAGAGGTGAAGCAACGGCCTGCTGTACTGCCTCGCTTGCCTTGTCATCACCCTGTCCGACACCGATACCGATATGGGCAAGTCCCTTGTCCTTCATGACTGTAGTAATATCTGCAAAGTCGAGATTGATCAGTGATGGTACATTGATCAGATCTGTAATACCCTGTACTGACTGCTGAAGCACCTCATCAGCCTTCCTCAGGGCATCCTCTATAGAAGTCCTTCTGTCAACGATCTCAAGGAGTCTGTCATTCGGAATGACGATCAGGGTATCTACATTCGCCTTGAGTCTCTCGATACCCGACAGGGCATTATTCATGCGGACCCTGGCCTCGAAGGTAAAAGGCTTCGTGACAATACCTACAGTGAGGATTCCCATCTCCTTTGCGATCTGGGCTACTACAGGAGCCGCGCCTGTACCGGTGCCGCCTCCCATACCACAGGTAACGAATACCATATCGTAATCCTTGACTACATCTGATATATCCTGTGAGCTCTCCTCTGCAGCCTTCTGTCCTCTCTCAGGAACACCACCTGCTCCAAGTCCCTTGGTCAGCTTCTCTCCGATCTGTAAGAGCTCAGGTGCCTTGCAGCCATCGAGTGCCTGCTTATCTGTATTGATTCCGAGAAAATCCACTCCTTTGACTTCCTCGTCTACCATTCTATTGACTGCGTTATTTCCGCCGCCGCCTACTCCGACAACGAGAATCTTCGCTCCGCTTAGTCCGTTATTCTCCTCAGTTACTTGTATCAAGGGTGTTTCCTCCTAATTCTTAAAAGCTTCTCTTCGGCTTTTTCTTTCACTACAATATAATAAGATTTTTTGTTAAATTACGCAACCCTTTTTTGAAAAAAATCATTCCGCGTCAAATACAATATCTGTATTATCGCTCGTGTAATTCTCAAAATGTAGTGTTCCTGCGTCTTTTCCGACTTTCGGCAGAATGTACGAAAGCCTAAGCAGCTTATCCTTCAGATTGTCGGCCGTACCCAGCATGACCGTTACCTTCCCACAGATCAGCGTGATCTGACCACTGTCGCCGAACGATATCGAATTGATGTCGAGATCCATATTGTCCTTCGACCTGAAGATAAGTGACAGTGCCGCTACCCTGTTCCCGGCGGCAGGATACCTTTTCCCCTCTACAATCTTTTTCTTCGTCTTAAGACCATCTACCGGTATCATTCCAGACAGAAGCTTGTGGCTTATGTCGGTCACGGTGCCCTCCCTGTCGAGATATATAAGCTTCCCGTCAGGGGTTGTGATATATCCGGTTATCTCCTTTTCCGTGACGGTGATGGTCAGCTTATGAAAATTCTTAAGGCTCACCTTCACATCGCTTACAAAAGGTATGTCCTTTCTGGGATGGACCCTGTTCTTTATCACGTCCCAGGCACCGTTTGTCCTGTATCTGTCGTTTAAGACCAGATGCTCAATCTGCTGGTCTGTGTAGAAGGTCGCTCCTTTTACCTCCACCTCCTGCACTCCGCACGCAAGGATCAGGAATACCAGGAATGCTGCTACAAGGATCAGCAGGAAAAATATGAAGTTTACCAGATAAAATCTGAATGGTGAAAATTTTTTCTTTCCCTGTACCATTTAGAAATCCTCTTCGAGATCTATCCTGTCAAGCCTGATCTGCCGCGATACCGACAGCACCACTCCTATCTCATACATCGTACACAGTAGGGACGAGCCTCCGTAGCTAATGAACGGAAGCGTGACTCCTGTATTCGGAAGCACATTCGTGACAACGAGCATATTGAGGATCACCTGCACTGACAGATGAAGGAATACGCCAATTGCAAGGAAGGAACCGAACATATCCTTCGCGTTGACTGCTATCATATATATTCTCCACAGCAGGAGCACATACATAAGTATCAGGCAGGCCACTCCGAATACCCCGAGTTCCTCGACTATTACCGAGAAGATCATATCATTCTGCGACTCAGGCAGATTTCCGAGCTTCGTGGCTGATGCGCCGATCCCTTTTCCAAAAAGTCCGCCGGAGCCTATAGCATACAGGCCCTGCAGTACCTGGAATCCCGCATTCTGTGTGGCCTTCTCCGGATGCTGCCAGTAATAGATTCTTCTGAGCCTGTAGCTTCCCGGCTCGGCATTCGACTTCGAGATGACGAAGAACGCCGCTGCCGCTATGACAATCAGCGCAAATATGATCAGGGCATACAGCGGCTTCTTATTCCTGCTTGCGATAAGAAGCATCCCGAATCCTATAAATGCGATGATCGCTGCCGTTGTAAGGTTCGTAATGAAGACAAATATGGTTGCAATGAACAGATACACAAGTATCCTGATATTGAACGCATTTTTCCCGAGACTCTCTGTATGAGTCGAGATATAATATGCGAAAAATATTATGATGCCTATCTTCATGAGCTCCGATGGCTGCACCTGCACGCCGCCGACCCTGATCCATCTGGTAGATCCGTTTCCGCTTCTTCCGATAAAAAGAACTATTATATTTAAGAATACACCGCCCCAGTAGATAAACTTTACCAGATGCTTCAGTACATCGTACTTTATTACTGCAGCCACCAACATCACTAAGAAACCAAGTACAATAAAGAGCAGCTGCTTCCTGAGATAGTAGGTGGGACGGCCGTATCTGATCGATGCCGTATAGGCGCTTGACGAATAAAGCATCACCAGTCCGAAAAAGAGCAGCATGATAACTACACCCAGAAGGATGTAGTCAAAGTATCTCACTCTTGAATAATCTCTGAATTTTGCTATCTTTGCGCTGCTCTTGTCACTCATCAGTCAGGTAACTTCCTCACATAATCCTTGAATTCATCACCACGGGTCTCGTAGTTCGGGAACATATCCCAGCTGGCACAGGCCGGCGAAAGAAGAACGTCATCTCCCGGCTCTGCAGCCGCCACACATTTATCTATTGCCTCTGTAAAGCTGTCCGCAAACTCATAATCCTTAAAGCCATGCTTTTCACAGCAGTCAGCGATCTTCTGCTTTGTCACGCCTATAAGCACCAGCTTCTTTACCTTTCCAGGGAAAGTATCTACCCATTCATCATAGGTGCTTCCCTTGTCATAGCCGCCTCCGATGAGTACCGTAGGTCCCGGCATGGAAAGCACTGCCTTTATTGCTGCGTCAGGGTTCGTACCCTTTGAATCATCGTAGTACTTCACGCCCTTTTTCTCACAGACGAATTCAATCCTGTGCTCTACCGCTGTGAAATCAGGAAGCGCCCTCTGAATCGTCTCCATCGGTACGCCGAGCGCAAGGGTGAGTGCCACTGCTGCGCAGACATTCTCATAATTGTGGGCTCCGATGATCTGGAGCTTATCTACGTCTATTACCTTTTTCTCTGAACCATTATCATCTGTGTAAATGGCCTTTCTGCCATCGTCATAGTATATACCGTTTTCTATTTTTCTCCTGCTTGAAAAATATACGACCCTCGTGTGAAGAGTCTTTCCGAACTCCCTTAACACTTCATCCTCGTAATTAAGAACCGTGGTATCATCAGCAGTCTGGTTCTTTACTATAGACTCCTTGGCGGCGATGTAATTCTCCATTGTATGATGACGGTTCAGATGGTCAGGTGTGATATTAAGGATTGCCGCTGCCTTCGGATGGAATTTATCAATCGTCTCAAGCTGGAAGGATGAGACCTCGATCGCAACCCTCGTATCCTCTGTGGTCGTGGCTGCCTCGTCTGTGAAAGGGATTCCGATATTTCCAACAACCCTTACGTCATCATAGTACTCCCTCAGAATATGACCGGTAAGCGCCGTTGTGGTTGTCTTGCCGTTGGTTCCGGTGATCGCTGCTATATGAGCTGTATGAGAAAATTCATATGCGAGCTCCACCTCGCCTGACAGATGTATTCCCCGCTTCTTCAGATCCTCTACAAACGGGATATCAAGAGGGACTCCCGGGCTCAGCACTGCCTCACCTATCTGTGCATAGCATTCCTCGGGAAGTTCTTCTGTGTAGAAGGGCACTCCCTTAAGCTCAGGATTCTTTCTCTCAAAATCGTCTGCGTCCATGTCAGAGCTGTTGAAAAGGATCGCTTCCTTATTCTGACTCAGAAGCAGCTTCGCGGCTGCTACTCCGCTTTTTCCAAGACCAACGACTAAGTACTTCATTTTTTCTTCTTTGCCTCCGGTTCGATGTTGTAATACGGTAAAATCGTCTTAAAAATATCGTGCGCTATTTCCTGCGCGTAATTCGAATGTGCCTGGTCAGCTGCATTCGGCTCGTCTACTACTACATATACAAGAATCTGCGGGTTCTCTACCGGTGCGAATCCGATAAAGGATACCAGGTACTTTCCCTGGCGACGTGGCTGTTTCTCTGCTGTACCGGTCTTACCACCGATAGAATAGCCCTTTACTGCAGCCTTCACTCCGGTACCATCAGTAACTACTGACTTCAGATAGCTTCTCAGTGTATCTGAGGTGGACTTCGATACTGTCTTCTTCATGATCACAGGATCATTTTTCTGTACGGTATTTCCAGACTCATCTTCTATTTTAGTCACAACTGTCGGTTTGTAAAGTGTTCCTCCATTGATAATGGATGCAAACCCGCTTGCAAGCTGCACCATTGTCGTATTGAAGTTCTGACCGAACGAGTTCGTAGCCAGGTTTATCGGCTGGCTCTCCAGCTGCTTCTCAGTATAGATGAGTGTATTCGTTCTCGGCTCGCCCGGAAGGTCTATTCCTGTCTTCTGACCGAATCCGAACAGATGCTGATACTTCGCGAAATTCTCTGCACCGACCTTTGCGCCAATCTGCATCAGCGCGTCATTGCACGAATGCATGAGTGCTTCTCTGATACTCTGTATCCCGTGATGTGACTCACATCTGACATATACATTTCCTGCAAAGGTCTGTCCGCCATCGCACATGAAGCTGCTCTTTCTCGACAGGGTCCCTGTCTCGAATCCTGCAGATATGGTAAATGGCTTGAACGTGGAGCCCGGCTCGTATGTATGGCTCACCGGAAAATTCTGCCACAGCTCATTCAGGGCATCAAGCTGGGCATCATCGTCCATGCTCTTTATCTTTTTCTTCGAATAAAGGCTCGTCAGATCTCTTGGATCATCAAGAGAAAAAGTAGGATACGTAGCCATCGCATAGATCTGTCCGTTGTTCGGATTCATCACGAGGACTGCCGTATTCTTTGATCCACGCTTGTGATTGCCGGCTGCCTTGGCCATCTTGTTGTTGAATTTCAGGATTGCCTGATTGACAGCCTGCTGCGTCAGGACATCGATTGAAGTCTGTATCGTATATCCGTTGACCGGGTCGATCACATTTTTCTCTAATGAATTGTCCTCATTCTGATAGCCGAATGAGCGGCCATCTGTGCCGTTGAGCACGCTGTTGTACTGGTTTTCAAGTCCAGTGACACCCGTATTTCCTGATGCTACAAAACCTATGACCTGTGACGCCAGATCCGGATACGGATACTGCCTCTCGTATTCCTTCTCGAACCATACACCTGCTGTCTGGCCTTCACCCTCCTTACTATCCGTGAAGTTCTCGAAGGCCTTCATATTCTCATAGCTTTCCTTTTTCTTAAGAACCCTGTACTGGCTGTCCGGATGCTCCCTTGCTTCATTTCTCACATCATCCTCACTTATATCCGTGAAGTACTGATGCACATATTTTGCTGTAGAGTCGATGATGCCTTCCTTGCCCTTTGTCCGGCTCTCTTCATTCAGGGCCTTGCAGTCAAGCACGACCGAATACACATCGATCGATGTGGCAAGCGTGGTTCCCTTGGAATCCACTATATCCCCACGCTTGAAGGGTATCGTACGGTTCTGGTACTGCTGCTGGCTCAGGACCTGCTTTGCATACTTGTCGCCGTTTACGGCCTGGATATATATGACTCTTACTATTATAAAACAAAAAAGGGCAAGGCATAGAAAGAACAGGACTGTCAGAGTCCGCTTCATTCTTTTAAAAAGCCTTTTCCCTTTTCTGCGACGTCTGCTGCGTACTGCCATCATGTATTACCTGTCGTTTACACTCATATAATCCTGTTCCTTAACAGTATAATACTCTATCTGATCGGCCTTCGCATACTTCATTCCGAGCTTCTTTGCCTTTTCCTTCACTGATGAGAGGCTTGCGTCTGTATTTATCCTCGAGAGAAGTGCTGCATTGTCTGCCTTCAGCTCTGAAAGCGTTTCCTCATCTGCCGATATGGTCTGTATCGATGCCGTGATGCTGTTTTCAAGAAATACGAAGGCTCCGAACATTGCTACGAGTACTATTCCTATTCCGAGAGAAAATGCGATCCGCTTATTGCGCATCTTCAGGAAATGTGCATTCCTGCGGAGCCGTCTTCTCCTGCGTTCACGTTCCTCTGCTCTCTCCCTGCGTACATGCTCCTCGTGCTCTTCCTCCGTGACAAAACGATGAGCCTCGCTCCCTCTTTCGTAATACATTGTCTGTCTCATCAGCGACTCCCTTCACTAATGCTTCCTGTGGTCAACCGGCTGCGACGTGTCTGATGTCTGTCTCACAAAGACACGTAGCTTGGCGCTTTTTGACCGCTTGTTTTCTCCAAGTTCCTTATCTCCCGGAAGGATCGGCTTTCTTGTCAGCTCGTATCCCTTCGAGATATTACCGCATACGCACACCGGGAAGTCCGGCGGACAGGTACACGGATATTCTTCTTTTCTGTAATGGCTCTTCACTATTCTGTCCTCAAGCGAGTGAAAGGTGATTATTGCGAGCCTGCCGTCCTCATTTAAGAGGTCTATCATGGTATCAACAGTATCACTGAGTACCGTGAGCTCCCTGTTGAGTTCAATCCTTATCGCCTGAAAGGTCCTTTTGGAAGGGTTTCCGCCCTTTCTTCTGAACTTCTCCGGTATCGACTCCCTGATGATCCGGTTCAGATCTCCGGTCGTCTCCAGCGGCCTTTCCCTTACGATATTCCTCGCGATACGGTCTGCGAATTTTTCCTCACCGTAATCCCTTATGATCCTTGCCAGATCCTTTTCGGAATATGTATTCAGCAGATCTGCCGCCGTAAAGTCCGACTCCTGGTTCATTCTCATATCAAGCGGCGCGTCATCTGTGCGATACGAGAAGCCTCTGTCAGGCGTATCGAGCTGATACGACGACACTCCGAGGTCGAGAAGGATTCCGTCGACCCCGGCTATGCCGAGATCTGCGAGTACATCTGCGATATTCCCGTAGTTGTCATGGACTATCGTAACTCTGTCTGCGAATGGTGCCAGATGCTCCGTGGCTGCATGTATCGCATCCTCATCCTGGTCAATTCCTATGAGACGTCCGCCATCCGTGAGACGCCTTGCTATCTCTGATGAATGTCCTGCTCCGCCAAGTGTCCCGTCGACATAGATGCCATCCGGCTTTATGTCAAGTGAATCGATCACCTCATGAAGCATCACCGGGTAATGTCTGAACTCGCTCATAGCATAAGTCCCAGTCCGCCAAGCTTGTCTGCCACTTCATCCATATCCTCGAAGCTGTTGGCCGCATCCCAGCGTGCCTTATCCCAGATCTCGATATGTCCGAGGTTTCCGGCTATCACCACGTCCTTCGAAAGTCCTGCATATTCGCGGAGATTCGATGGGATCAGGATTCTGCCCTGCTTGTCTATATCACAGTCCGAAGCGCTGGAAAAGAAGAATCTGGAGAACTGTCTGGCCTCCTTATTCGTCCTGATGGTCTCCTGGAAGTTCTGTCCTACCTCCTCCCACTTGTCATACGGGTATCCGTAGAGGCATCCGTCAAGTCCCTTGGTGATCACGAACTTGTCCCCCAGGTTCTCTCTGAACTTCGCAGGTATTATCACCCTGCCCTTCGGGTCAAGCGTATGATTGTACTCACCCATGAACATGACGGCCACCTCCTTTCCTTTCGCAGGCTTTGTGGGCCCCAGTGAGAACCATTAGGTCTCACTATCCACCACTTCAAACCACTTTTCAATAATAATACAGTTTTTACAAAGATTTTTCAACAAAAAAATCTGTTCTATTCAAGCTATTTTCAATGAGTGGGGCAAAGTGGAGGATGTTTCTTGCACTATATCTAGTAGTTACAAAAAAAGTGCCCACCACATAAGTGATGAGCAAAAAGTTTCTGTGCACATTTAACAAAAATTATGTTCGAAGATAAAAAAGGCCAGGTCCCTTTTTCATTTTTACTTTCATTTGTCTAAACAGACCATTTATAGTATAATACCACGGAACGAAAGGAGTCTTTATGTACGAGGACAGCATTGCTTTTCCACATCTTCATATTCTTCTCAGGCATGTCGGGAAGCATCTTATGATAGGTAATTTCAGTATCGCATACTATGGGATCGTGATCGCGATCGGGATGGCCGTAGCCTTTGTTTTCATAATGAAAGAGGCAAAAAGAGTCGGCTACAGGCAGGATGATTTCATGGATATGTTCATCTTCGGTATCATCTTCGGTGTGATCGGCGCCAGGATCTACTATGTGATATTCTCATGGGATATGTATAAGGACGATCTGCTTCAGATATTCAATATCAGAGGCGGCGGGCTCGCCATCTATGGCGGTATCATCGGCGGCCTTATCACCGTTATCTTAATGTGCCATATCAAGAAGCTTAATTTCTGGAAATGTGCGGATGTGATCTGCTTCGGTGTACTGATCGGTCAGATCTTCGGCCGCTGGGGCAATTTCTTCAACAGGGAGGCCTTTGGAAAATATACCGACAGCCCCTTCGCCATGCAGATACCTGTGAATGCCGTGAACCGTCCGCAGGACATCACTACAGAGATGATGAATAATCTCGTGACTGTAAATGGTATAGACTGCATCCAGGTGCATCCGACTTTTCTATATGAGTCGGTCATGAACCTGTGCATTTTCCTCTTCCTGCTCTGGTACAGGAAAAGGAAAAAATTCGAGGGTGAGATATTCCTCTGGTACATGGCTCTCTACGGCCTTGGCCGCTCATTCATCGAGAGACTGCGTACCGACCAGCTGCGTATTGCCGGTACTGCAATCCCTGTCTCACAGCTTCTCGGCATACTGCTCTTCGCCGGATGCGTGCTGTATATGTGGTTCGCCCACTACAGACACCTGGTCCGCGACTGGGCCGAAAAAAGATGAAAAAGGGGACAGGTCCCTTTTTCATCTTTTCAGATCGTAAATATTGATTATGCGGTTTGCAACCACATCCGCCTTATCCTGGCGGACATCTATCCTGTGAGGGATCACACTGTAAATCCTTCCATAATGCGCGATATCGCTGGTAAGCCTGAACATGTACTCCTTCTTGTGTGATTTCTTGTAAGCAGCATCCCTGTACACCGTGTCATGGCTATCTACGAATTCTATTCTCTTGTATATATGCTCCGGCGTGTCTATAAGCACAATGGCTGTGACATCCCTGCGCCTCAGGTACTTCTCGAATGCCGGTCTGTAGCTGAGGGGACTCACAGCTATGACCTTATTCTCAGGCTTCTCAAGCAGATCTCCAATGAGCCTTCCCCGGATCCTGTCTCTTCGTTCAATTGTACCTTTCTGTGAAAACTCCGCCGCCGACATGCCCTGAGTCCTGCTGACTTCCTCATCAAGATCGTAGAAATCCCAGTCAAGCTTCCCCGCAATAATTCTCCCCACTGTCGTCTTTCCGACGCATGTCACCCCGAATAATAAAACATTCATCAAAAAAATCCTCCTCTATATTTGTATAACCTACAAATATTATACGAGAAGGATTGTAAAAAGTCTATTCTATTTTCTCGAACCAGAATTCAATCATCAGGGTCGATGTACATGGCATCACCGAACGAGAAGAAACGGTAGCGTTCCTTTACTGCTTCCTTATATGCATTGAGCACATGCTCGCGTCCGGCAAGTGACGAGACGAGCATGATGAGCGTAGATTCAGGGAGATGGAAATTAGTGATGAGGCCATCTACTATCTTCCACTTATAGCCAGGATAGATAAAGATGGAGGTATCTCCTTCCTGTGCCTTCATGTGACCATTCTCGTCTGCGACGGTCTCAAGTGTGCGGACAGAGGTCGTGCCGACTGCTATGATGCGGCCGCCGTTCTCCCTCGTCTGGTTGATCAGGTCTGCCGTCTCCTGAGTCACACGGTACCACTCTGTGTGCATCTCATGCTCACGGACATCGTCCACCTTTACAGGACGGAAAGTGCCGAGTCCTACATGAAGAGTGACCTGGGCTATATTGACACCCATGCCCTTTACTTCTTCAAGAAGCTCTTTTGTGAAATGCAGTCCCGCCGTAGGCGCGGCTGCCGAACCGTCGTACTTCGCATAGACGGTATTGTAGCGGTCTCTGTCCTTGAGCTTGTGTGTGATGTATGGCGGAAGAGGCATCTCGCCGAGTCTGTCGAGAATCTCTTCGAAGATACCGTCATAGTGGAACTGAACGAGTCTGTCCCCTCCTTCTACTACGTCGAGAATCGTGGCTGTAAGAGACCCGTCTCCGAAAGTCACCTCTGCGCCTGGTCTCAGTTTCTTGCCCGGACGCACGAGAGTCTCCCAGATATCATTCTTCCTTCTTCTTAGCAGAAGTATCTCCACATGGGCACCTGTATCCTTCTTTACACCGATGAGTCTGGCCGGAATCACCCTTGTGTTATTTATCACAAGGCAGTCGCCAGGTCTCAGATAATCAAGGATATCCCTGAAATGATGGTGACTGACGTGTCCTGATTTTTTACCTAAGACCATGAGCCGTGAGGAGCTTCTGTCTTCCAGCGGATCCTGGGCAATAAGCTCCTTAGGCAGGTCATAATAATAGTCTTTAGTGCTGTATCCTGTTTCCATAATTATAGTTGTGAGTTATGAGTTATGAGTTGTGAGTTGTAACTCTTAACTCCTAACTCCTAAGTGTCACATCCATCTGAGAGAGTCTGCCGAGGATCGAATCCATGGCAGCATTTACATCATTGTCTGAAAGTGAACGGTCATTGGCGCGGAAGGTAAGTCTGTATGAAATGGACTTATAGCCGTCTGCGACCTGGGCTCCTTCATATACATCGAAAAGCTTTACTGACTCAAGGTATTCGCCGCCCTCTGCATAGAAAATCTTCTCCACGTCTCCTGCAAGTGTGCTCTTTGGCATTGTAAGAGAAAGGTCTCTCGTCGATGCAGGGAAGTTGGCGATGCCTGTGTATTTCTTGTCGAAGTTTGCAAACTTCACAATGTATGGCATATCTATAACTGCGATATATACCCTGTCCTTGATGTCGTAGTTTGCTGCTACTGTAGGATGAAGCTCACCTAAGTATCCGATCACCTGACCATCGTAGATTATATCTGCGCATCTGCCCGGATGCAGGTATGGACGCTTATTCGAAGGATCGTAGGCCACCTTGTCGACCATTCCGACCTTGTCGAGGAACTCCTCTACAACACCCTTCATTGTGTAGAAATCTTCACCATCACCATAGCTTCCAAGTGTAAACTGCATTCTCTCATCAGGAAGATCCGTGAGTGGAAGTGACTTTGCAATATATACATTTCCAAGCTCATAGAGGCTTACATTCTCATTTCTCCTGTTGTAGTTCGTAGAAAGAGATGTAAGGATCCCGTTCAGAGGAAGAGTCCTCATGATAGAGAAGTCTTCACCGAGAGGATTTGCGATCTCAATGGCCTTTCTCTCAGTAGCATCTGCAGGGAGCAGGAGCTTGTCGAATACCTTCCTGCTCTCGAATGAATAGCAGTATGCCTGTGAGAATCCACAGTACTCTGCGACGTCCCTTGCAATATCCTCGATCTCCATCTTGAATGACTTGCCGCCTGCTGTGGCTGAGGTCTTCGGGAGTGTCGTAGCTACATTTGCATAGCCATAGAATCTGGCTACTTCCTCTGAGATATCTGCAAATGACAGGAGATCCTGTCTGAATGTAGGGATGATAAGTTCCTTTGTGTTCTCATCATAGCCGAGTTCAATTTTCTTCAGATACTCAAGCTGCTGCTCTTCAGGAATGTCGGTGCCTAGATATGCATTGATATGCTCAGGCTCGAACTTCACCCTCCATGAGCTTACAGGCTCCGGATAAATATCTACGGTTCCGCCTACTACCTCACCTGCGCCAAGCTCCTCTACAAGGTCACATGCACGGTTCATGGCTTCTATTGCATTATTCGGATCAAGTCCCTTTTCAAAAATACCCGAGGCCTCTGTTCTCATACCGAGTCTCTTGGATGAAAGACGGATATTCGTTCCATCGAAGCAGGCTGACTCGAAGAGCATCGTCTTCACATCGTCTGTGATCATGGAGTTGGCGCCACCCATGATTCCGGCAAGGCCGATTGCCTTCTCACCATCATTTATCATGAGCATATCTTTATCAAGCTCGTGCTCTTTCTCATCGAGAGTGATAAACTTCTGGCCGTCTGTGGCATTATCTACAATGATCTTATGACCTGCGATTGTATCGAGATCATAGGCATGCATCGGCTGGCCATACTCTTCCATAACGTAGTTTGTGATATCTACGATATTATTAATTGGTCTGATGCCCTGGCTTCTGAGTCTCTCCTGCATCCAGCGTGGTGATGGAGCCAGATGGATATTCTTCACTACTCTTGCCGTATATCTCTTGCAGAGATCGTGGTTTTTTACCTCGACCGAGATGTACTTATTTACATCATCGTCATCTCCGACCTCCTTTACCTGAGGAGGGTTGAACGGAAGATTGAATGTCGCTGCAGCCTCACGGGCGAGTCCGATGATCGAGAAGCAGTCCACACGGTTGCTTGTGATCTCATACTCGATCACTACATCATCAAGGCCTAAATATGCTACTGCGTCATCGCCTACCGGAGCATCATCAGGCAGGATATAGAGTCCGCTGACTGGTGCGTCCGGGAAGACGTCTCTTGAAGAACCAAGCTCTTCGATTGAGCACATCATACCGTCTGACTCCACTCCACGGAGCTTGCCCTTTTTGATCTTAATGCCGCCCTCGGTCTTAGTACCGTCATGGCCGCCGGCCACTTTTCCACCATCGAGGACTACCGGCACCTTTGCACCTTCTGAAACATTCGGAGCGCCTGTTACTATCTGGAGAGTCTTGTCTCCTACGTCTACCTGACAAATTACGAGGTGATCAGCATCAGGGTGCTTTTCTATTTTCTTTACCTGACCTATGACTATCTTGTCGAGGTCCTTATTCTGTACTGTATAGAACTCTACCTTGGAGCCCGAGAGCGTCATTGCATCGCAGAACTCCTGTGGGTCATTCGTGAGTCCCGGCACCATGGACTGGAGCCATTTCAAAGAAGTACGCATTTTTATATCCTTTCCTTTTGAGTTCTAAGTTCCGAGTTCTGAGTTCCAAGATCTGTATGCTAAACGTATAAGCTTAAACCTGTCAGTGACTGGATTTGAACTCTGAACTTAGAACTTTGAACTTTTTAAAACTGAGATAAGAATCTGATATCATTCTCGTAGAGAAGGCGCATGTCGTCAATCTCGTACTTAAGAAGTGCGATTCGCTCGAGGCCGACTCCGAATGCAAATCCCGAATATACGTCAGGATCAATGCCGCTCATCTTCAGAACCTTCGGATGCACCATTCCGCAGCCAAGGATCTCGATCCAGCCTTCGCCCTTGCAGAAACGGCATCCCTTGCCGCCGCACTTGAAGCAGCTCACATCCATCTCTGCCGATGGCTCTGTGAATGGGAAATGATGCGGACGGAACTTGACGCGGGTATCTTCTCCGAAAAGCTTGTGTACGAACATCTCAAGCGTTCCCTTTAGATCCGAAAATGTGATGCCCTTATCGATGACCATCCCCTCGATCTGGTGGAATGACGGGCTATGTGTCGCATCTACTTCATCTGCACGGAACACACGTCCCGGTGCTATCATTCTGATAGGAGGCTTCTTGGCTTCCATCTGACGCACCTGAACAGGTGATGTCTGTGTACGGAGAAGTATGTCCTTATTTATATAAAAGGTATCCTGCTCGTCCTTCGCAGGATGATTTGCCGGGATATTGAGTGCCTCGAAATTGTAGTAATCCTTCTCGATCTCAGGTCCTTCCACGACATCAAATCCCATTCCGATAAAGATCTTCTCAACCTCATCGAGGGCTATCGTATTCGGATGTCTGTGACCGATCTTGTTCTTCTTTGCAGGAAGTGTGACATCAATGGCCTCATGCTTCAGCCTCTCCTCGAGAGCCTTCTGTTTCATGGCATCACGGGCCTCTGCCATCTTTTCCTCAATGGCACTGCGGGCCTCATTCACAAGCGCTCCTACCTTCGGTCTGTCCTCAGGCGCAACATCCTTCATTCCCTTGAGAATGGCGGTGAGCTCACCCTTCTTGCCGAGAACCTTTACTCTTACGTCATTAAGGGAATCCTGGTCATCAGCCTTATCGATCGCTGAAAAAGCCTTCTCCCTTATCTCTTCGAGTTTTTCTTTTACCATTTCCGGTACTCCTTTGACATTCTTTCACTTAATGAGCGCAAGCATAGCGCCGCGCGAATTTAGTGTGGCATAACTTCGTTTTATTTAAGCCACACTATAGAATAATAGAAAAAGCCCTGTTTGTCAAATTCTGACGTAAAATCCGAGGGTTGATTTTCTGATATAAAAAGACTATAATTTTCATCAACAGATACCTGGGGTGTTCGATCCAACCCGTAGTTTTTGAACCTACAATTACTTTAAACAGGGATCCCTATATAGCAGGCATGATGTCAGGCTTAGGTAATGCATTTGCAGAGAAGCATAAACCGCTTCCATTAGAAGGCTGATTGTCTGTTGCGGAAACCCACCTGGCTGCGTGCTAGGAGTCAAAGATACGGGCCCGGCACTTCGGGCTTTTTTGTAAAAAATTATCCTCCCCGTTACAGGGAGGATTTTTTATACTGCTTTTCCGGATCTGCCATAGTAGAACATATACTGCTGTATGACTCCGGCGTATGGAGAGTATCTGCGGTCATCAAACGTCCCGCCGTACTTCTCATCTATTACCCGCTTTATCCACACATCTATCGGGAAGAAGTCGAGCCTGTGAAATCCGAACAGTGCCGTGCAGTTCGCGACCTTTTTGCCGACCCCCTTAAAGCCCAGAAGCTCCTTGTAGAGCGCCTCATCGTCCAGGCCTGACAGATACTCCATGAGCTCAGGATTCATCACAAGCCTGCTGATCGTCTCCTGGATATACGGCATACGGTAGCCCAGTGAACACGAGTCAATACCTGCCTGATGGTAGGAGCAGAAGGCTCCGCCGCGCTTCTCACATGAGAGTCCCACCAGCTGAGGAAGTGTAGGAAATGCGTATATCTCATCTCCATCGTACTCTCCTATGAACGAGCCTGCTGCCCGGCACAGCTTCTCTACGCAGGACTTTATCGCAGGGATATTTTTCCTCTGAGATATGATAAAGGTGATCAGGGTCTCGAGCGGATCCTGCCGTAATATTCTAATGCCTCTGCCGAATTCTCCCGCCTTCGTGAGAAATTCATCAGAAGGGTCGATTGATGCGATAATGCCGTCATAGTCTGTGTCAGCATCAAGATAATTTTTCCAGATACTGTCATACTCACTCTCATCGCAGTCTATCGATATTGTCCTCTCATCTATCTGTGTGAAATATCTGATCTTCCCGAAGGCACACACCCGGAATGCTCTGTCAGAAACTTCATTCCAGCGGAAGCACTGCCCGCTGTCGGCTATTTTTCTAAGATCTATACTGTCATTCAGGCTGACTGTTATGCTATCCACTTCTGCTCCATTCATACACTTTGTTCTCACATTCCACAACCACGCCTACATTAGCACATCAGGATTATTTTGTCCATGTATTCACGGAACAAAACATGTGATATAATTGTGGCATGATACAGGATATTTACCCACACAGATTCTACAATTCTTATGACCTTAGAAAAGATCCCGACAATCACGACCTGGTTTTTGTATTCAGAAACGACAGGGTCCTTGTCAGCAAAAAATCATTTGACCTGCCGCAGGTATGTGATCTGCATAGTGCAGATGATCTGACATATCTTTTCAGAATAGATGAGAAGAACTACTTTCTGAAGCAGCTCGAAGTCGAGGAAAAAGTCCTTACCGAAAATGATATTTACCGTGCAGATGCTTGGGATGACCATCCAATTATGGTTGACGGACTTAGAGGCTATGAATTCATCCGCGTGCAGTTCCTTCGTGAGGAAAAATCAGTTGAGAAATGGAGATACTTTGCTACTGTATGTGCCTTCCATCTGTACCAGTGGTATCAGGGAAGCCGCTTCTGCGGACGCTGCGGCACTCCGACAGTTCATTCTGAAAAGGAGAGATGCATGATCTGCCCTAAATGTGGCAATCACATCTACCCGAAGATCGTACCTGCTGTGATAGTCGGTGTCACTGATCCGGACGCGAATAAGCTCCTTGTCACAAGATATGCCGGACGCTCGATCCATTATGATGCGCTGATTGCAGGCTTTACCGAATTCGGGGAGACGCTCGAGGAAAATGTGGCACGTGAAGTAATGGAAGAGACCGGCCTGACTGTCACGAATATCCGCTACTACAAGTCCCAGCCGTGGGGAATGGTCTCTGACATCCTGATGGGATTCTGGTGTGATGTGACCGGAAGCCGCGAGGTGACTCTCGACGGTGAGCTTGGCTCCGCTGTCTGGCTATCCCCAGATGAGATCAAGGGACAGCCTGATGATATGTCTCTTACTAATGAGATGATGATGGTATTCAAAGAAAAAAATGGGCGTATATGATCATTTCACATGTGCAGCACATAAAAGAACCTCTGGGTACCGGCCTATAAGGTCTGAAAGTTTGTATTGACTAAGTGGGTTATAAATCTATAAAATGTATGCAAAAGCGGATTGCTGTCGATGCAGTCCGCGTTTGTATTTTTATGTGAGGAAATAAGCCATGACTAATATTCTGGTAAAAAAGTTCATAAAGGACCCGGACGACCGCAGCGCCTACGGTACTCTCGGAAGTGTGACGGGAATCTTCTGTAATGTCCTCCTGTCTGTCATGAAGTTCATAATAGGGACCTTCTCTCACTCTGTAGCCATCACGGCTGACGCTGTGAATAATCTGTCTGATACCGCATCTTCGGTCATCAGCCTGCTGAGTGCGAAGATCTCTTCGAGACCTGCGGACAAAGAGCATCCTTTCGGTCATGGGAGAATGGAATATATCGCAACACTCATACTTTCTATCGCGATAATAGACGTAGGAATCGAATTCTTCAAGGAATCGCTTGACAGGATCATGCATCCGTCGGCTCTTTCCTTCAGCCTCGTCACCTTCATCCTGCTTCTTGTATCTATCGGTGTGAAACTATGGATGTTTTTCTTTGACAGGAGTCTCGCAAAGCCTCTGAACCTGAGTGTGCTGAATGCTGCCGCAATGGATTCGCTCTTTGATGCGGTGACCACCTCTGTGACCGTGGCATCACTTCTCATATATGTATTATCTGGAAAAAATATCGATGGTATCGCGAGCCTTATCGTATCTGTGATCATCATCTGGGAAGGAATAAGCCTGGTAAAAGATACCCTGTCTCCCCTGCTTGGTGGCGAAATGGATTCTAAGACCGTAGATAAGATAAAAGAAATCGTAAGCCAGGATCCTTCAGTAATAGGCGTCCATGACCTCGTCATACACAGCTATGGACCAGAGCGCACCATGGCTACCGTCCATATCGAAGTCTCAAGCCGGATGACTCTTGAGGACGCTCACACAATTGCCGATATTGTTGAGAGAAAGGTACGGCGTGACCTCGGCATAGTGCTTGTGGTACACGTGGATCCTGTCGACATAGATGACAAGCGTACAAATAAAATCCGGGAACAGATAGAGCGTATCATAAAGATATTAGACCCGGCTCTCACCTTTCATGATCTGCATGTCTCATTCGACCACGACGAGAAGATTGTCACTTTCGATCTCGTGGTTCCATACAGCTACACTAACTCCGATGAAGACCGCATCATGAACCAGATCATCGCCCTACTGCGCGAGTTCGACCCACAGACCGAGTGCGATATAACGATTGACAGAGGAGCTGTGGAAGAAGTAAGGTCAGCTTCAAAATGATATGTATGCCTGAAACCCTGTAGATACATTTTCACAAGTCAAACGCATACGGCAGCATATCTGCCAGAGTATGCTTCGATACGCCTGCAATACTGCCTTCTTTGAACACAGGCAGTATGATCTCAAATGAGCTGTCACAGAACTCATTCATCACCTGCCTGCATATACCGCACGGAGGGCATTCTATCGTATTATCAATATCTTTCCCGCCACATATAGCAATTGCTGTAAACTTCCTGTGTCCCTCAGATACTGCCTTGAAGATTGCCGTCCGTTCTGCACAGTTTGCAGCTCCATAAGAGGCGTTCTCTACATTACACCCGCTATAAATAGTCCCATCAGCGCACAGCAGCGCTGCTCCAACTGAGAAGCCAGAATATTTACAGTATGAATTCTTCATGGCTTCGTGAGCCTTTTCTGCAAGAATTCTTTCGTCGTACATAGTATATCTCCCTGGTATCCCCTTTTTTTTATTATATCATCCACATATAAAAAGTGCAAAAAAGCCGCCCGGGAATCATCCCGGACGGCCGAACCTGATTCAGCTGTTTATATCAGTATTCATCATAATCGTCATAATCATCATAATCATCAGCTGAAACCTTTACATGTAATGTAGCTGTCTGATCTCCACAGGTGATAGTGATATCAGTCTCACCGGTCTTGATGCCTCTTAAGTACCATCCTTTATGTGGCTCAGAATCTTCATAGTATTCATCATCTGATGGTTTGATATCCTCATATGTCACTGTCGCTATAGACGGATCTGCTGATACCATATTAACATCCGGAACTGCAGCCCAGTCAGCCTGTGTTTTTAACGTCACGTCATAATTGTCTAAATAGATTTCCGTACCTTGTCCTACATGTACCTCTATACCTGGCTTCTCAGTGTCTTCATCCGTTTCTTCATTATAGTCATAATAGGTACTATTAATCTTTATTCCCGTGCAACGGTTAGGAACCGTAGTCACTGTCACAGATCCGAAGTCTTCACCATTCTTTCCTGTGCACTGTATAGTGGATGTACCGGCTGTTTTTCCGAATCTGACCACAGGCGCATTATATACGGCATTAAAATCATAATCACCTTCTGGAATACGCTTTTCAGAACTATAATCGAAAGAGATATGATCTGTATCACTGATTTTATCATTATCTACCGGGAAATAGCAGAATGCATATCTTGAAAACTTAGCATCACCAGATGTCGTCGTGAGTGTATCATAGCTCTCATTAAAATGCTTGAAGAGCGACTGAGCAAATACAGTCTCACCTGCATATACAGTCTTCTGTGACACATCCTGTGGTGATGTCTCAAATACTGTCAGATCGTGGGTTCCGAGATCACGTGTCTTACCCTTGTAGGTCTCAGTCACGGTCACCTGATATGTGCCGGCCTTTTTTGCTGTGACATCATAGACATCAAAGGAATACTTCCAGCCATAATCTCCGTTCCAGCCTTCTTCTGATTCATCCTTCATGGCAATTGTAAGGTTCTCAGGGTCACTGGTAGTAAATGTATAATCTGCATCATAATTCCTGAAGAGAAGCCCAAGGATGTTATAATAAGTAGCCTGACCTACAGATACTCCTCCCTGATCAGTCTCAAGCGCCCTGGCATGAGACTTGCCATCGCCAGCTATCCATGTGGCATCCTTATTGTTACTCACATAGAACGAGGAACTCTTTACTGTGACGCTCTGTGTGCCAACCTTTGTCTTCTTTTTCTTCAGAGTCTGATATGCTGTGATCTTTGCCTTGCCGGGCTTTACTCCGGTCAGGATTCCCTTCTTATCGACCTTTACTACCTTGGTATTGCTGGACTTGAAGGAATACTTTGCGCCCTTTGCCTTATGTAACACTACAGCATTAGCATCAAAGTGAAATGTGCCTTCTTTTTTTGTTCTGAATGCATTGTGCCGACCGGTCTTACCTACCGGGATAGAACCGATCGCCTTAAGCTTAGCCTTCTTTGCCTTTGCCTCCGCTGTGACAGATATACCTGTCAGAGCCGCTGCCTGCGGTACTGCTGTGACAGCCATTGCCGCCATAAGCATTGCTGCAACGAGCTTTTTCATGTTTCCATTCTTCATTGCATGAACCTTTCTGCATCTCTCAGATGCCACTTAATTAGAAGTTACCATTGCAATTATAAAATATATATATATTGACTGTCAAGATGGCAGAAGGTCATTATTATATCTGTATCGCCGGAGGTTGCTGTTGCAGTACATATACATTTTCACAATAAATATTTTTTGTAATGGGGGACACCATTAGATTTTGAAGTTGATAGCTTCATTTTCACGATAGACATTATTTATCTTTGTCAGCACCATCAGATCTTGAAACCGATGGCTGTATTTTCACAACAGACTGTATTTCCCTTCGTTGTCACCATCAGATCTTGAAACCGATGGCAGTATTTTCACAATAGACTGTTTTTTAATTCGCCGTCACCATCAGATCTTGAAACCGATGGATGTATTTTCACAATAGACTGTATTTCCCTTTGCCGTCACCATCAGATCTTGAAACCGATGACTGTATTTTCACAATAGACTGTATTTTCCTTCGTTGTCACCATCAGATCTTGAAACCGATGGCTGTTTTTTCACAATAGACTGTTTTTTAATTCGCCGTCACCATCAGATTCTGAAGTTCCTGGATAAGTTTTCACAATTGCTACCTGATTACATCATAGGTACCAACAAATACAGTCATCAGATAGTGCTGCTCATTTTATTTAGTGTCTGCTCAATAAAAGCCTTTTTAAAAGTTACAACCGCCGGATTCTGATAACACCGATATTTACGCTGCCTCAAATTCCATGAAATGGTAACTAGTCGAGCCATCTTCGCTGTCAGCAAAGTAAAGCAAAAAAATATTGCCCGTTGGAATCGCGAAGAGATTCGTAACAAACACCGACAAAGCAATGGAGGCCAGTGTA